>VFSW01000993.1_pt1 | contig 42255 bp, 47 predicted proteins | sample 5358111 | NCBI WGS metagenome assembly VFSW01 (sample SAMN11554181, study PRJNA540505) | mine drainage metagenome | isolation source: sediment from site ElyBrook_90M | place: USA: Ely Copper Mine, Vershire, VT | collected 2017
GTATGGCCTAGTGGGGCCGAGAACGTGGGAGGAGTTGCAGGTGGTGGGGATGTGATGAGGGAATGGACGTTCTATATTTTTGCTGAGTACGCGAGGTGAGCGTATACTGTGGTGCATGAGACAGTCAAAGCTCTTCACCAAGACTCGTCGTGAGCCACCTGCAGACGAGGTCGCAAAAAATGCTCAACTTTTAGTGCGTGCTGGTTATATCCATAAAGAGATGGCGGGCGTGTATGACTTTCTTCCACTCGGGTTGCGTACGCTTAATAAAATCATCGGTATTATCCGCGAGGAAATGAACGCAATTGACGGAGAAGAGGTGTTTCTTTCTACTTTACAAGATCCGAAGATTTGGGAAAAGAGTGGCCGTTGGGACGATGATGTTGTCGATGTGTGGTTTAAGACGCGGTTAAAAAATGGCAATGAACTCGGTCTCGGTAATACGCACGAGGAAGCGCTTACGGCGCTCATGTCCGAACATATTGCTTCATATAAAGATTTGCCACGCTATGTTTACCAATTTCAAAACAAATTCCGTAACGAGACACGTGCGAAGTCCGGCATTATGCGCGCTCGAGAGTTCATTATGAAAGATCTCTACTCATTCTCGAAAGACAGCGCGAGCCATAACGAGTTTTACGAGAAAGTTGCTGGTGCCTATGAGAATATTTTCGAGCGTGTCGGTATCGGTGCGAAAACTTATCGTACTTTTGCTTCGGGAGGTTCTTTTAGTAAGTATTCACACGAATATCAGACTGTTTGCACTGCGGGTGAGGACACGATTTATATCGACAGCACGAAACGGCTTGCATTGAATAAGGAGGTATACGATGACACAGAAGTGTATGCGGTCACCGGCATGGATAAGGAAAGTCTTACGGAAGCTAAGGCAATTGAAGTCGGAAATATTTTTACACTGGGTACACGGTTTTCTGAGGCACTCGGCCTTTCATACAAGGATGTAGAAGGGAGGTCGGTTCCAGTCTTCATGGGAAGTTATGGCATTGGTCCAGGACGTCTAATGGGCGCGATTGTCGAGCTCACGGCTGACGAGAAGGGTCTTGTTTGGCCAGAGGCGGTTGCACCGTTCTCCGTGCATCTCGTGTCTCTAGGGCAGACGGACGATGAAATAAAAAAAATGGCAGATGCTCTGTATTCCGATTTGGTAAACGCGGGCATCGACGTCCTCTATGACGATCGTGATTTGCGCGCTGGCGAGAAATTTGTAGAAAGCGATCTGCTCGGTATCCCGCGCCGTATCGTAGTGGGTAAGAACGCAGTTGCGACCGGTGCATTTGAAATTATTGAGCGTGCGACCGGGGCCGTCATGAAGAGATCGCGCGCGGAACTTCTCACGAAATAATATGGCACGATTTTCAAGAAATCTGATCTTCAGCAACGACATCGCGATTGATCTCGGGACGGCCAACACGCTTGTCTACGTGCGTGGCCGCGGAGTGGTCCTCAATGAGCCATCAGTGGTGGCTGTTAACGATAAAACTCACCAGGTCGTTGCGGTAGGCAAGGAGGCGAAGACGATGATCGGTAAAACACCAGCTCATGTCCGTACCGTTCGTCCGCTTTCGCATGGTGTCATTTCCGATTTCGAGGTGACTGAGGAACTTCTTACGTATCTCATCAATAAAGCTCAGAACGGACGTGCACGAATGTTTGGTCCGCGTGTCGTGATTGGTGTACCAACAGGGGTAACCAACGTGCAGAGTCGTGCGGTCCGAGATGCGGCTAAAAATGCAGGTGCACGCGAAGCAATTATTATCGAAGAAGCCGTTGCAGGTGCCATTGGAGCGAAGTTGCCGATCGCTGAGGCTATCGGCACGATGGTACTCGACATTGGTGGCGGTACGACCGACATTGCCGTTATCGCGCTCAAGGGCGTTGTTGCCGCGAAGAGTTCGCATGTCGCTGGAGATCGTTTCAATGAGAACATCACCGATTATGTTCGTAGTGAATTCAAGCTTGGCATTGGCGAGCGAACCGCCGAGGATGTCAAAATAGGGATTGGCGCGGTCGTGCCTCTTACCGAAACACTTTCACGAAATGTGCGTGGTCGTGATTTTGCGACTGGATTGCCGCGCGAGATAGCGCTTACAGATGCGCATGTCCGTGAGGCCATTGCGCCATCTCTCGAAACGCTCATGGATGCGATGAAAGAGGTTATTGAGGCGACGCCGCCAGAACTTCTTTCTGACGTACTTGAGCGTGGAGTAACGGTTTTCGGTGGCGGGGCACTTTTGCGAGGATTGCCACAAGTGCTTGCGAAGATGCTCGGGGTGCCCGTGCGGATCGCGCCAGACCCGCTCACTGCGGTGGTACGTGGTGCAGGTATCGTGACCGAGGATCCGGCGTCCTACACAGATTTTTTCATCGATGAAGAAGACATTCTTAGCGAAACGTAACGCACTTTTGTCATTCACGAGTATCTCGTGGAGTGGCTTCGCGCTCATCATTGTCATACTCCTTTTTCTGGTGCGATTTTTTGCACCGAATCTTTTTTGGCAAATGCTCGCGCCAGTCTTCCACGGTGCAGATTCACTTGCGACCGAAAGCCACGCGTTCTTCTCCGGTTTTGGAAATAATGCAAAGCTTTCCCTTCAGAACGAGAGTTTGATGAACGAGAACATGGCGCTCGCGAACGAAAATCAGGCGTTACTTCAGAAGGAAGCTAGTCTTGAGGCATTGCTCGGATCCTCCACTTCGGGGAAAAACATGGCGCCTGAAATTCTCGCGGGTGTTGTTGCTCGTCCACCAGAAATCCCGTATGACACTCTCGTGCTCGCTGCGGGCGCTCGGGCAGGTGTTGCGCTCGGGCAGGAGGTGTTCGGTGCGGGTGACGTGCCGATAGGCATAATTTCTACGGTTTTTGCAGATTTTTCCCGCGCAACACTCTTTTCTTCGCCGGGCGTTAGAATTGCCGGTTGGGCTGGTCCAGCGAACATGCCACTCACCATTACAGGATCTGGTGCGGGTACCATGAGTGCGACACTCCCACGCTCCGCAGGTGTCGCCGTTGGCGACACGGTATTTGGCCCCGGTCCAGGAATGCTTCCGATCGGCAGAGTTATTCGCATTGATGGCGACTCATCATCGCCATCAGTTACGCTCCGCATCACACCGGCACTCGACCTATTTTCAGTCTCCTGGGTCACTGTGCGTGGTGCGAGCGTTGCGTTGCTTAACGCGCTTTCACAGGCAACCTCAACTTTGCCATGACGCGTATGATGCTCGCATGTTCCGCCATTATTTCCACAATATTTTTCCCGTGGCCGTTTACGGCCCTTCTCGCGCTCGCCTCTTCACCCGTTGAGCCGCTTTTACCGCTCGCGGTCGGCATATTCATGGACACGCTTTATTACACGCCGTCTATGAGGATGCCCCCATTTTTCGTGATAATCGGTGCTATTGCGACCATTATCGCGTTTTTCGTGCGTAATCGAATCAGGACAGGTATCATCAAGAGATGATGTGGCGCCGTAAGCAGCGAAAAGACCCTGAAATAGCTCCCGATGAAATATTTCTTGACGCGGCAAATATATCTGACTTCGATCGTGCACGTTTTGAAGGACGACTTGAAAAACCCCTTCCGCAAAGAACGTTCTTTTCGCTCATAGGCGTACTCATAATCTTCATCCTCATCCTCGCCGTTCGTGCAGGGGATCTCGAGATAGTTAATGGTGCCGCTTTCGCTGCTGAAAGTGCGCATAACAATCTCATGGCCACGACGATTTTTGCGTCGCGCGGCGTCATTACTGACATGCACGGTGTTGTGCTTGCTGATAATGTTGAGAAGTCAGACGGTAATGCTGTGAGGAATTACCCGGTTCCTTCTTTGAGCCAGATCATCGGATATGTTTCGTATCCGAAAAAGGATGCAAATGGTATCTATTACGATACAAAAGAGGCTGGCGTTACAGGGCTCGAAGCTGAGTACAATTCGCTTCTTGCCGGAAAGAATGGGGAATTACTTACAGAGGTGAATGCGCTTGGTCAAGTTCGTTCGCAAGGAATCGTTGTTCCAGCAAAGGACGGAAGCAATATCCAATTAACAATTGACGCAAATCTGGAACAACTTTTCGCACAGGCGCTTGAGAATGTTGCAACCAATCAGCATTTCGTTGCTGGCGGAGGCGTCATTATGGACGTTCACACGGGAGCTGTGCGTGCGATCGTCTCATACCCGAGCTACGACTCAAATGTTATGGCAAGTGGTAGTCCTGCGAGTACTATCGCACTTTATAACAGCGATCCGGGAGACCCGTTCCTAGATCACGCAATACAAGGCTATACGCCCGGTTCCATCGTTAAGCCATTCATTGCTTCGGGGGCGCTTACAGACGGAATCATTACACCAAATACAATTATTGATGACAAGGGCTTTCTTTCAATTCCTGATCCATATAACCCAGGTAAGGATTTTATTTTTAAGGGTTGGAGAGCACTTGGCCCAGTCAATGTGGAGAAGGCAATCGCGTGGTCCTCAGATATATTTTTTTATACGGTAGGTGGTGGTTTTGGTAGCCAGAAAGGTCTCGGTATCGATCGACTTGATTACTGGTATCACCAGTTCGGTTTCGGGAGTCCAACGGGCATCGACTTGCCGAACGAGGCGAGCGGGATTATTCCGACCCCCGCATGGAAGCAAGCAGTTTTCCATGAGCCTTGGTACCTTGGTAACACATACGACACTTCAATCGGACAATACTCAGTGCAGGTAACGCCAATACAGATGGCGCGTGCGACTGCTGCGCTAGCGAATGGTGGAAAACTCTTTACCCCGACATTACTTGCAGGGAAGGTGCCTGTATACACGACAGTGCCTGTCAACGCAAATCTGCTTCCATTTGTGCGTGCGGGAATGCGTGATGGGGTGACAAGCGCTCTCGCCCACGCAATCAATCTGTCCTATCTGACAGTCGCGGCGAAGACTGGTACTGCACAAGTCGGCGCAAATAACCAATACGATAACTCCTGGGCCGAAGGATTCTTCCCCTTTGATAATCCACAATATGCTTTCGCGGTTGTGCTTGAGCGTGGGCCCTCGGGCGCGGGTGAAGAATCCGTAAACGTCATGCAGCAACTTTTTGACGCATTGCATACGGAAAATTCCCCCTATATTGACGGTACGGCGACCAGCACACCATAAGTTATTTTTTCGGTTCCGCTTGATGGGACACGCGCGCTATTGCGTTCTGGGGTGGTATTCACGTACAATGATTTGCACTAGCTATATTACTTAGCCAAATTCCTTTCTAGACATGACTAATGCACAAGATAATACGTTCGTCTCGCAAGAGAAATTTGACGAGATGGTTAAAGAATTGGAGCATCTGAAAACTGTGCGCCGTACCGAGATTGCCAAGAATCTTGAGTACGCTCGCTCCCTCGGCGATCTTTCGGAGAATGCCGAATATCAGGAGGCACGTGATTTACAGGCCGCAACCGAAGAGCGCGTTAAGAAGCTTGAGGAACTTGTGAAATACACAAAGATTTTTACCGATGGAAAAAAGAAGAGCGAAATCGGTTTTAATTCTAAAGTGTCAATCAAGAAAGAGGGGGATTCTTCTATACACGAATATACCATCGTCGGTAGCGAAGAGGCTGACATGCGTGTGAAAAAGCTCTCGCACGTTTCGCCGCTTGGCGCTGCGCTTATGGGGAAGAAGAAGGGTGACATTTTTACTTTTGAGACGCCATCTGGCAAGCAAACGTATACGATTGAGAAAGTGGCGTGATACGATTAGTTCATGCTTTGGGTCGACCGGATAGTTAATGAAATACAGAATACACGCGCGCCACACAACGGGGAAACGTTCCTCATTCGCGATGAAAAAACAATTTCCGGGCGTGTACATGTCGGCAGCATGCGTGGCGTTGCCATCCACGGGCTTATAGCAGAGGTTCTTGCGGAGCGGGGTATTAACAATGAGTTTCGTTTTGAGATCGGAGACCTCGACCCTTTCGACTCAATACCGAGCTATCTCGACATAGAGAAATTTAGGGAGCATCTGGGGAAACCGCTCTATGCAGTTCCGAGCCCTGAGCCCGGTTTCGAAAATTATGCTGAGTATTTCGGTGATGAGTTTATCGCCGTACACAAGAGATCTGGCTTCACACCGAATTATTATCGCGCGACTGAACTCTACCGTTCTGGGAAAATGGATCCGTATATACGTATTGCACTTGAGCATGCGAATGACATACGTCGTATCATGAAAGCGGTCTCGGGATCCGATAAAGATGAGACGTGGTTACCGGTTTCACTCGTATGTGAGAATTGCGAAAAGATGATGACAACACGAGCATACGATTTCGACGGGGAAACAATTGGGTATACTTGCGATAAGAATCCGAATGAAGTGAAGAGTTGTGGTTACTCCGGTCGCGTTACTCCTTGGGGGGGTGTGGGGAAACTTTTTTGGAAAGTCGATTGGGCGGCGAAATGGGTTGCCCAGCGTGTCGATATTGAAGGTGGGGGCAAAGATCACTCGACAAAAGGGGGATCACGCGACGTGGCGAATCATATTGCCCGAGAGGTGTTTGGCTACGAACCACCCTTCGACATCCCGTATGAATTCTTCCTCACTGGAGGGAAGAAGATGTCCTCGTCAAAAGGTCATGGCAGTTCTGCGAAAGACATGGGTGACCTCTTTCCGCCAGAGATTTTCCGTCTTGCGCTTATCGGAAAAGATATTCGTGAACAGATCGATGTCGACCCATCAGGTGAATCAGTACCGCGCCTATATGACTGGTACGACGAACTTGCTGAGAGTGTGCGCGGAGGGTTTGCCGATGATCGTTCACGCCTCTTCGCACTTTGCGAACTCCCAGAGAACCGGGCGGCACTTGCGGTTCCGTGGGAAATGCGGTTTCGCGAAGTGGCGTTTATTGTGCAAATGCCACATCTTTCTCTCGTGGAAGAGGCAGCACGCGTAAAGGGTAGCGCGCTGACTGAAGACGAATCGCGCGTACTTCAGGAGCGGGCACAATATGCAAAGTTCTGGCTCGCAACCTATGCACCCGAAGAATTCAGATACAAATTACAGGAGACGTTACCAAACGTGTCGCTTTCAGAGACACAAAAGAAGGCGCTTATGATGCTTGCTGATTTTTTGCAAGGGACAGAACGTTCAGGTGAGGCACTTCACGCTCGACTTCACGAAATGAAAACTGAAATTCCCATACAACCGAAAGATCTCTTTCAGGCGATTTATCGCGTACTTCTTAATCGAGACTCGGGTCCCAAGGCCGGTTGGTTTCTCGCCGGTATTCCACGCGATTTTGTCATCAAGCGTTTGATAGAGGCGATGCAATAGTTTCCAAAAATAGCACATATCGAATATTTCGATATTTTACAATCGAAGAGATTCTCCCGTGACCCCTGCTATAGGGCAGCAGATCAATGTGTCGTCAGGGAATAGGTGTGGATAACTTTACACGAAAAGTGGGGGAAAGTGGTATATAATCCAGAAATGGTTGATAAAGTGGGAAATAAGAGTGGTGGCTTGTTCCCCGACCGCTTAACCAACTTCCATGTTCCTCGGAGAATATCTACACACTTTTGATTCAAAAAATAGGATTTCGATTCCTTCGAAATTTCGGAAGGAACTGGGCCGTGTCGTTGTGATAACGCGCGGCCTTGATCATTGTTTGTACGTCTATTCGCGCAAGGCATGGGAGAAGCAGGCGCGGGAATATGCAGCCGAGGTGAACGGGAGTGCCGCACGTCGTGGTCTCGCACGGCTCTTCCTTGCTGGTTCTTCCGAGGTTGACGTTGACGGTTCGGGCCGTGTGCTGATCCCGGAACATCTAAAGTCATTCGCGTCGATTTCGGAGAAAGCAGTTGTTGCTGGTGTTGCCGATCGGGTCGAGATTTGGGAAGAGGACGCGTGGAAAAAATATACTGCCGAAATTGAGCGGGATGCCGATACATTCGCCGAGAAAATAGGCAGTATCCATTGATATGGGGAAAGTCCGTCATGACAGCGTACTTATGAACGAGGTGTTTGCCACACTTGCAGTACGACCGAGCGACATTGTTGTTGATGCAACGATTGGTGGAGCTGGGCACTTCGCTACGCTTCTTGCCGCACTTGGCGAGGGGGGCGTCATCGTTGGTATCGACGCCGATCCCGCGGCGGTCGAGCGAGGGCGTATGGCATATGCTCTTGATCGTCGGCCTGAACGTCCTGTTGCCCACTTAGTAAATGACAATTTTCGTAACCTCGCGCGTATTCTTGAACGTCTCGGGATCGCCCCGGTCGACAAAATACTTTTTGATCTTGGATGGAGCGGTTATCAAATCGTCTCATCTCGTGGATTTTCTTTCAAAAACGATGAGCCACTCCTCATGATGTATGGAGATGGCGGAGTAACGGCAGCCGATATCGTGAACAGCTCTTCTGAGGCAGTGCTTGCCAACATACTCTTCAAGTATGGCGAAGAACGTTTCGCACGAAGTATCGCACGTTCGATTATCGTGGCGCGTACTCGCGAACGTATCCTTACAACGGGTGCGCTTGTTACTGCGGTTATTGCAGGTACACCACGTTGGTATCAGAAACGGAGGATTCATCCAGCAACGAAAACGTTTCAAGCACTTCGTATTGTGGTTAACGATGAAATCGAAAGTCTACGGGAAGGCCTCATGGCGGCGCTCAGCGCACTTGCCCCTGGTGGTCGTCTCGCTGTCATTTCTTTCCACAGCATTGAGGACCGTATAGTGAAAACTATATTGCGTGATGCGGCAAATGCCGGATCGGGATCATTGGTGTCGAAAAAACCAATTACGCCTTCGCGTGCAGAAATCCACGCAAACCGTCGTGCGCGGAGCGCGAAATTACGTGTATTTGAAAGGAGTACCACTGAGCCTGGCTCAGAATCAACTAGCCAAACTTCTCCTTATATGCTCTCCTATGTCTAATACTCACAAACATTTCCAGTTTTCCCTCCTTTCGTTTTGTTATATCACGGTTGGTGTTCTCACAGTCACTTACATAGGACTCATTGCTGTTGTCATGAGTTATGCGGCGCTTACGGTTGAGTTTTCCCAATCAGTCAAAAATGATGAAGCGGCGGTTGCAATGCTCGAATCACAATACCTTACTTCGGTGGCAAATATCACGAATACAAATTACAGTGCGGAGGGATATGCGCCGCCAATTGCTCAAATATTCGTTCCGGCGACCGCTGTTACTGCATTGCGCTAAAATGAGCTATGCGCGCGCAGTTTCGTAAACGTATTCGCATCGTCCTTGCCATCATCATATTAATTGCGCTAGGTATCTTTATTCGTCTCTACTTTCTTCAGATTGTGCATGGACAGGAATATGTACAAAAAGCGAACCAACAATTTGCATCTGGCGGAAGTGGACTTTTCGATCGTGGTTCTATTTATTTTACACGTAAAGACGGTACACTTATTTCTGCGGCAACGCTCGCTACAGGATTTCTTGTCGCAATAGATCCGCAGGAGATCGTTGACGCTGAGGCCGCTTATACGGCTATAAATTCTATAGCGTCTTCAACGATGGTTACCCATGCCGCATTCCTTGCTGACGCTGCAGATAAAACTAAAGTGTACGTAGAGGTGGCATACCATCTCTCGGACGCAAACGGGAGTGCACTTGCTACCCTTGCTATTCCTGGTGTACAGGTATTGCGTGAGACTTGGCGATATTACCCTGGCGGATCGCTTGCGGCACAATCCATAGGCATTGTCTCTGACGGATCTGGCAATATACCTACTGGCCAGACTGGTCTTGAGGCGACATACAACAGTGTTCTCTCGCGTTCAGGTGATGTGCTCCATAAAAATTTCTTTGCAGAACTTTTTTCGAATGCCGGTAGTTTACTTGCCAATACACAAAATGCGAACGAAGGCGATATAGTAACGACAATCGAACCCGAAGTCCAAACACGGCTGCAGGATGATATCACTAAGGTAAACCAGAAATATTCAAGCGAAGGTTCTGGCGGGATCATCATGGATCCAAAGACTGGCGCAATCTACGCGATTGCATCATACCCAACATTTGATCCGAATAATCTCCAGAATCTCGATCCATCATTACTGGTAAATCCGCTAGTTGAGAATGTATTCGAGTATGGTTCGATTATGAAACCAATAACAATGGCATCGGCGCTTACCGCTGGTGCAGTGACACCCCAAACAACATACAATGACACTGGTTGTATTCAAGTCGATGGTGACCGTATATGTAATTGGAATCTTAAGGCATACGGTGTCATTCCGATGTTGACCATCATTCAGGACTCACTGAATGTCGGAGCGTCATGGGTTGCGGAACAACTTGGTCAGTCACGATTTCGGCAATATTTCACAAATATATTTGGACAAAAAACGGGAATAGATTTGCCACACGAAACTGATGCACTTCTTGCAAACTTATCGAAACCGCAGCAGATATATTATGACACAGCCTCTTTTGGTGAAGGGATTGCGGTGACTCCTATACAAATGATTCGTGCACTTGCTGCTGTAGCGAATGGCGGCATGCTCGTACGACCCCATCTGGTTTCAAACATCATCCTCAATTCAGGAGCTTCAAAACCTGTTAATTGGGGAAGCGGAACCAGAATTTTTTCGGTGGCAGCAGCACGAGAAACGACCGTTATGATGGATGCCCTTTGGGATAACGCACTTAAGGTGAATGGCATTTCTGCGAAAATCCCTACTATGTCAGTAGCCGCGAAGACTGGTACAGCGCAGTTACCGACTCCCACGGGTACTTATTATAAAAACAAGTTTTTCAACTCCGAGGTCGCTTTTTTCCCATCGTTCAATCCAAGATTTATCATCCTTCTCTATACCAAAGATCCGAAAAACGTTATATACGCGGAACAATCCCTCTCGACTTCATTGCTTGACCTAGTGCACTTTCTCATTAATTATTATGCAGTACCCCCTGATCGCGGCGTCGCAACTACAACCGTTCCATGAAAAATTTTTTTAAATCCATTGTTGTTTTCAAGCTCGCATTTCTTGCCCGGGCCGTTGTGCATCGCTATCGGCCACATATCGTGATGATAAGCGGGTCGGTAGGGAAAACGTCGACGAAAGATGCCGTTGCCGTGGCACTCTCCACACGATTTCTTGTGCGCAAAAGTGAGAAGAGTTTCAATAGCGAATTTGGCGTTCCGTTCACTATTTTTGGTGTGGAAAGCCCATGGGGTAATCCACTCGCATGGTATTCGGTTATGAAAAGTGCTCTCGGACTTCTCCTTCTCCCAAACCATTATCCAAATATGCTTGTACTAGAAGTGGGAGCGGATCGACCTGGCGATCTTGCTCGAATGTTGCGCATTGCGACACCAAACGTTGTCGTGATAACACGACTGCCTGAAATACCCGTGCATGTCGAGGCATACGCTTCACCCGAAGCGGTACGAGAGGAGGAATTTTCTCCTGCGTATGCGCTTGCTGTGGATGCTCCGCTTGTCATACCGTCTGACGATCAATATGCACTCGACAACGCAGTACGTACACCAGCTCGCACCATTTTATATGGTACTTCGAATAATGCCGTCGTGCGCATCAGTAACGTCGATTTCTTTGAATCAGAAGGGAAAGTAGTTGGCATGATCGCGAAGGCCATCATTTCAGGCGAAAGTCGGGATATCATTGTTCGAGGTTCGGTTGGCAGGACTCAAGTGTTACCTCCTGCTGCAGCTCTTGCCACTGCTTACGCACTCGAAATACCCTCCTCCGAGGCACTCACCGCACTTGAAAAGTATGAGCCGCCACCTGGTCGTGGCCGACTCTTTTCTGGAAAGAATGGATCCGTCATTATTGACGATTCCTACAACGCTTCTCCTGCAGCCGTTGAGGAGTCGCTTACAACCTTGAAAACGTTTCCTCATGCGAAACGGCGTATCGCTATTCTTGGCGATATGCTAGAGCTTGGGCGTTATTCTGTCATGGAACACGAACGTATCGGTGCGCTTGCAGATAGATCGGCCGATATGGTTGTTGCTGTTGGCATTCGTGCTCGCGCATTCGCTGCAACACCGAGAGTCGGTGAGGCATTGTGGTTTGGTAATTCCCAGGAGGCCGCGACAGCTCTTGTCGACATCGTTCGCGTTGGCGATGTTGTATTGGTAAAGGGATCCCAATCGATTCGTACCGAACGTATCGTCGAAGCGTTACTTGCTGATCCTTCCGACGCGGTACGACTTGTACGCCAGGAAGATAAATGGAAACAGAAATCGTAGCGCACATGCCGCGATTCTGGTATAAAATAGTACTTTGGCCCTATCGTCTAATGGCTAGGACAGCGCCCTCTCACGGCGTAAATCGGGGTTCGACTCCCCGTAGGGTCACACTCGAAGTGTGGTTTTATGATGTGCCGCAATATGTCAAGCTCGGAGTAAAAAGCCGGTGGTTCACCACCGGCATAACCGCACGTACTTATTACATCACTACGTCTTCGGGATATCGTCTTTTTCTGGGAATGTGTTTCGTCTTTCGTGTAATGTCGCATCCGCCACTATGCCCGGTATCTTACGAAGAGGAGTAAGAATATCGGTGGCTTGAGATTTGTCTTCAGGTATTGGCGCGAGCGGGCCCTGAACCTCCTTTTCTTCCAGGCGTTTGTCAATCCCAAGTGAATGCATGAGTTTCTTTATCTTCGCAACTGGATCACTATTCATTGGATTGCCCTCCATAGGTCGTATATCTTAAGTATGCCAGGCGGCAACACAGTGTCAACACCAGTTGTGTCGATGATTAGGGTTGCGTAAGCAGAACATCCACAACCGCTTTGACATCGCCACCGTCGGCTTTTCCGTTAAGTTCCCTCATCAGGATGCCGGTGAATTTGCCCGCCTCACCCTTCGTTGAGATACCGAGTTCGGCCATCTTCGTCTGCGCAATCTCGGTGATTTCTTCGCGGCTCATCCGAATGGGCAGATAAGATTCAAGTATAGCGAGTTCGGCCCTTTCTGGTTCCGCGAGATCGCTCCGTGATGCCTTCTCGAATTGCTCGATAGAATCTTTACGTTGGTTGACGGCGCGTTTTATCACCACGAAAGCCTCCTCATCGGTGAGGATCTCATTGGGCATGCGTTTCTTGGCGACAACTTCGTTTGTCATTGCCGTGAGGAGCGATCGGAGCGTTCGGAGTCGTACCTCATCTCGTGCACGGAGCGCGTCTGGAATCGCTTTCTTTATAGTTTCGTGAATAGTCATATGGCAGAGTATACTACAAGCATGAGCATCTTGGATGTCATCTTCATTGTCTTGGCTCTTCTTGTTGTGCAGGGTGTCGGCCTCTATCTCATACTGCGTCGCCGCGAATCCGTTCGCGATGAGGGTGGTATGTTGCTTTTGCAACAGCAGTTGCAGAACCTTGAAAAAACACTTGATGCGCGTGTCTCGGAATCGTCCCGCGCGATGCAAGAGAACGCACATCGCCAATTTTCAGAATCTACCCGGCTCATTAAAGAGATAACGCAGGAGGTCACTTCTGTGAAAGAGATTGGTCGACAGACACAGGGCTTCGCGGAGCAGTTGCAGAATCTTCAGGACATACTCAAAAACCCGAAGCAACGCGGCATCCTCGGTGAATATTATTTGGAAACCGTCTTAAAGAATGTGCTTCCACCTGGGATGTATCAGATGCAGTATCCATTCAAGAATGGCGAGATTGTTGACGCCGCCGTGTTTGTGAGCGATAAGGTTGTTCCTGTTGATTCCAAGTTCTCGCTTGAGAATTATAATCGACTTGTGCACGCGAGCGATTCGGAACGCTCAGCTTTTGAGAAAGCATTCGTGAATGATCTTAAAATGCGCATTCAGGAGACGGCAAAATATATACGCCCCGAAGAAAACACAATGGATTTTGCGTTCATGTTCATCCCTTCTGAGGGGATTTATTATGACCTATTGACTAACAAGGTGGGCAGCGGTGAAGACGAGAATTTAATCCAAAGGGCGGCAGGGAAGTATAAAGTCATCATCGTTTCTCCCACGTCATTCCTCGCGTACCTTCAAACCGTGATGCAGGGTCTTAAGGCGCTTAAGATCGAGAAGAAAGCAGTTGAGATACAGCAAAGAGTGGGGGAGCTAGGGAAACATCTCAGTGCGTATGAGGAATTTTACCGCAAGATCGGTACGTCACTTGGCACGACAGTAAGTCATTACAACAGTGGCTATAAAGAGCTCGGAAAGATAGATAAGGATGTTTACCGTATCTCTGACTCGAGAATTGGTATCGAACTAGAGCTGTTAGAAAAGCCTCTCGCCTCTGAGGAGTAGTTTATATTCCAGGGTGTCGAAATAGGAGTATTTTTTGTGCAAGCCCTTGATTTATTCTATAAGTCATGTTATAGAAGTTCTAGAGAATCTCGTCGAGATTCATATTGACCGGAGGAACTGAAAATGGGTATCGAAATAATATGGTCTAAGAGTATATTTCTGGTCATTCTTCTTCTATTCGTAGGTGCCGCCATTTTCTTCGTGGCCATCGCAGATGAAATGAAGAAAGTTTCCTTCCGTACCCTCTTCCTGTTAATTACCTTCTCCCTTCTTTTATTCACCTCATTTGTGATGGGTAGTTTCGCGGGGAATGGTTTTTTACCAAGAAAAACATGTGCTCTTTCGTCATTCCTAAAAAACGGAAAGGCATACGATATTTATGCCGAAAAGCCGGTGGGGAATAAATATATTTTGCTCATCGGGGAGCATGACGTTAATGGAGCGGTATATGCATTTCGCATAAATAAGGATGCTCTGCCACCAGAGCATTTCACAATGATTGATGGGAAACCGTTTGGATTGTTGTTGCCTCATTAATCCGCGATTAAAGGCTGCATGAAGGACCTTCATGCAGCCTTGTCTTTTGTTGGTGAGCGTGCTAGATTGCAGTTACTATGGAAGTGGCCGTAATCAAGACTGGTGGGAAGCAATATGTCGTCTCAAAGGGCGATACTATTTCTATCGAGAAGTTTCCGGAAGATTTGAAAAAAGGCGACACAGTTGTCTTCAGTGAGGTGCTCCTCGTTGACAACGGCTCGGACACGACCATCGGCGCGCCTGTTATCAAGGGCGCGGAGGTCAAGGGCACCGTCGTTCTCGCAGGGAAAGGAAAGAAAGTTGAGGTTGTGAAATACAAACCGAAGAGCCGTTACTATAAACGTCGCGGACACCGTCAACCACTTCTTAAAGTGAAAATCGATTCGATTTCCTAATCCTGGTATATCGAGGGCGAATACAAAGGCTTTTATTTAGCTAGCAATACTTTATTATGCAAATAGGGCGTTGGAATCATCAATCGTCTAGTAGTGACTCGCGCAGCAGTGGGCATTCTTCTTCGCTCCAGCGGGATGGGAAATACCCTGCCCGTCGTCCTTATGAATCTCGTCGAGATGACCCGGTCAGACGCAACGGGGATCGTTCTATAGGTCGTCGTGGTTATGGACATGGCGGATACAGCAATCGCGGACGTGTAGGCGCACGCCGTGGGGGTTTCGGTTCCTTCGGTGAAACCGAAGCCGAGATTTCAAAGTTCATGAATAAGGCGGTTGTCAGCACTGAAGAACCTGTGTTTGTTCCTGATCATAAGTTTTCCGATTTCGATATAAATGACCATCTGAAAAAAAATATTATCGCGAAAAAGTACGAGTTCCCGACACCAATTCAGGATAAAGCGATTCCGCACGCCTTGCTCGGCCAAGACGTTGTCGGTCTCGCCCAGACGGGGACAGGGAAAACCGCCGCATTTCTCATTCCGCTTATCGATAAGGTAGTGAAGCAGAAAGGCGAGCGTGTTCTTATCATGGCGCCGACCAGGGAACTCGCGGTGCAGATAGAAAAAGAACTCGCTGGATTTGCGCACGGCCTAGGATTTCGTGGCATGGTTGCGGTCGGCGGCACGAATATCGGTCCCCAGATTTCGATGCTTCGGCATGATCCGGCATTCGTTATCGGTACACCCGGACGACTCAAGGATTTGATGGAACGTCGTGCGCTTGATCTTTCTGGCTTTGGCACAGTCGTTCTTGATGAGGCGGATCGCATGCTCGACATGGGTTTCATTGACGACATGCGCATGATTCTTTCGAAAATGCGCAAAGAGCGTCACACGCTCTTCTTTTCCGCAACAATGTCGAAAGATATCGAACGACTCATCGGTGATTTTCTCACGAATCCCGTTGTCATTTCGGTGAAGATGCGTGACACACCGAGCAGTATTGATCAAGACATTATTCGCGTTCCTCGCGGAAAAGACAAATTTGAGGTACTCGTGGATCTTCTTAAAGATCGAGAATTCAACCGAGTGCTTGTGTTCGGACGCACCAAGTTTGGTGTGGAAAAACTCGCCAAGGCGCTCTCGCGCCTCCACATTCACGCAGAGAGCATTCATGGCAATAAGACCCACGGGGCACGCTTGCGTGCGCTGGAAGCTCTTAAGGCGGGAAAGGTAAACGTGCTCGTTGCCACCGACGTTGCGGCACGTGGATTGGACATTCCCGCAGTCTCGCATGTCATCAATTATGATCTCCCTTCTACGTATGAGGATTATGTACACCGCATCGGTCGTACTGGTCGCGCTTCACTCAAGGGCCGTGCGCTGACCTTTGTTCAAGGCCATTAAGCCTCCTTGCGATTGGTAAGGGCGGCACGCAGCGTTTGTGTATCGGAATATTCGAGTTCGCTACCGGTCGCGAGTCCGCGTCCGAGTTCGGAAATTCGTATTTGCTCACGCCATGGAGCGAGTAATGTCCGCACGCGATCGGCCGTATATTCTCCCTCACTCGTAGCTGAAAGTGCGAGAACGACCTCCTGTAGGCCATTCTCCAGCCGTTTCTCAACCATGCGCAGTAGTTCCTTTTCACGAATTGCGCCTTTACCCGACAAAGTGAGTAATCCGCCGAGAACGAAATAGCGTCCGTGATACGTGCCCGCACGTTCTATCGCGGAGAGGTCCTGATCCTTCTCAACGAACATCAAGATCGCGTTGTCTCGCCCATGATCAGAGCAATACCTGCAAACATCTGTGGTAGTTTCGTTATGGAAACGAAAGCATTCGGAACACTGGCAAACATCTTTACCAAGGGACATGATAAGTTCCGCGAGTTTCGTACGCTCGGAGATTGATGCGGCGAGTAAATAATACACGAAACGCTTACTTTGTCGGGGGCCGATCCCCGGTAAACGGGCAAGTGCACGAGCAAGTTCGTCAATGTGGTCCATTAATTTTTGAACTCCCCTGCGAGATCACCATAGCCGGTCGTGTCCACCGGCTGAAACGTGGCCCGTTTTTCATCGAAGTAGAGTTCGGTTTTACCAGTCGGGCCGTTACGATGTTTCTCGATAAGGATTTCCGCGATATTCGGTTGACCATTTTCAGGGTTGCGTTTATCTTCGCGATGGATAAACATCACGACGTCGGCGTCTTGTTCGATGCTTCCGGAATCGCGTAGGTCGCTCAAGCGCGGTCTACCGCCACGTTGCTCGACTGCACGCGAAAGTTGTGAGAGCGCGATAACCGGAACTGCGAGCTCGCGTGCGAGCGATTTAAGAGAACGGGATATCTCGGTGACTTGCTGGACGAGAGAATCGGAGGACTTGGTCGAGGTCGGGGTCATGAGCTGAAGATAGTCAACGACGATAAGTCCAATGCCGCGCTCTCGTTTCAGTCTCCGTGCGACCGCGCGCATCGCGAGGATGTTATTGCCCGGTTTGTCGTCGATGAAAATGGGAGCTTTTGAAAGCGATTCAAGTGCGTCTCGTATGCGGCCGAAATCCTCTTCCTCTCGTACTTGTCCAGTACGCAATTTCCATGAGTTGACGAAAGACTCTGCGGCAAGCATGCGGTCAATGAGTTGTTCCGAGCTCATTTCGAGCGAAAAAATGCCGACGGCGACGTTATGGCGTACGGCGGCATTCCGCGCAATATCCAGGGCGAGCGAAGTTTTACCCATTGAGGGGCGTGCTGCGATAATGACAAGATCGGATGGATGAAAGCCTGAAAGGAGGTTGTCAAGGGAAGGGAAGCCTGAGGGGACGCCGCGGATACCATCTTCTTTTTTCGAAAGGGCTTCAATGCGATCCCATGCCTCGTGAATTTTATCTCCAATAGCAGTGAATTTGTGTGCCGCAGAAGCGTTACCGATGGCGTATATGCTCTTCTCAGCTTCATCGAGTACCTCCATTGTCTCGCGTGCTTCGTCATATGCGGATTCGGTAATGGTAGATGCAGCGTCAATAAGGGAGCGCATGAGGAACTTGCGTGAGACAAGTTCTGCATAGTGTGAGAAATTGCCTGGTGCTGGCGCTGACCCGACGAGCTCTGCTAGATAGCTACGGCCGCCGCCGCGTTCAAGCAGGCCTTGGTTTTGCAGTCGTTCGGAAAGGGAAAGCAGATCAATCGGTTCGCCCCGCTCGGCAAGTTCGCGCATAGCGCTGAATATAAGCCGATGTTTCTCCGCATAGAAAGAATCGGCGCGAATAAGATCAGAGACATCGTGGATGGCGTCCGGTTTTAAGAGAATAGCGCCGAGGAGGGCACGCTCAGACTCAAGGGACTGTGGAGGGATACGGTCGGCTGTTGTCATCCATCCAATTGTATCAAAGAGTCTCCTGAGTCAACACGGGTCCTCCCGGTCCGTCATCCACATGATATCCACTGCGCTCGATAGCACTACGAATGTGATCGGCCTTTTTAAAGTCTCTTGAAGCACGTGCTGTCTCCCGGCGCATGAGCATATCCCATATCTCCTTCGGCACATCTTCCTCCGCGAGGGAGCCGGGTTGCTTGGGTGGGTCGAGAAGCGAGAGACCGAGGTGTGCCTGCGCGTCCTCTAGAAGACCCCATTTTTCTTCGGGGGTGTATTCCTCACTCTTTAAGGCACTCCAGAGGATGCCGAGCGCTTGTGGGGTTGCGAGGTCGTCACGCATGGTCGCGAGAAACTGATCACGTGCCTCGGAATCAGCACTCTTGCGTTTTGATTCACGCGCAATAACGCGAGACACTCTCCAGAGTCGATCGAGTGCGCCGGCGGCACCGGCAAGCGCGTCCCAGGAGAAGGAAATCGGTGTACGATACTGTGCCTGAAAGAAGAAATAACGCAAGGAAAGTGGGTGCAGCCTCTTTTCAACGAGATCGGAAAGATATACGACGTTGCCGAGGGACTTCGACGCCTTCTCGCCACGCATAGTGAGAAAGGCACTGTGCATCCAATAATGGACAAAAGTGCGACCGCTTACTGACTCCGATTGAGCGATCTCGTTATTGTGGTGTATATGCGCAAGATCCTCGCCACCGGTATGAATATCGATTTCTTGCCCAAGCAATGCGCGTACCATTGCGGAACATTCGATGTGCCAACCGGGGTTCCCCCGGCCCCATGGACTATCCCATTGTTGAAGATCGTTTGGTTTCGCGACTCGCCATAGGACGAAGTCTGCGGGATGACGTTTCCCTTTGGCGACCTTGACGCGTGCGCCAGCTTCAAGTTCCTCATCAGAAAGTCCGCCGAGTTTTCCATAGCCGGGGAATTTTCCCGTATCAAAGTAGAGACCGTCCGCAAGACGGTACGCAAGACCTTTCTCTTCAAGGGTTTTAGCGAGCGCTATTTGTTCCTTGATATATTTCGTTGCCCGGGGAAATTGAATATCACTTGTATCGATTGAAAGATCATCTAGGTCCTCAAGGAAAAGCTTTGTATAGCGATTCGCGATTGCTTCTGGTGTTAAACGCTCGCGCGCGGCACTAACCGCCACCTTGTCTTTCCCGAGGTCGCCATCACCAACGAGATGGCCGACATCCGTTATGTTGATTACGCGATGCACGCGATATCCGGCTGCAGCAAGCGTGCGTGCGACAGTATCTGCGAACACGAAGGCACGAAGATTCCCGATATGCGCGCGGGCATATACGGTCGGCCCACAGGAGTAAAGAAGCACGACACCCGGTTTTTGCGATACAAAAATCTCTTTTCGACCCGAGAGCGTATTCGTAAAGAATATAGACGGAAACTGAGCACGAACGATACCCTCTTGTTTATTAAGGATTCGAGCGAGCCACTTCATATATTAAAAGATCCAGCGCTTTCGTGCGAAAAAAAGCACCATGAGGCTGACGAGACCGAGCATGACAGCTACAATAATCCAGAATGCGTTCGGATTTTGCTGCAACGGTGTCCCGAGCATGTGCATGCCGAAGATGAGAGCGATGAGTTCGAGAGGGAGAACACTGAATGTGATGATGGTAAGCGTTTTCATGATTTCGTTTTGACGAGATTCGAGTAATGCGATATTAGTCTCGCGCAACTCAGTTGCAATCGCACGGTGCGTCTCGACGAGACGCGCGATCTGAATGCGTTCGGTACGTATGCGTTCGGTACGCTCCAGGAAAGACATTCCGAATGAATTTCGCTCCGTAAGTGCCGCGAGGAAACGATCGAGCGGTTCTTCCTGATCCGCGAGCGCTATTTCCATATGTAAAAATTCGCGACTGACTTGTAAAATTGAGAGTATCGTTTTCCGTTCGGAACCGTCAAACATGTCTTGCTCAATGCGCTCAAGGCGATTCACGACATGATTCGTGTGATCGTGTACCGATGTGTACAAATGCACAAAGAGAAGCTCAAGCAAGACGTCGGTGGTAAGGGCAACACGCCTCAAGACGAGTTTCTGTGTCTCTAGAAGTTTTTGTAGGTGGTGTAGGGGCGCTACAACCTCGTAACGTACCGTCAGAATGAAGTGATCGCCGACGATGAAATCAATCTCCTGGTTTCTTGTCACACCGCCGCCTTCCGTACTGTGCGCAGGAAAGTGGAGTACAAGGAGTGTTACTTCGTCCTCTCGCACCACGAGCGACATCGGCGTGGGGGAGAGCAGTTCCTGCTCGAGACGTTCACCGATTGAAAGCTCGTGAGCAATATCCCGTATTTCCTCTTCAGTTGGCTGCTCCAGGTCAATCCAGGTGACCTCACGATACTCATGCCGAAATATCATGCCTATAGAATACCACGTGCAGTTTCCACCATTCTACTCGGTTGCGTCCATGTGGTACACTCATTTCATGGAATCAGAAAGTGCGTATGGTGGTCACAAGCATCGTGTTATAACGCGCGGTGTTTCTTTTGCACTTGTCGCTGTACTCGCCTTTGGCGCAGGTCTTATCATTGGCGTAAACGGGTCTGTTGCTGGTGAAGTCGTTTCGCACGTCCCGTTTCTCGGCGACGGACTCAATGCTACCCCAGACCCGAACGTTGATTTAACCGATTTCTGGGAAGCTTGGAACGCGCTTGACGCAAATTATGTCATCACGCATGCGTCCTCCACTCTCCCCTCGATTAAAGATCGCATTTTTGGCGCGATTAGTGGTCTCGCTGCCTCTTACGGTGACCCGTATACTGTCTTCTTTCCACCAGTGCAGGCGAAAGCGTTCGCGGACAACATTTCAGGAAGTTTTGCGGGTGTTGGTATGGAAATCGATATAAAAAACAATGTCTTAACCGTCATTGCCCCCTTAAAAGGCACCCCTGCGGAAATGGCAGGAATTAAAACAGGTGATCAGATCGTTGCCATTGATGGAAGGTCGACAAACGGTCTTCCGATTGATGAAGCCGTGAGCGATATTCGAGGTCCCGTTGGCACGACCGTTGATTTAACCATTGTTCGTGATGGGAAATCTATTGATATGAAAATAGTGCGCGAGACGATTCAAGTGCCTGAAATAAATGATGGCCTTGACGCAGCGAGCGGTGTTTACCATATCGCGCTTTACGAGTTTACCTCAAATTCTGCGGAGCTTTTTGATCAGGCGCTTGCGCGCTTCAGAGCTTCGGGATCGAAAAAACTTATCATTGATTTACGCGGTAATCCAGGTGGTTATCTTGATGCGGCGGTTGATATCGCCAGTCACTTTCTTCCGGAAGGTGCAACCGTTGTGACAGAGGATTTTGGTGGCAAGGCGCCAAATCAGGTGTATACGAGCTTTGGGTATGGTGACGTTCCGGCGGGAACAAAGGTAGTGGTACTTGTTGATGGCGGTTCAGCGTCCGCTTCAGAGATACTTGCGGGCGCACTTCAGGATACGCATACCGCAACAATTATCGGCACTCAATCTTTCGGAAAAGGGTCAGTACAAACACTGCTAAATCTCGATGGCGGATCGTTAAAAATAACTGTTGCGCGTTGGATTACTCCCGCAGGTCATTGGATTATGGGACGTGGCATAACGCCGGATATCGTTGTGCCATTCACTAATGCGGATATCGCTGCGAAGAAGGATCCCCAGATGGCGCGTGCCATTCAGTTCCTTACTACTGGGAAGTAGACGAATACCATGTGATAGGTTAGGCTGGTATTATATGAAAATAGTTTTAACTAAGGACGTGAAAGGGATTGGAAGCGAGCATGACACGGTCGACGTTGCCGATGGCCATGCCCTTAACTATCTGATTCCCAGAGGGTTTGCCAAAGCCGCGACACCTCAGGCGAGGAAAGAAGCCGAATTGCGCCTTAAGCAGAGAGCAGATCGTGTTGCGCTCGACGCATCTCTTCTCGCACAAAACATAGCGTCTCTTGCCGAGTCACGTATCGTGATTCGGGCAAAGGCGAACGAAAAAGGTCATCTGTATGACGCGATAGGGGAGGGGGAAATCGTGCAGGCGGCAAAGGAACAGGCGCATATCGATATTTCCGAGAATTCTATCAAGCTCGAGAAGCCGATTAAAGCACTTGGCACGTTCGATATTCCGATCGCCACCGCCGACACCTTTGGTAAGTTCTCCATCACTATAGAAGCCGAAGCATAATGACGCTCGATGAGACACTCGCGGGGAAAGAAATTCCGGAAGACATTAAGAAAGATTTATTGCTTGTTACTATCCCATATCTCTCCTTCGATAATGCTGTCCAGCAAGGACATCTCGTTGTGCATGCGAATGTCGCTGAAGAAGTGCAAAATATTTTTAAAAAACTATCAGAGATACGGTTCCCAATCGCGCGCATAATTCCCACTCATGTCTATGAGTGGGACGATAATGCCTCTATGGCAGCGAATAACACTTCGGCATTTAATTATCGCGTCATTTTCGGCACCAATCGACTATCCAACCATTCTTACGGGCGCGCGATTGATATTAATCCGATGCAAAACCCATATACTCAACACAACGGCGTCATTGTGCCGTCGGGCGCTCGCCATGACCCAACACAGCAGGGAACAATAACGGTCGAAATTGCCTCACTTTTTAAATCGTTTGGCTGGCAGTGGGGAGGGGACTGGCAGGAACGGAAAGACTGGCAGCACTTCGAAAAGCCTTAAATAACGTCTGCGACTTTCTTGGTGATGATGCGGCCCGTGAAGTTCGTCTTGCGGCGAGTGCGGAAAGCGACAGTGCCATTGGCTATCGCAAAAAGCGTATGGTCGCGGCCGACACGCACGTTCTTCCCAGCCTCGATTTTCGTGCCGCGTTGACGAACAATGACCATGCCTGGACGTGCGGAAGCGCCGTCAGCAAGCTTCACGCCGAGATACTTCGGATTTGAGTCATTGAGATTTTTAGCTGATCCGCCCGCTTTGGTTGACGCCATATTGGTATGAGTTTTACCTGCTAATCATAGCAGAAACATATAAAGAACGCAAAGTTCCAACCTATGCGGGTGTAAGTTATACATGGGCTATGAATTGCGGATGAATTTGATCTGATACACTGGATGATAATGAACGAGGATTTAGTACCTATCGCGTCGCCCACATACACACAATCAGACCGACCTTTGATTCATGAGGTGACTGAACGTCTTGCGCAGACAGTTCAGGAAGGGGGACGCACAATGCCCGACAATCGTCCATTGCTAGTTTGCAAACCGAAGAAGATAGAGTCTTGGCGTGTTTTCAAGATCATGTCGGAGTTCGTCGAAGGGTTCGATATTATTCGTCGCTACGGTCTTTCCGTTTCTTTTTTTGGGAGTGCGCGAGCGTCATTTGATGATGCTGTTTACAAACACGCCACTGAGCTCGCAGGTCGTCTCGCCAAGAAGGGTTTTGCCGTAATCACGGGCGGTAGTGCCGGTGTCATGCAGGCCGCAAATAAGGGTGCGTTTGACGCCGGCGGGTCTTCCGTTGGACTCAACATCAATTTACCGGATGCGCAAAAGTACAACCCATACTTGACCGAAAAATTCGGCTTCGATCACTTTTTTGTACGAAAAGTAATGCTTACCTATGCCTCCGAAGTTTATGTATATTTTCCAGGTGGCTTCGGAACATTGGATGAGTTTTTTGAGATTGTAACGCTCGTGCAAACGAAGAAGATCCGTACAGTCCCAATCATTCTTTTCGGAAAGAATTATTGGGAACCATTGCTAGCTTTTATCGAAAAGACACTTTATCAGGAACATAAAGCAATCAATGAGGAGGACATGAAGCTCTACACGCTCGTTGATTCGGTCGATGAAGCATACGATTACATTGTCGCGAATGTTTCTTGTTAGGAAGGGGGGGAATTCGTTATCCCCACCTCCGCTAACCTCACCACCCAGTCCCCGCTATACTGAATGCATTAATTCAGATAACGCAATTCGCCCCATGAATCTCCGCCGCATCCTCTCGCAAACCGCTCTCATCATAGGTGCCCTTATATTCTCCATCGGCCTTCAGGCATACGCCCAGACGTTTGTGCAACCGTCCACAGGCCCGACAGGAGGAAACGCCCAGGCTCCGCTTGATACGGGTCCAAATCCGAATACAAAAGCTGGAGCGCTTCAGGTGAACGGCTTTGCGAATATCGGGCAAAGCTATCTCGAAGGCAATGTTGGTATTGGGACCACGAATCCTCAAAGTGCTCTTGATGTTAACGGAAACATATCTGCTACTGGAAACATATACTCTGCTGGGTGTCCATCATCAAGTCTTGGGTATTGGGGTACGCTATCCAGCGGCGTTAACATGCAGACAGCCTATGTGCAGGAATATGATGGTACTGGTGGCAATTATTGCTCCCCGAATGTGCATGTATATCAATGTGTATATGGAAGCTGGCAACAAATGGCAGTATTCGGACCTGTTGGTATGGTTGTTAGCAGCAACAGCTTCACTCCCAGTGCTAACGATACGCCCAACGCAAGTTGTTCCGCCTCAGGTTTTTGATTTTCTCCCTTCCGCGAAACAGGTGAGACATCTTTCTGCTGAATTGAAAAGTGCGCACAATATATCTTTTGCGTAAATATATCTAGACCTTAACTTTAGTAAGTGTGTTAGTGAGCCATTGCCAGCTCTGAAAGAAAATATGAAGGAGGTATGCCAGATTGGCTTGGCCTGCAGGAGAACCGATAATCGCTTCAACTGATATGCCAAAATACGATAGGGCTAAAAAGAGAACAAATACCCAGAATATAAGCTTGAACATAATGATGTAAGAGTAAGTATATTATTATACAGCTTTTATCTCGGTGTGCCGAGATACTGATATTATTTATTCTCGAGCATACCAATAGCTTTTTTTATACGTGTGATTGCCTCTTCAGGACCAAGGATTGAGATGAGAGTGAATGGATCGGGAGAACGTTCTTTGCCCGAGAGGCTATAGCGTAAGGGCCAAAGCGTTGCTCCCCTTCCGCCTTTCTTTTTTGCTTCTGCAGCGTCAGCAAATGGCATAAGGACGTCTTTTATTGTTTCAGAGGAAACATTTTCGGAAAGAGATTTTATAGGACTGATAAGTCCTTCGAGGGCAGCCTTGGTTGTCCCAGGATGATCATTGGGCTCTTTAGCAAGAAGTAAGCTCATATCAAGAACTGGCTCAATAAAGAGACAGGAAAGTTCACCGGAGACCATCTCACGAGCCTCATTGAATGTGTGGGCGCGTTCTTTAAGGAGCGGGATAGATTTCTTGAGTCTCGCGACATCAATGGCGCTAGTGTACTGAGCGTTTACGTGCATAATAAAATCAGTATCAGGAAGTTTGCGCATCCAGTGTTGGTTTACCGAAAGAAGTTTTACTTCGTCAAAAATGGCGGCACCTTTATGCACGCGCGTGAGATCGAAGGAGTCGATAAGCGCATCTCGGTCAAGATATTCGCTCTCATCGCCCGGATTCCAGCCAAGGAAAGCGAGGTAATTCAGCATAGCCTCGGGCAACACTCCCAGATCGCGATACTCCGTAATTGCCTTGGCGCCTTTACGTTTCGAGAGTTTCGTACGATCACTGCCGAGGATGAGTGGTAAGTGCGCATAAACAGGTGAGATAAAGCCAAGTGCGCGCTGAATGAGTATTTGCCGTGGGGTATTTGAGATATGATCTTCACCACGAATTACGTGTGTAATATTTTCGTCCGCGTCATCAACTACGACGGCAAAATGGAAGACCGGCTCATCAATGGAGCGTGCTATAACGAAATCACCGAGGTCGCTCACATCCATCGTAATTTTGCCATGGATAACGTCTGTGAAGGAGACGATGCCTTTCGGGTTCCTGAAACGTATGACCTCTTCCCTATCACCCTTATTTTTCGGTGTCTCCTTAGAGACGTACGCGGCATCTGCAGCAATGAGTTTCATAAGGAGTTCACGATGTCGTGTCCGGCGTTCACTTTGGCGATATTGTGTATCCGTCTTAAGATCGAGCCATGCGAGCGCCTCGATAATATTCGCTTCGAATTCAGGTTTTGAACGTGCGATATCGGTGTCCTCTATGCGCAGGATGAATGAACCGCCAGAGTGTTTTGCGAAGAGATAAGCAAATACGGCTGTTCGATAGTTCCCTGCGTGTAATAGGCCGGTCGGTGACGGCGCGAAACGAGTAACAACATTGCTCATGGTTCATGTGAGAGCGCGATCCCGAGTATCTCACTAGCAAGTGTACGCGCGGCATTTATGTCTGCAAATCCGGAGGCTCCAAGCACCATACGCTTACCGAGTTCTGGGTCACTGATGATGCGTTGTATTTCCGAAACTAAAAGATGTGGCGTAAGATTCTCGTCCTCAATAACAATCGCGGCACCCGTCTCGGCATAGGTGTAAGCATTCGTGCGTTGGTCGTGACTTACTGACTCGGGAATAGGGATGATGATTGCTGGTCTTTTCCAGAGGCTAATTTCGGCAATTGAATTTGCTCCTGCACGCGAGACTATGAGATCCGCAACACCTGCTGCACGTTGTAATGACACCTCGGAAAGGTAATTAATTGGATGGTAACGGGAAGCGTGTGATTCCTTCGCGAGTTCGACCCGTGCGACCGCCTCAACATTCTTGATATTTGTCTGCCCTGTTTGATGAATTATATTAGCGAAAGAAACGAGGTTAGGAAGTGCTGACAACACGGCCTCATTTATCCTCGTTGCGCCCTGAGAGCCGCCAAGGATAAGGATTGTCGGTATTTGCGGTTCAAGGCCGAGATATTGACGTGCTCCCTCAGTTTCGACACGGGTGAGCGCTTTGCGGATCGGAATACCGGTGCGGGCTATTTTTGACCGCACCTTTTCAGGAAAGTATTTTTCTGCGCTCTCGAAAGAAATAGCGATCTTGACTGCGAATTTCGCGGCAAACAGGTTAGCACGTCCGGGCTTTGCGTCAGACTCGTGAATGATAACGGGGATACGCAATATGTGTGCGGCGAGCACAGTCGGTACGCTACCATAACCCCCTTTGCTCACTACCACGTCTGGATAAAGACGGAGAAGTGTTACGAGTGCCGAGAGTATTCCCGCAAGGGTAAGAAAAAAATCAGTAAAATTCTTAATTGAGGCGTAGCGGCGTATCTTTCCTGCCGGTATCGGGATGTAGATTATGCCATTTTCAAAAAGTGCTTTCTGATCGAATGGGTCCGGTGCGAGGTAATAAAGTTTCGGTGCGATGAGGCGTTTTTCGCGAACAAGATCGCTCATCGCTTCGGCGATGGCTATAATCGGATAGAAATGTCCCCCACTCCCTGCACTGGTAAACACAATTTTCATATACGCATAAGTATACAGTGTCTTCCTATGTTGTGCGGTTTGCCGCAATATTGAGGATAAAACCACACATGACAAGGACGGCAACGAGCGCGGTCCCTCCTTGGGAGACGAACGGTAGTGGAAGACCGGTCAGTGGGATGATACCAAGCATCGCGCCAATATTGATAAACGCTTGTAGCATGATAATTGAGGAAAACCCAAGTGCAATGAGTCCTCCGAAAAGATCGCGTGAATTCCCTGCAATCACGATGCCACGTGCCGAAAGCGCAACGAAAAGTACGAGGAGAATCGTAGCACCTAAGAAACCAGTTTCCTCAGCGAAAACAGCGAAGACGGAATCACCGTCAGGTTCAGGCAAATAGTTAAATTTTTCGGCGCCTTGACCGAATCCCTCACCAAGAAGACCTCCCGAACCAATAGCAATCAGGGACTGTTGTATTTGATAGCCACTGCTCAAGGAATTTGCTGATGGATCGATGAATGTTTTGATGCGCTGAAGCACATATGGCCGTACAAGAACAACAGCGCCAAGCACGCAAATGGCGAAGAGTGTAAGAATTCCAAAATCCCGTAAAGGAGCTCCTGCCGCAAAATACATTATTGCAGCTGTCGTGATGATAAGAATCGTTGTTGATGTATTCGGCTGCGCAAGCAGGAGGAATGTTGGCACGCCAAGGATAGCTATGAATGGCAATAATCCTTCCCGTACGTTTGTGAGTTGCCGTGCACGCGGCGCGAGCCACCAGGCGAGCGCTAGGACGAGGCCAATCTTTAGAAATTCTGCTGGCTGTACGGTTGTGAAGCGCAGATTTATCCAGCGCGTTGCGCCGCCCGCATGAAATCCTATTCCCGGCACGAAAACAAGTGCGGAAAAGAGTACGGTCAGAATATACAGAATTGGTGTACGACGTTTTACCCACGCAAGTGGAACGGCGCGTGCGAGGATAAATGTCAAAATTCCGAATCCAAGCCCGAAACCTGCCTGCAAAAGAATGGTACGTGAGACCGAGCTGTTTGCGCGTGCAAGAAGACCAAGAGCTGCCGAAGAGAAGATCGCGAAACCAGAAAGCAAGATGATGAGCACGAGTATAACGAACACGCGATCTCCAGAAACAAATCTCATACTTACTTCAGGAGCGCTATCGTCATACCGACGATAGCGCATATGATGGAAATGATCCAATACCTCATCGTAACTTTATATGCCGGCCAACCGATGGCTTCGAGATGGTGGTGAAGAGGCGCGATACGAAATACTTTTTTTCCGTAGAATTTTTTCGAGATTACTTGAATGATGTTCGACAGGACGGTAATGACAAGCGGAAACGCAATAATGGGTAACGCCGCAACACCGTAGCCGTTTCCAGGCGTATCCGTCATAAAGGCAATGACGGCGAGAGTCATGGTAAGACCCATGGTTCCGGTTTCAGTCATCCAAAAACGTGCGGGTGGTATATTGAACCAGAGAAATGCGAGTATCGCACCTGTGAGCGTACCGGAAAAAGCAGCAAGATCGATTTGGTGTTGAAAATACGCAATGCCCGCGTATGCCATGAAAGCGGTACTGAATACTCCGCCGGCGAGACCGTCAATCCCATCAATGACGCCTCCCGCATAAAGGCTAAGCGTGACGAGAACAAAGAGCGGGATTACCAATGCACCGAGCGGTAATATACCATCCCCTGGTATGCCAATTGCCGTAACGCCTAATTTTGCGTAGAACCACCAACCAATAAAGAGCGAGATCAACGTGACAAAAAGAAGCCGGGTTCGTAATCGAACACCCCCTTCGCCGGAAGGCTGGATATCGAACAGATCATTGAGAAATCCCATTAGTGCGCCTGAGAGTAAGGCGAAGAGCGGGATCCATGTTTGGCTACGACTTAAGAAATCGAGTTTTTCGATCAACGGAGTGTGAACAAACTGTGCAAGTGTCCAAAGTCCAACCGTGACAAAAGTAACGCTTACCCAAATGAGAATACCGCCCATACGTGGTGTTTTTGTTTCAGTACCTGCGTGGACAGTCATGCGGAGCTTTTCGAATTCGACAGCCGGTTTACCGTCGAGTGCGACTTTCCCTGCGACCTTTTTCCATACGCGATATTTGAACAAATAATGAACTAGCATCGGGGCAAAGAGAATTCCCACCACAAATGCTGCCGTTGCAGGAACGAAAACTTTTATGATATTTAAGGCAATCATAAGGACGCCATGCTTGCGAAGTGCGCGAGAGTTGCATCAACAAGCGCCATACCATCAGTGAATCGAGCCTTTAGTGAGGAACCGAGAACGACGATGGCGATTGGGTGTCCAATGCCAACATCGAAGACGAGTGCGAGATTCCCTCCCGCGAGATCGGTATAACCAGTTTTCGAAAGCAAAAGATGAGGTACGGCATTAACCTCAGGATCGGTGTTTGCTACTCTGAAAAAGACTCCGTTTGTTGACGTTGCTTGTGCGAAGTCATGGGTTGTTGCCGCTGCGACCATCGGCGCTTCGGCAACAAACGCACCAGCAAGACGAGCGAGATCAATCGCAGAACCATAGCCGCCTGAGACGGCCGTATTCATATCAAGACCATTGCCATCGACCGCATAAGTCTGCGTGAGATCAAGCGCGGTGGCAACCCCCGCGAGAGTTTCATGCAGCGTGCGGTTTTCCCGTGCTGCAGTTGCCTCTGCGATTGCTGCAGCGCCATCATTTAAGGAAGCTGTTAACGTGATTCGCGCAAGATTGGCTAGGGCAAATGTTTGTCCAGCATGGAAAGCGTGCGGTTCGCTCAGATGGGTAACATTGGCAGGGATTGTGATCGGTGTGTTTGGTGAAAATTCAGAGAATGCCGCATACATTGTAAGAAGCTTCGTGAGTGAGGCCAAGGGGAGTTGTGCGTATGCGTTTTTTGCGTACAGGACCTTTTTCGTCACTAGGTCATAGACGATGGCCGCTTTTGCCTCAACCGAGACTCGTGAAAATGCACTCGGCGTGACTGGGGTCGCAATCGTGATTGTGGCCGCGAAAGATTTTTTTGCTCCATGGCCTTGGATCAAGGGTACAAAAATAAAGAGTGCAAGAATTCCCGAAGCAAAGAGGAGCCCGGTACCGATCTCACGCATGATGCGGGTGTGCTGAGCGAGTTTCTGAAGTTCAACGGAATCCATATACTTTATATGGGAGAGCCCGTTTCTTCTTTTTTTGCAGCGATTCGCAATTCGGCGATGCGCGGGAGGTCTTCGACCCGCGTGATACCGAGATGTGCAAGCGCTTCTGTGGTTATGTTATAGCGTATACGGCGCTTGTCTTGTGCGTCTTCCCTCCCCTCAATAAGGCCACGCATAAGCAGCGTACGGAGAGAGGCGGAAGAGTTGACTCCGCGCACCCAATCGATCTCACTGCGTGTGGCGCCTTCTTGATATGCAATGACTGCAAGCGTTTCAATGCTTGCTTTACCAAGGTCACGAGCGAGTTCGTTTTCTCGGAGTTTCCCCACGAGGGTGGATGCCTCAGGCGTAGTCCGCAGCTCTACTTCCGTAGCGGTCTCAATAAGTGCAATTCCGCTTCCCTCAAGCATGCTGGAAAGCGCTTTAAGTGCTACGCCAAGTTCCATGTCCGTAACATCAAGCAACGCGGCAAGCTGTTTCCTCGAAAGTGGCTCGCCGGAGGTAAAAAGCAGTGCATGAATGGCGGATGGAGGGGTAAGCATAGTCTCTATCATAATCGTGCTCCCCCTCCTCGGCAATGTCTTCCGTAGGGTGTGTGTGAGTGCGCGTAACACGGACCGACTTATCCGTATCTGGGGACGGAGGAGGGGGCGGTATGGCTGATACGAATATCACCGTGGATGTCAAATTGTTCCGCCGCAACGGCCCCTTGTTTTACAAGTTCAAGAAGCGCAAGGAAAGAAACGATAATTTCCACTCGTTCTTTCGTCTTGCCAGCAAATTCTTTGAAGGAGAGCGAGAGCGAGCTCTGAACTCGTTTCGCAAGTTCGGTCATCATTTCCTCGATGGAGATGAGCGGCTTCACACGCGCCTCTGGCAATTCCTCGACCGTCTCGCGCGCAGCGAGCACCCGTGCAAACGCCTCGGCGAGCGCGTTTGTCGAGAGATCGCAGGAGGGTGCGAAGACAATCTCGGGAGGTCTCCAGCCCGCTCGCGCCATGACTGTTTTCCCATATATGCGTGAGAGCTCGCGTGTCGCTTCACGCACCTTCTCATATGCCATGAGCCGACGTTTCAAATCTTCGACATCTGCGTTCTCCTCTTCAGTGAGGGCAAGATCAGGGATGAGCGATTTTGATTTGATGAGGATCAGTGTTGCGGCAATCTGAATGAAGTTCGCGGTCTCTTCGATCGGGAATGTCGCTTGCCCACGTATATGCTGAATAAAATCTTCAGTGATGCTCGCAAGCGCAAGATCATTTACCAGAAGTTTTCGCGACTCAATGAGGTTAAGCAGCATCTCAAACGGACCTTCGTAAGATCCAGTTTTGACTGAAAATACGGTTTTCGGGGCTACGGTTTCCATTGCTCAATAAAACGCACCAGGAGTCGTACGGGCGCTCCGGCGGCTCCCTTGGCAAGTTCGTCGCCCGGTGCGGCAGTCATGCGCGGCGCGATGTCTATATGGGCCCATGGGCAGTCGAGTTCTTTCGCAAACTGCCAAAGAAATATGCCACCCTCAATTGCGCCACCATAGCGTCCAGACGTGCCACTCGCTACGTTCGCCAGATCGGCGAACGTGCCTTTAACCACGGACTCATACTCATCCCAGAGCGGAAGCCTCCAGATATAATCGCCGGATACTTCCCCATCGTACAGGAGCTTCTCCGCAAGTGCGTCATTGCGCGTCATGAGTGCGCTCGCGTGAAGACCGAGTGCTGAGAGCGCGGCTCCGGTCAAGGTCGCGACGTCAATTACGACGGATGGCTTAAAACGTTTCGCGTAGGTAAGCGCGTCCGCAAGGATGAGCCTGCCCTCAGCGTCTGTATTCAGCACTTCAACGGTCTTCCCTGATAGCGATCTCAGGATGTCGCCCGGGCGGTACGCATTATTACCCGGCATGTTTTCTACTGCAGGTATGAGGCCAATGACTGACTTCTTGAGTTTTAAACGCGCCGCAAGCGCGACGGCATGAATAACCGAAGCGGCTCCCGACATATCCATGTGCATCTCATAAATACCGGCCGATGGCTTCAAATTAAGACCTCCGCTGTCGAAGGTGACGCCCTTGCCTGCCAATACTATCGGGGCATCTTCCCCACCACGATATTCAAGGATGGTAAATGTGGGCGGAAGGGTGGAACCCTTTGCAACGCCCAGAAGAGCGCCCATTCCGAGTTTATGCATCTCTTTACTGCCCAGCATGGTTACTTTTACTGGTAGGCCTTTTACCGCATCTCTAGCCGCCTTGGCAAGCACCGCCGGCGTCATGGTGCCCCCGGGTGTATTAGCAAGTGTACGACAGTCGTTGACTGCTTTCCCGATCTCCTGCCCCTTCTGTAAAGCTTTTTTAAGTGCCGGAAGGGAATGATCGCATAAAATTATTTCCTCAACGATTCGCCAACCTTCTTTCGGCCTTGTTTTGAAAATATTGAATTCGAAATTCGCCATCTCAAAATTTTCCGCAGCGATTTGTGCGAGATCCTCCAAATTTTCTTTAAGATTTTTAAAAGACTCAGGTAAACGGTCGAGTTGGATCGCGATTTTCTTTACCCGGTTCGTTTTCGCCGCTTGAATAATCGAACGACACAGGAGTACAAACTTTCTCCGATTCATATCGGCGTATTTTCCTACGCCGAGTTCAAGCGTGTTTATTTTTCCCTCTCGCACAAGGCGCCGCACATCCCTCGATGCTTCAAGGATGCGTATACGTGTATATGTTTCAGATATGTTCTCCAAATCCAATTTTTTTTGAATGATTTTCATTGTGCTATTTCTTTTCAATTTTAAGACCAAGTTCCTTGAGCTGTTTGTCGGTGAGTGATTTCGGTGCCTTCATGACTGCGGTCTGGCCGCCACGTGTCATGGGGAACGCCTGAACCTCGCGGAGCATCGTCTCTCCCGTGAGATTCATGACGCTACGTTCAATACCAAGAGCAATCCCTCCGTGCGGAGGCGTACCATAACGAAATGCTTTAAGCATATGTCCGACTCGCTCCGTAAGCTCATCCGTCGAGAAACCCAAAATTCTGTAAACTGCTTCGAGAATTTCCGGCTTGTGCGCACGTATGGAACCTCCGCCCGTTTCAAAACCGTTGCAGACAAGGTCATATTGCGTTGCGTATATGTCACCAATATGTTCCCCGCGCATGAGCCAATCGAGGTGTTCGGGAATCGGCATGGAGAATGGGTTGTGGGTGAAGGTCCATTTACCCTCATCGTCTTTCTCAAAGAACGGAAAGTCCACGACCCATGCGTAGGCAAGAATTCCTTTCTCTTTTTCTTCTGGTGTGCGTAGATCGAATTTATCGGCGCCGTATTTTTCCATCGCGTCTTTATATGAGATACGTGGGAATGGTTTTTCTTTAATGGTATATCCCATAGACTCAATGACGGTTGTCACCATGTCCTCAATGGCCGCCATCACTTCGTCTCTAGTAATGAACGACATCTCAAGATCGAGCTGTGTGTGTTCGAATCCGCGATCAGCACGTAGATCTTCATCACGTATGGCGCGTGCGATTTGGAAATACTGTTCGAAGCCAGCCGTCATGAGAAGTTGTTTGTATTGTTGAGGCGACTGCGGGAGTGCATAAAATTTCCCTGGATGGAGACGGGACGGGACAACAAAATCGCGTGACCCTTCAGGGGTTGATTCGGTTAATAGAGGTGTCTCGATTTCAACGAAATCTTTCGAGAATAAATATTCTCGGCAACGGCGGACAAATTCGCTGCGAATCCGCATATTCTTTTGCATTCGTTTTGAACGAAGATCGAGATAACGGTATTCGGCGCGAACGGCCTCATCGATGCCACTCGTGTTTCCTAAGATATCGAACGGCATGGCGTCTGACGGGTTCAAAATTTCTATGGCGTGTATCTCAAGTTCTATATCGCCGTTCTGATAATCGGCCTGTATGTTTTTCTCAGGGCGCCTGTTTACGGTCCCTTCGACGCGAACAACATACTCATTGCGAGTGTCCTTCGCCACCTCCATTGCCATACTCCCCGGAAGAACGACGCCCTGCACGAAACCGCTTCGATCGCGAAAGTCAAAAAAGACCATTTTCCCCTGATCGCGACGAACGTTCACCCAGCCAGATATGCAAACCTTCTTACCGACATTAGCCCCAAGGTCACGTATGAGTGTACGTTGCATGATGCACACACGATAACATAAAAAACAACCGGGACACGTTGCATGTCCCGGCTCATAATTACTTGTCTTCTGGCAAGACTTTCTTGAGATACGCGAGGAAGTTTCCCCCGCATATTTTGCGCACCTTTCCTTTATCGTGAAAGGCCTCCTGGAGCCATTTTTCCACCACGGTAAAAAAATGGCTCCCTTCCGTGATGATTTCTTCAGGTCTATCTGGAAAGTACTCCCCGAAGGTACCATCGCCTTGCAACATGCGCGCCATGCGCGCAAAGTTCTCTTTTGCTTGCTCCATCGTCATGGACCGATGTATACAATCGGATCCAATTCCAACATGATCGACACCGACCTTTACTACGGCATCTGTCACATGACGGATGAACTCCTTGCGGGAATTCAGCACATTCCTCTCTGAACAGAGGAAAAAAGTTATGAGCGGTATACCGACGTATCCATCCAGAGCGCGTATCATTCCCAGAATATCGCTTGATAGATTCCGTGGATGATCGTACACCTCGCGAATACCCGAATGACTCGCAAGTGGTTTTACAGGAAGCCGCTCCCGGCAAATGAATTCCAACGCATTAAGTGCCGTTTGGCGTGAAGCATGGGATATGTCGAGTGACACTCCACACTCCGCGAAGGAAGTAATGAGGTGCATCCCGCGTATGGTAAGAGGATCATTTGTCTCAAATCCGCCTCCATACTCGGTTGGTCCCCTATACGCGAGTGACATGATTGTCACTCCTGCATCTGCAAATCTTTGTACATCGGAAAATCTCTGTATATTCTTCGGCGCATGTTGCATACCGAAGACAACTCCCATACATCCTGTCTTTACAGACAGGTCAATTTTTTGGCGAACGTGAATTACGTTCACGTTCGCTAGCACACCCTTCATGAACTTTTCGTGTTCCTTAAGGGCCTCGTACTGGTTCTCAACCAAAGGGGGAACGCTCGTCAAATGAACGATCGAAACGCTCGGTCGTTTCAGAACATCTACCTTTGTTTCCCCAGGACTGTCTAGAAATCCCAGAGAATCTGCATATTTATTCACAGTGTGATACCTCCTCTATATAATGAACAAATCCCCATAAGGGCCAATTAATATTGTATAAGAGTAAATTAAAAAGTCAACGTGTGTTGTACGGCATGCACTTGACAACGTACACCCCGGCTTCGCCGGAGGTTTTTCCTATAAGAAAACGGTCGCATTCAGCGACCGTTAAAGTAACTCAATTAAGGAACACGTGGGGAACATACTGCGCCTACCTTTTCGCAAATGAAAGACGCGCATGTTTTGCCTTTCTGATTTCAAGTATTTTCAATAATTCAGAGAAGATTTGTATTCCGAGCTTGATGTCGTTTCGCATGACATCAATTTCGGATATGCACATTTTATCAAGTAAGGATTCGACCCACTCCACATATTCGGTAGATCGGAGATCCCCACAAAGACCCTCAGCAAGCTTCCTCAGTCGATCCGCTGTCTTTCCAATACGAATCATGTCGGTATCACTGCGACCGCGGATTTTCTCTCCTCGAGATTCTCGAATTTTTCGAGAATTCTGGACGATGAAACGATATCCAGCCGCATGTCCTCCCTTCTTGAAGTATGGTTCGGCATCGAGGAGAAGTTGCTTTTGGACATCGGTCGGTGCACGAGCAAGTGCGATGCCAACATTGAAATTAAGGCGATCACCTTTTTCGTCCTCATCGAGCATTTCGCGCAGCTCTGGTACCAGTCCTGTTAACGTCTGATAATTTGTTGCCCATCCAAGTTTCTTCCCGAACGCCTTGGCAACGCGCTCGAGTCCGGCATGAACCGCTCCCCATTGTTTGCCGTTGCGCTGCTTAATCTCGTCCTGAATCACTTCCTCAACTAGCTCTATGATCTCGCCATGCGTCTGTGGGATGCGGGATGAGTTTTCAGCGGCCTGTGCCAGTCGCCGATCCGAGCTGCGCACACCGCCATATGACTTTTCTTCGACAACGCATTCCATAGCAGCTTTCCCGAGCCTCATGAATGCTCTCCAACGCCGTTCGCCTGCTTTGATGTAGTAGTAATCCTTACCGTCCTTTTTGAAAGCGAAATTCACTGTTGGAAGTTGCTGGAGACCTTGGCTCCTGATACTGGTCGTTAATTCCTCAATCTCGTCTTCTTTGAACTTTTTTCGCGGCTGATGCGGATCTCGAAGCAATTGTTCAAGCGGGATATTCAGAACCAGCTTCCCGGTAGTGCTGCTTTCCGTCTTTTCAATGTTCATGGGCGCACTCCTCTTGTGTTGGTTGCCAAAGATCACTTCGCGAAACGTCCGCGAATTACAGCGATACTACATGATGCTTCGCCCAACGCAAATCCCGCTCGACAGCAGTGGTTGAAATATCTTTCTTTCCTTCGTCATAATCGCGCAGCGACTCAATAACTGCTCGGTTTTCGTTGAGCTTCTTTTCGACAATCTTCTTTACCTCTGACTGGTTACGGGTCAATTTGGTTTTTTGCAAAAAGATCTTGAACATGTGGATATGTATAGCATAATCATATACCAATGATTTTTGGTGAACAAAAGCACTTCGTGAACAGCGCTCTATATGCGAGAGCAAATAATTTCTATGCATCCTAAACTCTACATTTTTGTGGCACTAAATTGTCTCTAAATACGACTAAAAAGGATTGTAAATGCATATTCCTCAGCGCTTCTGTGAAGGATACTCCTTCGCGAGCCAGCTGCTAAATTGAAGTGCTTGCGAAACAGTACCAGATACCTGTTGGGTTGATGTTGAAACGCTACTTACACCGGGAGGCAAATTAGAACTAGAGCCAGGGCCAAAGAAGAGGAGTGCAAAAACGATGAGAACCATAATAACAACAAGCACGGTGAGATCCGAGGAACCACGATATTTCACTCGAAACATGCATAGAGTATAGCGCCTCCTGAACAGGATTTTTAAGTATCCCCAAGATATCGAGTGGAATGGTAGGAAGCGTTCCTCGTTTCATCTTTAGCTAGAGGCGATGCACCATAATATCTGTTAACCATTACCAATCAGAATAAAGTTTGATATTCAATACATTGATGATATAAGAGAAATAGATTCAAATCTGCACATTTGCTCTATTCAATAACGGTTTTTTAAAGAGGGTGTCTATGGTAGAAGAACTAAAGCCTGAAGAATTCGAGGTTTCTGGTGGTATCAGAAACGGTAACATTAAATGGATTTCAGGCCAGAAACTCTTAAAGAGGCTCGGCTTCAATTCAGAAAAATGCCACGTTACTGTGGACAATAATAACTGTCTCAATATTAGCCAGAAAGATCGCGTGAATTATGTGTGTGCGCCAGGACTCTGGAAAAAGTCCTCCCCTGATTGACCACCAACAATATTAAAAGACTGTCCGATAACTATAGCGAGCGATTACCTTTCTTTGGACAGGACGGAAATCGTTCCTTCATTTGCCTACTGGCGGACTAATACTCCGCCAGTATTTATATTCATACAACTACAAATTTCTTGAGTATCGGTGACACAAAAGTCCGCTGCATTCAAAATCACGTTCAATATTCTCCTCAAAAGTAACGGCCTTAAAATGTTTGAAGAAAGTACGCCCTAAAAGGGGAATAATTTGGCGTGGCTCATTACTCTCCATAAACCCAACTCTGACTTTCAATTTCCTGTCATTGCCCACTACCTGAATTTCTACATCGTCGTGTCTACAACCTGATTCCCTATCCCCAACGTTTTGTTCAGGGTACCAGTCTTTATATCCTCTATTCCGAGTGCGGCCGTAAAGCCTCTATGCAGCCGATACCTCATCGGCGCCGGAATCCAATAATGCAAAAAACGGCATTGTGCTTTCCTTCCCACGGAAAAGCGCGACCGGGATAAGAGGCATCCCGATAAAGGACTTCTTCGTATCCGTGCTTCTAGGAAACTTTTTGTAACTGAATTTCACGATGCTGACTATGGTGCGAGAGCAAGATCTGCTTCTGGGATAGGAAAAAGAGCTACGTCCTTCCTTTCCTTTATATTCTTTGTCGCTTCTTGATAGGTGCGGCCATTGCCAACAACCTTATGGTCGACGGAGAGCGCGACCCACTGCCCAGCATATTCGTGAAGCCCTTCAGAGACCTTTGATGGATCGTTAGTATACTATCCTGGATGGGCATTTGTGAACATCCTCCGCATGGCCTGGGAGCTAAGAAATGTTATCGACCGCTTCCGCGAGCTCTCGATCTTTGCTGGTTATCGCATTGCCTTTATCATGAGTCGTGGTTGAAATGGACACTTTGTTATATGCTCTAATGCATATGTCTGGATGGTGTTGGGAACGTTCAGCGATCTCACCTACTCTGTTCACAAACGCAAGCGCTTCTTTGAAATCAACAAATGTGAAGGTCTTTTGCAGCGCATGACCCGCTTCACTCCAGTCGTTCTTCATGGTTCAAGTATAGCAACGTGATTACATTTTCACATTAATGAAATACCTAACCTTGGTATACTCCGATAACGCGGCGTACCTCTTCCATTTTCTCTTCACTTATCGCGCGGGCCTCCTGCCCCCCTTTCGTAAGAACGTCATCGATAATGCCAGGGTCCTGTTTGAGCGTTTCGTAGGCAGCACGTAATGGCGCAAGATAGCGGTCAAGATCTTCAATCAGCGACTCTTTCAGCACCTTATAATTGCCACGATGCGCCTCATAGAGCGGTAACAGTTCAGAATCAGCTCTAACGAGACGATGTATTCGGTATACGTTCTCGGGTCGCTCACCCGAGGAATCAGTCACGATACTCATGACCTGCCTTGCAAGTTGATCGCGTGAGGCAAAAATTGGGATAATATTTCCATGGCTTTTACTCATCTTCTTACCATCAGTACCTGGGATAGTAGCAACGTCAGGCATAATATATGGCTCTGGAAGCCTAAAAATATCTGTTTTGAAAATCCTATTGAATTTCTCAGCCACATCACGTGTTATTTCAATATGCTGCTTCTGATCGGCCCCCACCGGTACGATTGCCGTATCGTAAAGGAGGATATCTGCTGCCATTAACATCGGGTAATTAAAAGTCCCGACACTTATTTCTTTATTCTTCGCCTCCGCATCTTTATATGCGTGAGCACGCATGAGATAGGGTACCGTAGTTATGGTGTCGAAAATCCAACACAACTCAGTGTGTGCTGGCACATCTGACTGTTTAAAAAAGACTACTTTTTTCGGGTCAAGACCGATGGCAAGATATGCCATCACGAGTTCATTCGTGCGCCGACGCATTTCCTCAGCATCTTGTATGGTATTGAGGGCATGATAATTGGCGACAAAAACAAACAATTGATATTTTCCAGTTTTCGAGAGCTCAACAAACTGACGCATCGCGCCAAAGTAATTACCGATATGCAAATCCCCGGTCGGTTTAATACCTGAGAGCAGAACAGGTTTCACGTCAATCATGGAATTACGATCTTTATGTTAGCGAATCGGGATAAACTTATAACACAAGAACTGATCGATTGCAACTGTTTCGGGTGTATTGCCACTGCCTCTCCTAAGGAAGGGTGCAACTTTGCTTATTAAAGAAAGAATCTAATCAACCAAATAACTGCAATTGCAACCACTACGATGGATACTGGAATACCAATGCTTCTCATGAAGCCTCCTGAGGAGGATGATACTCGTGAAGAGGTGGAGGAGAACCTATTGTTCGAGGGAAGGGGGGTATTCGAATTGCCCGATACCGATGATGGGTATCCGCCACCTAACGATGGAATAGATGATGGAATGGATGTCTGTCCTGCTGCTCCAACAGCGGCAAGAGGAGGAAGAGAAGTTCCTGGAGGCGGATTAACCCCAACGGGTTGATTCGTATATGAGGAAGGAGAAAAAGGAGTCGAAGATGCAACCTGGTTCGACTGCTGTGTTGAAGTCGTCGGGGTATATACCGTAGAAATGCTGCCGTTCTGAGTAGCGGTAGTATGCGGTGTCCAACTGGTAATAACATCGCAGTTTGTACAATTGAAGTTTATAACGTAGCTTGCACCATTTACGGTACCGCCCGTTGCTTCACCAGTGAATCTGCCGCCAGTACTTATCTTAACGCCCGAGAAGTCCACCCAGCCAGCCGTCTCATCCCATGCAAAACCAGATAGGTTCCCTGCCCCGTCATTCTTCACCCCGCCTTCCGACGGAGAGAGGTTGATCCACCCGTCGTTTGCGCTCCAAGCGTAGCCGGTAAGGGCGGTGCTAGTCACCTGTACATTGCCATTTGTAGGGTTAAAGTTCACCCAACCACCCACATTGCTCCAGGCGTACTTGTCGGTGGTGTCAATGATGCCGGCGGTCGCGGCGTGAGCTGTATACGCGCCAAAACCTATAATGGCAACAACGATGATGCTCCAAACGGCACTATTTTTTCTTTTGAGTGGTTGTGATTGCATTTTGGGTTGTGGTTGTAGTTGTTGTAGCACTCTGCGAAGCACCTACGGGCTGCTGCGCTGTCTGCTCGGTCGCAGAGGTTACAGGTCCCACGGCGATGAGCTTGTTTTCCGAGGGACGATAGAGAATAGCCGTCTTAGCGTTAGCGTAGATGATAAGAACATCGCCATTCTCAGCGTTCGCGAGGAAAGGCTGCGTTTGTTTGACGAGTGCAGCGTTCGTAATGGTCGCCATGGTTGGTGTTTCATTTGCCGGAAGCTCTATAAGAGTTCCAACCTTCTGCAATAGTGCAGTTGCCTGCTGTTGTTCAAAAAGGCTCCGATTTTCCTGATAGACAACCTGGCGGCCAAGCTCATAAAAACCGTATGACCAGAGAACGAGGATAATTAGGAGAAACAAAACAATAAAGCGACGGACAAACCGAAAACAACGTTGTAACAATGTTGGCCGGCGCACCTGTTCTCCTGAGAATGCTGATTCCATAGATAAAGAAAGTATAAACTATGACGTCGTTGTCGCTATCCCCACAGTCGCCGTACAAGTGGCGGATCCGCCAGTACTCG
>VFSW01000994.1_pt1 | contig 42241 bp, 32 predicted proteins | sample 5358111 | NCBI WGS metagenome assembly VFSW01 (sample SAMN11554181, study PRJNA540505) | mine drainage metagenome | isolation source: sediment from site ElyBrook_90M | place: USA: Ely Copper Mine, Vershire, VT | collected 2017
GTGGTGGACATATCGCGGCTATTTATGATGGGTGCATTCGTGAAGGGATTCGCGTTGTCGATACACGCCACGAGCAGGCAGCAGTGCACGCCGCTGAAGGCTGGGCCAAATGCACGCGCACGCCCGGCGTGGCCCTGCTGACCGCTGGCCCCGGCGTCACCGATGGCGTGACGGGCGTCGCCAACGCCTATCTCGCCAACAGTCCCGTGCTGGTGATTGGCGGAGCCGCCCCGCTCAGCCTGTGGGACAGGGGCGCGTTACAGGAGATGAACCAGCTTGACCTGTTGCGCCCCATCACCAAGTGGGCGCGCACAGTTCACGAGACGGCGCGCGCGGGCGAGTATGTCGCGGCAGCATTCCGTCAGATGATGAGCGGCAAGCCCGGACCCGTCTTCCTCGAAATGCCGATGGACATTCTCAACAACTTTGCCGATACCGATAACGTTTTTGACCCAGGCGAACCCGCCAACTATCGCGCAGGTATGAGTAGTGCGCCCGACCCGGCTATGATCGTCAAGGCGGCTGAAATTCTTGAGCAGGCGCAACGCCCCGTGATTATGGCGGGCACGGCTGTCTGGTGGTGCGACGCCGCCGAGCCGTTGCGCCTGCTCGCGGAACGTCTACAAGCTCCCGTCTTCCTCAACGGTGCTGGCCGTGGCTGTCTGCCTCCCACGCATCCGCTCTTCTTCACCTCGGCACGCCGCAAGGCATTAGAGGGCGCGGACACCATTCTGGCGATTGGCACGCGCATGGACTTCCGCCTCAATCACGGTCAGCCCCCGCTCATTCCCGCCGAAGCAAAACTACTCTGGTTCGATCTAGTTGGAGAGGACGTGGGCGTCAATCGCGGCGCGGATGTCGGACTGGTCGGCGATGTCGGTATCGCGATGAGCCAGTTGAGCGAGGCGATAAGGCTGCGATCCGCTGGAGCATGGCTGAGCTATATTCAGCAAGAGGAGCGCAAAGGGCTGGAACGCGATACCGCCGCCCTCAACTCCGACGCGACCCCCATTCATCCCATGCGCTTCTGTCGCGAAATCCGCGATTTTATCGACGAGGACACGACAGTGGTGGGCGATGGCGGCGATATCGTCAGCTACGGCGCGCGCGTCATCAATGTCGCCAAACCCGGCTACTGGCTGGACGCGGGACCGATGGGCTGTCTCGGCACGGGCACAGGCTTCGCGATGGCGGCACAACTGGCACGCCCTGGGCAAAAAGTGCTGATCCTGCACGGCGATGGCGCGTTTGGCCTCAACGGCATGGAGTTTGAAAGCATGGTACGTCAGAAGCTGCCAATTGTCTCGATCATTGGCAACGATGGCGCGTGGGGCCAGATCAAGCATCCGCAGAAGGCGATTATCGGGCACACGACGGCGGCAGAACTCACCCCTGGCATTCGCTATGATCGCATGGTCGAGGCTCTCGGCGGCTACGGCGAACTGGTCGAGCGGCCAGAGGATATTCGCCCCGCGCTCGAACGCGCCTTCGCCTCCGGCCTGCCCGCCTGCGTCAACGTCTTGCTCGACCCTAACAAGCCTTACAGTCGCTCCACCAACGTCGCGGTGTAAAGGAGGCATGGAGCATAAAAGCAAGGGGGCAGGGCGACCTCAAGGGCCAATACCGCTTACAGAGGGAGAATGGGTTGAGGTGCGGAGAGTGTGCTGCTTTACCCGAAATACATGAAAGGAACGTAGGGACCGATTCATCGCGTCCGTCGTGCCCAAGCACCAAGTATGCCCTGCTCCATCCACCCTGCTAGAGAGAAACGAGCATCATTACATTGGCTCACGGGCGCGGACGCGATGAATCGGTCCCTACTGCTCTGCCAATCGTCATGGTATAGGTATGCATACCTATGCCATGCATGACACCCACAAGGGGTGTCACTACATGTTGCCACCCCACAAGACGCATGAGATGTAGTGACACCCCTTGTGGGTGTCATGCCTGTGTATCAATTGAAGATGAATGAACTGCCAAAATAGTCGCCATGACGTTTGACAGAGCACTACGTCTCTGCACTTTCCAGAAATGATACACTGGATAGTGACCCGGCTGGCAATAATCGGCTATACCATTGCGGCACTGGTCTTTCAAAAATATCAAAAAATGATCTAGCACGGCTGATGAGCAGCTGCGCGCATTTTTAGATATTAGGCAGCCGGACGCATATAGCACACCAATGCCAACAGAGGGGATGACAGCCACTATTTAGGCGCAATTTCCGAGATTTCAAGATATACACGCGCAACCTTGCGCAAGCTGCCTACGAACATGAAGGCTTTGTACATAAAGCCATATTTGCGGGCCAGCAGGGCACTTGCACGGGCGAAATCGCTAGATGGGAGTTCGCGGGCCTGCCCCTCGATCTCTTTACCATCGCCAATAATCTTGCCAGAGCGCGTGCAGGGCGTCAGGGTCACACGCCCATTGTTACGGATGCGTTTGACCTTGCCCGTGCTGCTGACGGTCATAAAGTAGAGCTTGCCCTGCTCGTCGTGGGCGAACCAGATCAGCGTGGGCACAGCGGCTCCGCTCTTGCGGAATGTTTTGAGCATTGCAAACTCGTAGGGATAGAGCGAAGTGAATGGTGAAAGAGCATCCTGCTGCTCATTATTCTCAACTGCCATGTGTGTTTACGCTCCTTGAGAGATCATTGTGATAATACTTCCGTTTATAAGATGACGTTGCCTACGAAAAAAGAAGGTAACATATTTTTAGCACATTTTGACTTGACATCTTTTTCCTGATAGCATATACTTTGAGTAACGAAATGAGAATGATTATCATTATTAGGTGAACCTAATATCATGATAGAGGTAACACCAAAAAACATTGAGAGAGGCTATCGGCATAATGGAAAAAAAGACGACGACACAGGGAAGAAGTTTTTTGCTGGCGAGTTTTTTTATGAGCATTGGCTTGCCAGGAATTGCACGTCGCTTAAATCAGCAATCCGTTAATCCGAGCGTGACGGCAGAGGAACACTCGAACCGTTTTCTCCTTCAGGTCGTGCAGCCAGGGTTGGCGGGCCTGATGGATGGCTCGGTTTCCACGCTAGCTCCGATTTTCGCAACCGCCTTTGCTACGCATCGCCCGTTTACGGCATTCCTCGTTGGTATGGCGGCGGCAACGGGCGCGGGTATTAGCATGGCCTTTTCTGAGGCCCTTTCAGATGATGGCGTGCTGACAGGGCGTGGCAATCCTGTTTTGCGTGGCACAATTACAGGTTTGATGACCTTCCTCGGCGGAGCGGGCCATACGCTGCCCTTTCTCATCCAGAACTTGCATACGGCCCTGATTGCAGCTTACATCGTCGTGGCTGTTGAACTGATCGTGATCGCGGCCATTCGTCATCGCTACTTTGGCACCAGTTGGGCCGTCTCTATTGGTCAAGTTGTTGGTGGTGGCATTCTGGTCTTCGCAGCAGGTCTTATCTTCGGGAGTGCGTAGGCGTGGTAATCAGTATATACCCAAGACAACAAAGCGTTTACCCGCGATGGGTAAACGCTTTGTTGTCTTGGGTATATACTGATTGCGGGTTTGGCTTATTTGCCGCTGGCCTGAGCGTAGCGTTTGGCAACCTCGGCCCAATTGACCACGTTCCACCATGCTCCCAGGTATTCTGGGCGGCGGTTCTGGTATTTGAGGTAGTAGGCATGTTCCCACACGTCGTTGCCCATGATCGGATAGAAGCCATCCATCAGCGGGCTATCCTGGTTGGCGGTCGAGATGACCTGGAGCTTGCCAACTGAGTCCATCACCAGCCAGGTCCAACCGGAACCGAAACGCTTGACACCAGCGTCGTTGAATGCGGCTTTGAAGGCATCGAACGAACCGAAGGTGGAGTCAATCGCGGCTGCCAGTGCGCCAGTTGGCGCGCCGCCAGCATTGGGTCCCATGATCTGCCAGAACATACTGTGGTTTGAGTGGCCGCCACCATTGTTGCGCACAGCCATGCGGATGCTATCCGGCACTTCGCTAATGCGGCGCATCAGGTCATCAACGGATAGAGAGGCCAGTTCGCCACCCTGAAGCGCATTGTTCAGGTTGGTTACATAGGCAGCATGATGCTTATCATGATGCAATTGCATCGTCTGCGTGTCAATATACGGCTCTAGCGCGCTGTAGTCGTATGGTAAAGATGGAACTTCGTATGCCATGATAGTTATCTCCTTACGAAATAGTCTACGAGGTCGCTTACCTCTTTGTATGAGCCTTCATCTTCTCGACGAAGTATCGTTTGTGTCGCGGTGTTGTGGGATGGTTTACGTTTACCCACGCTTTTAGTTGTATGCGATAGACAGGGCTGTTGTCAAGCGCAAGCATAAAAACTGTCCAAAGGGACAGTGTCCTCGCGAAATGGCATGCCCACTAGTGCTTACCGTTCTCGACAGACGGCTGCTTCAGGTCTTCCAGCGCGTTGAGCAGCGTATCGATGTCAGCGGACGTGTTGTAGAAGTGTGGTGAGACGCGCACGATATTCCCACGCGCCGCGATGTGAATGTTGCGTGCGGTCAGTTGAGCGGAGATCTCCTGCACTGTCATGTCTTGTCGATCAGGATGGGGCTGGAAGCATACAATGCCAGAGCGTTCGCCCGCGCCCTGTGGCGTGATGACGGGATAGCCCAGGCGTTCAAGACCTGTGATGGCGTAGCCCGTGAGACCTAGAATGCGCGCCTCGACTGCTGGCATCCCTCCGTCCAGGCTTTCAAAGACGCCCAGCGTGGCATCCAGGCCAACTGAGTTCAACAAGTTGGGCGAGCTGAACTCCAGACGGGTTGCGCCGTGTTTCAGTGGTTGCGTATAATTGAAAAACTCGAAGGGGATAGCCATGCTAAACCAGCCGCGCCGCCGCAACTTGAGCCGTTCTAGCAGGGCATCTGAGAGATAGAGGAACGCGCTGGTCGAGGCTCCCAGCATCCACTTGTGACCGCCCGCCGCCAGATAGTCGACACCCAACATTCGCACGTCGATGTCCAGCGCGCCCGCTGCCTGCATCGCATCAATGCCGCACAGCACGCCGTGCGCGTGGCAGTAGCGCGCAAGCGTGGCGATATCATTGCGATAGCCGGTGGAAAACTCGACCAGGCTCAGGCTCACCAAGCGTGTGCGCTCTGTGATATGTGCGATTACATCTTCGGTGACGATGCGATGGTCACGTGCTGGCACGAGTTTTACCTTGACGCCGTACTCTTGTAGATTGAGCCAGGGATAGACGTTGCTGGGAAATTCGCCTTCCGCACTCACAATCTCATCGCCCGCTTGCCAGTCGAGGCCGAGGGCGATATGCATCAGGCCGTCGCTGGTACTATTCGTCAGCGCGATCTGATGGACATGTGTGCCAAACATCGAGGCGAGGCGACGATACGCGCCCTGTTGATGCACGCGCCAGCGTTCCTCGTGAACCATACCAAAGTCGTGCATATCGGCAATATACTCGTGCATTGCCTGTGCAACCGGGCGTGGCAGTGGTCCCGTCGCCGCGTGATTCAAATAGGTACTGTGACGTGTAACTGGGAAGAAAAGATGACGCAGCTCCTGCACCTCATCGCTTGCCACAAATTCATGTTCGCCCTCTTCGTTCAAGAGAAGCGATTGCAGCATTTCGTCCAGGTCGGGCATATTTGCTACGGCCTGAATCGAGTGTATATCGTGTGTTGTCATACAATTAATCCATTCACTATGGTCGAGCTGAATAATTCACAGCCTTCAGTATACACAGCGGTTTTTTCGTTGACAAGCAGAGTATCACAGCTACGCTTTTTGCCCCTTGTCTCTTACACATGCAATGGGATATTATGGAACAAACACCACATTAGGAGTTGCTATTAATGATGAGTAAAGAGACTGTCGGGGTAGAGGAAACGTCACCTACAAACTTGCCGCTGGTAGTGGGCATTGATCTGGGAGGAACACAAATTCGGGCCGCCGTGCTACAAGGAGCGAGCCTTCTTTCGCGTATTAACCTGTTAACAGGAGAAAATCCGACCCCGGAGCGCGTCATGCCACGCATTTTCTCCGCCGTACAACAGGCTCTTGCCGATGCCCATGTTGGCCTTGAGCAGATTGCGGGCATTGGCATTGGTGCGCCTGGTCCACTTGACAGCCGTACAGGGATCGTGTTCTCGCCGCCCAATCTGCCGGGTTGGGACCACGTGCCCTTGCGCGATATCTTCTATCAGCAGTTTCACTTGCCAATCTTTGTGGAGAACGATGCGAATGCGGCTGCTCTGGCAGAACACCTCTTTGGAGCGGGGCGCGGGACGCAAGACATGGTCTATATTACCGTCAGTACGGGGATTGGCGGTGGCGTCATTATTCGCGGACAAATCATGGATGGCACCAGCGGGACAGCGGCGGAATTGGGTCACATGACCGTTGATCTGCACGGGCCACGTTGCAATTGTGGCAATGTTGGTTGTCTGGAACGTCTAGCCTCTGGCACGGCCATTGCAATGAACGCGACCGAGGCAATTGCCCAGGGACGCGGCGACGCCTTGTTGGCATTTGTGCTTGCGCACAACGGGCCATATGCAAATATTGCCGCGAACACACCGTTTGACCATCAAACATTCGTCAACATCAATGCACGCATGGTCGGGCAAGCGGCAGAGGCAGGCGTTACCCTGGCCCAAGAGATCATCGCCAATGCAGCCGAAGCGTTGGGTGTGGGTCTGGTCAATTTCATCCATATTTTTAACCCTGAGATGATTATTCTTGGTGGTGGCGTGATGCAGATGGGTGATTTGCTGATGAATCCGGTGATGCGCGTGATACAGGAACGCACGATGCGCGTACCATTAAAAGCGGTGAAAATCGAGCGGGCATGCCTCGGAGCAGATGTTGGTGTAATTGGAGCGGGTGCATTGATTTATTATCATCAGCAAGCACTCGTCATGCTCTAAAACGCAGGTGGGCACACGCAACGAGATGAAAGGTCAGGGAGATGGAAGATGGCGGTACAAAAGGAACGGCTTGATGTGGCACTCGTGCGGCGCGGATTAGCTCCTAGCCGTGAGCGGGCACGCGCTTTGATTATGGCGGGGCAGGTCTACGTGGGCGAACGTCTGGTTGATAAACCCGGCACACTTGTCCTGCTGAATAGCACATGCCGCCTCGCGGAAATCACACCTGAACTGAAATATGTCAGTCGTGGCGGCCTAAAACTAGAAAAAGCCCTCGACACATTCAGCCTTAACCCATCCGCGTTGGTCGCAATTGATGTGGGAGCCTCGACCGGCGGCTTTACGCAATGTCTGCTTGAACGGGGGACAAGCCGAGTGTATGCGGTTGATGTCGGGCACGGACAACTGGCGTGGACGCTGCGCAATGACCCTCGCGTCATCGTGATGGAGCATACAAACATTCGCCATCTGGCGCATCTGCCTGAATTAATGCAATGCGCCGTCATTGATGTCTCGTTCATCTCGCTACGCTTGGTGCTGCCGGCTCTCGTGCCACTATTGGAGCGAGGAGAGCAGACATGGATTGTCGCACTCGTGAAACCCCAATTTGAAGCGGGCAAAGCTGAGGTAGATCGCGGCGGTGGCGTCATCACCGACACGACGGTTCACGAGCGCGTGCTACGTGAATTGCAAGAATGGATACCACAGCAGACGCCTTTAGTCGTGCGAGGCATCACTGAGTCGCCCATTCACGGGCGCGATGGCAACAAAGAATTTTTATGCTGGCTGGCATTCGCTTAGTAAATCACAATCATGGTGTTCCAGTTGGTGTTGGCATAGACCCATGCCGCCTGTTGCTCCTGCACATTGACACATCCGTGACTACCACTACCAGCAAAACTCTGATCGCCCCCCGTGTCATAGTGCGGGAACTGCGTACCGGGACCATAGTTTACGCGCCACCACGAGTCATGGACAAAGTAGCCGCCCGCATGGTAGAGAATGGCATAGTGAATAGGCGTGTCTGGATACCAGTAGGGCGAGCCAGGCGGGTCCGGCGATTTGAAAACAGTCGGCGAGAGGCGATCCAGCGTGGGCCAGACACCAGGAACCGACGGTAACTCGTTACGTCCCGTCGTGACCTGGAAGGCATTGACCAGCTTGCCGTTTTGGTAGACGCGCATGGCCTGCTCGACCAGCGAAACCATCAAAACTTGCTTGTTTTGTAGCTGATAATGGTTGAGCATTGCCAGATCGGTCGCGTGTACTTGATTGTAAGGCGTCTTATCGGCAGAGTCCTGTTCCAACAATTTCAGGTTGAACAGGGCATTCTGGGCTTCATCGACGACGCTCTGATAATCGTCAGGCGTGTAGGCATAGGACAGAGCGGTATCCAGGTCGGAGCCAATGCCCGCTGACATATAGCCCGCATCAAGCACATAGTTCTGCCCATTAAAGGCGTCATGATAAAGATGGGCTTGGCCCCAAGTAGCGACCTCTTGATGGAATTGTTTAATCAGATAGCTGGCCTCGCCCTGGAGCAGATCGTTTTGCATGGCAGCCATATCGGCATCTACCTGTACCGCAAATTTTTGGTAGTTGGCAAGCGTGGTGGTGTGTTGCATCGCAAGGCGGTCGGCATCCAGACGTTTCTGATAGGGACTGGTATCCATCCCATACTGCTTGAGTTGGGCAATCTGAGTGGCAAATTCGTTGAGCTTTGCGGCGGTCACATAGGGAATTGCCAGCGTCGTTGTGACAATAGCCTGCTGATATTGCGCATCAATCAGTGTGCTGAGCGTCTGAAAGGTCTGGGCATTCGTAGCGGTGGCCAGCAGTTCCTGATCGCTCTGATATTGTGTCTGCATGGCAGTAATATCAATTTTGGCGGCCTGCATCTGCTGAATCGTGGTATTGAGTGTTTGCAGTTGGCCCGCAGTGACCTGTAATGCATCAAGGGCCTGTTGTGCCTGCGTCGCATTTTTTGTAATTGTCTGATACTCTTTTGGATCGCGAGCAATCACTAGCAGAGACTGATTCTGGCTAAATTGCTGCTCAAAGGTTTGGACTGGCAGTTTTGCAGTGCGCTGGCGCGTCAGTGCAGTTTGAAAATCCTGCATAGCGCGCTGAGCCTGACTTTGATATTGCGCAGTCGTTGTAATCATCACACCCTGGACCTGAACTTGCAGTTGCGCATAGCGCGTAGCCAGGTTCTGATAATAGAGATCGACGGCCTGGCTATTGAACAAGCCAAAAGGTGCATTGGTATTACTAATCTGCTGTTCTTGCGCATACAGCGGTTGTAAAAATGAGAGAGGAACACCTGTGGTTTGTGCTTGCTGCAACAGATGATCGAGTTGCGTTTTGTTTTGCGCGGCCTGTTGCTGCAATTGTGAATTGCCGCCACACGCGCTTAACACTGCGGTCAGACTAAGTAAGAGCAGGATGGCAAGTAGCATCTGTCCTGCTCGTAACACACGTGTTCCCCGACGGGATAGATACATAGGAGATTATCTCCTTCCACTTTTGGCTTTCTGCTTGCGTTTCTCTTTACGAGCGGCTTTACCTGTCTTTTTGCCTCCACCAGGATGTGGAGTGCCGGGTAACGCAGAGCCACTTGGCAGTGCTGGCATGCCGGGGATGCCCGCATTGCCACCATACTGCCGCATCATCTGCGCCCAGGGCCCCTTGCCTGTGCTAACCTGGCGGATCATCGTGCGCATCTCATCAAACTGCTCAAGCAGTTGATTGACTTCCTGCACGCTTGTGCCGCTTCCATTGGCGATGCGTTTGCGGCGACTACCATTGATAATGTCTGGATTACGTCGCTCCTGTAGCGTCATCGAAAGAATAATCGCCTCAATATACTTTAGATGGTCCCCTTCCAAAGCCTCTTCCACTTCCGGCATATCCGTTAGTTTGTTCATGCCAGGAAGCATTTCCATGACTTGCCGCAATGGACCCATGCGCTTGAGTTGGCGCATAGAAGAGAGAAAATCCTCTAGATCGAACTTGCCCTGTTTGAGCTTCTCTTGCGCCTTCAGAGCCTCTTCCTCGTCAATCACTTCCTGTGCGCGTTCGATCAGCGAAAGCACGTCGCCCATCCCTAAGATACGTGAAGCAAGGCGGTCAGGGTAAAACGGCTCCAGTGCGTCCAGCTTTTCGCCCAAGGTCATGAATTTGATCGGCACACCTGTGACGGAGCGGATCGAGAGAGCCGCACCACCGCGAGCATCGCCATCCATCTTGGTCAAAATCAGGCCCGTCAACGTCAGTGCCTTATTAAAGTCATCGGCCACACGAACCGCTTCTTGACCCGTCATGGCATCGGCAATCAGCAGAACCTCGCGAGGATGCACGAGTTCCCGAATGTTACGCACCTCACTCATCATGCGCTCGTCGATGTTAAGACGGCCCGCTGTGTCGAGAATGACCACCGTACAGGCCTGTTCACGCGCATACGCGAGCGAGTGGAGACAGATTTCGACAGGGTCGGCTCCGGCAGGCTCTGCATAGACAGGCACAGATATCTGTTTGCCCAGTGTTTTGAGCTGGGTAACTGCAGCAGGGCGATACATATCTGCCGCAACCAAGAGAGGACGTTGACCCTGTTTCAGCAGATATTTTGCCAGTTTGTCCGCCGGCGTGGTCTTACCGGAGCCGTGCAAGCCAACCAGCATCACAATATTGGGAGGGGGCCCGCCCAGATCGAGTTTGTTATTGCCATTCGTGCCACCCAATACCTCAATGAGTTCTTCGTTCACAATCGAGAGGACTTGCTGCGCTGGCGATAAGCTACCCATCACGTCTGAGCCAATAGCCTTTTGCTTCACCTTGTCCACAAATTGGCGGGCGACCTTGAGGTTGACATCGGCCTCAATCAACGCGATGCGGACCTCACGCAGGGCTGCATTGACATCTTCTTCTGTAAGTTTGCCCTGCCCACTTAATGTACTAAAAATTCCTTCAAGTCGTTTTGATAAGCTCTCAAACATTGCCATATGTGCGTTTACCTCTCTCCGCCAAGCGCCGCTAATGGTTCTATCCGATGGTCACCAGTGATGTGCTGGCAATAATAACATGCGTTGTGTTCATAGTGTCTTCTATTATACCATTGTTTGCCCGTGCCGATAAGCCTCTCTGCCACTAAAAACTTTTGGCCGATCCGCATGTTCGCCTGTTTTTACTTGACAACGAACCGTTTCATAAATTTATTCTCTCTTTTTTCGCGGAAGAGACAGGCATAATGATAATACACTATCAACCTCTCGCCTCTACCTACTGTGTCCAGACGCCCTGCGGATCACATGCGCGAATCAAGCGCAGTTCGTCCGCGCTGGGTGGAACTGTCTCTGCACAGTTGGGAGCGAGACGTAAGGGCCACCCTGTCTGCTCCTGCACCGCTGCAATACTGGAACCCGGATGATAGGAGCGCAGCATCGCCTCACCCGTCTCCGCGTCAAAGCTGAAGACGGCGAGCGTCGTGATGAGGGCAACTGGACCACCACGCGGCAGACCCACACGTTTGCGCCATGTCATGCCTGCCGGCCCATGCTCGTCGGGATAGCCATAGCCGGGACTGGTCACATAGTCCACGCGCTCGCGCAGGCGATGTTTTTCGTGCGGCATGATGATCGCCAAACGTTGCGCAAGCGAGGCGATATCGGCTCCGCCCCCACTCCCCGGCAAACGCACCTTTGGAGCTACTGCGGGATGTTGCCAAGCACCAATGACCGACGTATTCAAGTTGCCATAGCGATCAATCTCCGCTCCACCAATAAAGCCCAGGTGTACCTCACCCGTCGCCATCAGGCCCATTAGATTCGCCATGCGCGTCGTCCACATCGCTCCCGCGATATTAGGCGAGTCGCCCATCGTGTAGAGCAACTCACGCGAAGGGGCATCGCGCACAATACCTGTCTCGAAGAAACCGATACTCGTGGGGGCGTGTGTGCGTTTGGCCAACGCGAACGCAATGATGGGCAGACGCATACCGACGAAAATAACCTCAGCGTCGCGTATCTCGCGGGCCGCGCACACAACCATCAATTCTCGTGGTGTGTATTCCATCTTTTTTTGCATGTTTTACCACCTAATATCCATAGTCAACGGGCGCGGCATAGCGATGCTCTTTGACCGCCAAGGCCTCCTGCCGCTCACGTCCTAGTTTTTCAAGATAGGCGGCACGGCTCGGAACCTGCATCACCCATTCGTCAAGCCACTGCTGAAAGCCCTCTAGCGTGCGTGTGCGCAAATGATATTCATGGAAAGACGGATGGTCACGATTGTAGTAGCCATGCACGGGCGAGGGATGCGCTCCCCAGGGTTCATGCACGACGGCACGCACTTTGAAAGAGGGACCAAGTACGCGATTGGGGTCGCTGACGATCACCTCGTGAGCCACAATCTCTTCCGCGACAAGAAGCACGTCGCGGGCCGCCATAAACGCCTCCTCGCAGACACCCAGGTTGCCCCAAACATGGGCGTTGCCATCCTCATCACTGCGCTGCACCTGGATAATCGCGACATCTGGGCGCAGAGCGGGCACGAGCAGCAGCGGCATGCCCTCTGCGTCCGTCTCCATACGAAAGGTTGGGTTTTGGCGCACAATGTCACTGCCGAGCAGAGAGCGCGTGGGAATATATGGCGCGCCTTGAGCAGCGGCCAGCAAGGCCAGAGCGATACTATAATTGCTATGGTCTTCGACAATGATGGGCTGCGGAATACGCTTCTCGGTAGCACGACGATAACAATGCGCCAATCCTTCGCTGACATTGCCTACCCATGCGGCGATAATCTTTTGCACACATCCCGCCCCGATCAATTGATCGAACAGAATATCTGAGATGGGACCAATCAATGTCAAGTCGCGTTTGTGTTGGCGAATGATCTCGTGACCAGCGGCATAGGGGATCAACGGTTCTAGGGCCAGACTCATCGCCACCGATGAGCCATCTGGTACATAGCGGGCTATCGCCTCAGTCATTGAGGTCAGTTTACTCATGCAGGCTTGTACTCCATAATCATATTTGCATAGTCATCCGATACCCATATAGTATCATTTTTCGCGCTCTGAGCAATGGGAGCAATGACAAGACCTTGCGGCTCGATAAACCCATCCTGTGCTAGGATTGTGCGCTGGCCCGTCGCCAGATTGATGCGGATCAGGGCATGGATGTTCGGTTGGAGGTCAATCACCAGGGCATTGCCGTGTTGATCGAGTACGACATCGTCTAGCATGCCAAAGCCAGTGTAGCGCATTGTTTTGCCGTCCGGGGCGATACGCCAGAGCGCGCCACCACACTCGTCCGCGACATAGATATTGCCCTGTCCATCAACGGTTGCGCCAACGGGTCGCGCTATCCCACTGACAAGCGGTGTCAATGTCTTGCCATCCAGGCTCATGCGATAAACCACGCCCGTTGGGCTATCGGGCACGATGAGCGTTTGCGTTGTCTGGTCGAAGGCAATACCATCTACACCATCTTTACACCCTGCGGTACTGGGAATACCCGGTAAAACACGCAAGACAGTTGGTGTTGCCGCTCCAGCGGCTAACGCTAGAATACGATTATATCTCTGCTCTGCGATAATCAGCGTATTATCGGCTAATACCACTAGGCCTTCGGGAGCAGCCATGCCGCGTAGCAGAACTGTGACCGTGCCATCAGCATTGACGCGATTGACAGTACCGTTGTGCGCGTCGCTATAGAGCAAGCGGCCTTGCTGATCGAACGTGAGATCATCAGGCCGTACACTGCCACGCAGGACGATATGCGCGCTATAACGTTGTGGAACGGGCATGACAGGCACAACAGTGGGCGTGATTACGAGCGGGGTCGCGATAGGACGTAAGGTTAGTGTTGCCTGTTGCGTTTCACCTGTTGGGGTGGCATTGCAAGCAGTCAGCAGTATAAGACAAGCCAGAAGGAGTGTATAGATGACCCTGTTACGGGGAGCGAACATAGTGCATCCTTTCTCAAAAACAGGACAAGGGTAACAAATACAAGAGCATATTTTGTGTCATCATCATTGTATTTGTATCTACGAGTACCACCATGCCTATATACGGAGAAAGGAAAGAGAGGGACAATCTGGCTATCCGCATAGGAAGCGTGAGACGATCTTAATTAGACAGCCAGTTTGTGAAAGACGATATTGCCCGTGCTGACATCCGTGACCAATAGAACATTAGCGGGCGGTGTGCCCGCAGTGGAGACAAGTGGACCATGATAGCTCGTGATGCCATTACTTGTCTGGGCGGCAAGGTTAAAGTCACCGCCAATCGTGCCCACGTTCGTGTTGGCATCTAGCGTCATATTCGTAGTGGTCGGTAATGTCACGTCAATATTGCCCTGTTCGCACTGGAAAAGATAGCGGATGGTCGTTCCTGTTGCATTAACGCTTGGCTGACCAAGCAAGCCACTAAAAGTAATATTGCCTTGCCCCGTCTCAATGTGTGAGCCAGCTTCCAGCACGGCATGACTGATCTTGATATTGCCGCTACTGGCCTTAATCTGCAAGTTGCCGCTAATACTATCCATGATAATATTGCCAAGTGGCGCATTGACCAGCACGAGCATACTGGGGCCCGCCTGTGCTATAAGGCTACTGGGCACAACGACGGCGATATCAACCGAATCGCTCGCGCCGTGTAACATGCTAGTCACATCGGGCATTGTCGCGTTCACCGTGAGTATGCTGCTGCTTGTTCCCTGACCCGTTGTTGCCGTCGGGGCAATGGTCTGGGCAGTACACGTCAACGGGTTGGTCAACGCGCTGGCGGGCGGCTGCGTCTCGACAGTCATCCGCGCAAACTCCTGATTGGCATGGCTCTGGCTATCTGTCTGCACAATCTTGGTCGCCGTCACGCTGATGGTATTGACGTTTGGGTCCGCCGAGCTTGTGATCGAAACATTGCCGATCTTATCGCAAACTTGCAGTTGAGTCAGAGCAGTAAGCTGAATGGGAGCAATAGGAATCGCCTGTGTATACTTGTTGCCGCTACCCAGCGAACCCAGGCCGCCTGGTGAAGTAGCACCGGGAATGGAACGAATGGTGAAAAAGACGACAGCAGCAGCGGCAAGCACAGCGAGAAAGATGCCCAAGCCGCAACCAGCAAGCAAAGCAGGCCAGACACGCCGCTTGCGTGGGCGCGCACGTCGCCGTCGCACTTGTGGTTCATGGTATTGCTCTTGCTCTTCGTATTCATCCTCGTAGTAGTCTTCCTCTGGCTCTTCCCAGGAATCCTGTGAGCGTGCGCGCCTGCGTGTCATGCCTTCTCTCTGCCTCGCTTTCAAAAAGTTTGTATATCGTATCACCACTACTACGAATGGTACGACGCAACGGTTTGTTCTTTCGCGTTGCCTGTCGCATTGTACCATACCATCAGCGGGCGAGAATAAAAACCAGTTCCGTCGCAAACTCTAGACGACGCCGCACATGCCAGGGCGTCTCTTCTACTAATGTGCGAAAATGCTCTTCGTAGTAGCTGCTCATCCCCTTGCTGCGTCCACCCAGACTATGGACGGGAAATGAGACAACGAGCAGGCCCGCCTGTAGGGTGGAAAGGAGTTGCGGCCCACTCTGTTTGTCGATCTGTTCCAGACAAGGCAATGTTTTGAGTAGCAGAGCAACATCAACTGCGTGTGTCGGACAGGCTTGCACGATATCGCAAAGATGGGCGGAACCTTTGTTGCCGATCAGCTGTAGCCAGGAGTCAAGCAGGTCCGTGATCTGCTGATAGATGTCATAGGCATAATACATGCAGGTAGGGGCGAGAGGCATCCAGGGCAAGGCCAGCGGATTGAGGCCACAGGCCAGATCAAGCACACTGTGTACAGGGCCAAGCTCGGCAAAGATGCGTGTGTAGAATTCATCGAGGATAGGTAAACGCTCACGTGTCGAGGCGTGGTAGCTCATCAACTGGCGACAGGCGGCCCGCAGAGCAATATGATCGTCGGCATGCACCGCTTCACGTAGCGTTGCCAGAGACAGAGCCGAGTTTTCCGCTAGTGTCAAATCAAGATACGCACCGCCAATCTGGTGCAGTTTGTTTTTCGTGGCCTTAATCGCCTCTTTTAGATTGCGCCGTTTGGCAAGTTCCTGTTTTCCAAGCACCTCCACAAGCTGAGGGCAAACGGTACGATACCTGGAGCTGGCAAGCACGGCCGCTCGCAGGTCTGCCAGTTGCGCATCATTCGTATGCTTGTACATAATATTGTGCCCGCAGATAGTCTGTCAGCATCGTCATAAAACGCAGGTTGTGGATGGTTGCAAGACGAAAAAAGAGCGTATCGTTAATTTTGAAGAGGTGACGTAGATAGCCAAGCGAGTAGTGCGTGCAACACAGGCAATCGCAGTACGCAGAGACGGGACGGTCGGTTTTGATATATTTATCGTCATTGGCATAGACATAAGCCATCCAGCGTTCATCATTGCCATCGCGCAAAACAGGATTGGGCGTGGTAAATGTGTAGAGACGGGCATGACGAGCATCACGTGTCGGCATCGCACAATCAAAAATGCCATAGCCCATGCGCACGCAGGCAAGAATATTGGCGGGATGGCCAATGCCGAGGGCGTGCATCGGAAACTGCATCGGAATCAGTTCGCGTGTATAGCTGATGATGTCTGCAAGCAGTTTGCCCTGCTTGTCAAGCGGCCACCCGCCAAAGCCATAGCCGTCGAAGCCAATGGCGAGCAATTCATTGGCACAACGTTGGCGCAACTCACGTGAGCCGCCACCCTGCACCACGGCAAAGAGCAGGGGGCGGTTCTCTTCAGTCAGGCGTTTCTGCTTGAGCAGTCGTTCATACTCCTCTTTACAGCGTTTTGCCCAGGCAACGGTGCGCTTCACCGCCAACTCCTGCACATCCTGACTGGCCTCAGCATTCGTACAATCATCGAGACAAATCACAATATCCGTATCATAGCTCATCTGAAGCTGGACCGTTTTTTCGGGCGTGAGATGAAACTTGCGATCCGCACCCTCTGGCTTAAAGGTAATACCATCTTCATCAAGCGTGCCAAACTTCGCATTCTGCTGAATCAGCGAATAGGCCTGAAAACCGCCAGAATCGGTGATAATCGGGCCAGTCCACGCGCTCATCTTATGCAGACCGCCGAGGGCCTGAATAGTGGACGAACCGGGACGTTGCATCAGGTGAAAGGTGTTCATCACCACGGCCTGGATAGCACACTGACGCAGGTCGGTTGCATCGATAGAACGCACAACGCCCAATGTGGCATCCGGCATAAAGACCGGATAAGAGAGTTGACCATGCGGCAGGGTTAAGGTATGACGCGCTGCCTGCTCCACATCGGGAAGCTGACTCATGCTTTTTCCTTTAGAATAGTTAGTGCGGTAATTGAGGGAGGCCATGCAGGTTACTATTAAAGATGCTGTTGACCTGCGCAAACAGACTATGGGTCACGGCTTGATTATAGAAATCGTGCCAGCTTTTCAGTTGGTCGAAAGAGACCTTGACACCTGGGATAATGCTCACCGTTTGCTGTATTGCATTCATTTCGGCCTGAAGGCCACCAAGGAACGTTCCCAGCGCAATCAACAGCACAAGCCATAAAAGCCATGCCTCAATAAAGCCAATCACGCCGCCGAGCAGCGAGTCACCAAAGTTGATCACGGGGATTTTCTGTACGAGGCCATGAATGACCGAACCCACGATATGCAAGACCAGGACAGTGCCAAGAAAAAGGACAATATACGAAATGAGGGGCGTCGCGGGCAAATGATTCGTCACCAACGCAGCTGTCAGTTGTGGCCCAAAAGCGACGGAAACGGCGAAGCCGATGGGGATGCTCAGTAGGTTAATCAGGCTGAAGACCGCACCATTGCGTAAGCCATTGAAGACGAGGAGTATGACGGTGACCAGAAACAGAATGTCTATGACACTGAGCGACATCGAGGTGCCTCCTGAACTCAAACATGGTAGTAGATGAGTCTATTATCATACATTTACAGACGATAAAACTAAGCGTATTGTAACAGGTGAGAGGTGACGTAGCTCACATTGTTGTCTAACAGAGTAAGCCACTGCGCGGGAACTTTGCGCTCGCCAGTACGTCTATGCATTAGGTTCATACAGAAAAGTCATGCACCAAGATCGTACAAATAGCGCATTCTACTGAGGAGAGGTAAACATATGTTCTCTGGAAAAAAGAACCTCTGGATAATTGGGGGTATCGGACTGCTAGTGGTCCTGGTTGTAGTCGGCCTATTGTTCGCCTATACCTACAATAAGGGTACGACAGCACAGGCAACCCCAAAAGCATGCGGGACGGTCATCATGCATAGCACGGGTAGTCCAGCCTTCGGTACACCACACCACCCTGTGCAAGAGGTCACAAACTGTTTTTGGCAAGCTTATCAGCATTGTCAGGCCGCAAGCATGCAATTGACCTTTATGGGTGTCGATGCGGGTGTGCAACATCTGTTTACCATCCAAAAACAGGGCAGCACATGTGCGCTGACTGATGGTGCGCAGTCTTATAACATTGGGATGCATTCCACGCCTACGACCTTTGCCTGCACCAGCGTGGCGATGGGTTGGGATGGCATGCATATTACGGGTTGTAAGAATGAAGGAACCTTTGTGATCCCAACAACGGCCAGTCTCCAGCCATAGGACAAAGCGATGGCCTCACAAGACATCTTGCATTCCGTTGAACACCTACATACAATAGAAGTAGAGTTGTTGTCATATACTGATCTGACTTGGGAGGAAACTACGGCAAAGCAAGATCGTTTGATTGACACGGGAGCGCAACGCGGGCCTGAACGGGCATACCTGGTTGCCATCGATACTGATAACGAGGAGAACATCTGGAGTATCGAGGACTCGGTAAACGAACTGGGTGCGCTGGCACGCACGGCGGGTGCGCACGTCGTCGGCAGCATGATTCAACGGCTGACCCATCCCGATGCGCAGACTTACATTGGGAAAGGGCGGGCACAAGAGTTGGCTGATCTGGAAAAGACGCTGGGCTTTGAACTGGTGATCTTCGATGATGAACTGACTCCTGTGCAGCAGAGAACGCTGGAAAGTATGCTTATGGCACGTGTAGTTGATCGCACAGCCCTGATCCTCGACATTTTTGCTCAGCATGCGCGCACGCGTGAGGGGCGTCTACAGGTTGAACTGGCGCAGTTAGAATATCGTCTACCGCGCCGGCTCGGGGGGGGCACGGAGCTGTCACGTCAGACGGGGGGTTCACGCGGAGCCGGGGCTGGCAGCGCAGGCGGGGCCATCGGCGTGCGCGGCCCCGGTGAAACAAAATTAGAGCTTGATCGCCGCCGCATCCGTGGCCGCATCTCCGAACTGCGCGAAGATATCGAAGAGGTGCGTCTGCAACGGCTGGTGCATCGTCAACAGCGCATCGCACAAGCAATCCCCATCATCGCCGTTGTTGGCTATACCAACACGGGCAAATCGACGCTCTTCAACACGCTGACCGAAGCGGGCGTGCTGGCGGAGGACAAACTTTTCGCCACGCTTGACCCCGTAACACGCCATCTCGTCTTGCCCGGAAACCTGGAGGTGCTGCTCACCGATACCGTCGGCTTTATCCAGAAATTGCCCACGCGCCTGATCGCCGCTTTCCGTGCCACGCTAGAAGAGCTAGTTGAGGCCGATGTGCTGCTCGAGGTCGTCGATATCAGCCATGAAAACGCGCTTGAACAGAACGAAACAGTCAACGAGGTCTTAAAAGAACTGCAGGTCGTAGCCAAACCGCGTGTGACCGCGCTCAATAAAATTGATCTGTTGGATGAACCCGACGAGGTCGACACCAGCCTCTATCCCAACGCCGTCGCGGTCTCCGCATTGCGTGGCACTGGTCTAGTCACGCTGGGCGAGATGATTGCGCAGGTCTTGGCAGCGAGCATGGACACGGTGCTGGTTGTGATCCCATTTACTAAGGGTGAGCTGGTCGAACTGTTTTATCGGCGCGGTTACGTAGAATTTGAAGAGCATCAGGCCGATGGCACGCAGATTTATGGGCGCATTCCGCGTTCCCTGCGGGCTTATTATGCTCCTTACCAGTCGCAGTAACGCCAGCACTACCCATCGTGCATGGTTGCAACAGCGATACCTTGCCTTCATCCATAATGGCTAGCATATTCTTAAAAAGAGGATGAGGTGTGTTATCCTTATCACAAAAGCAAGAACAGTCACGGCCATAATGAAGAGATGAGGGCAAAAACGATGTCGGAGCGTAAACAGCAGACCCGGTTTGTTCCTTTGCGGCTGCGTTTTCGCGCACCTGCCGAGCAAGCCAAGCGTGAGCATGCAGATAGCGAAGAGAACCAGGAGCTTTATCTTGCTGACGCACAAAACAGCAGAGGCAATAACAGCATGGCATGGGAACGAGCCTCTGCATCGCTTAAAACAAGCTCAATCACACCGCTACAACGACGCAACCAGCAAGTCACTGCACTCTTGCACCTGAGCCAACGTCTTCGCCCAACACAAGAGCTACAGGTCACACTTCAGCAGATCATTGAAGCCGTTCACGCCTGTACAGGATTTCGTTCCGCTATCATTAATCTCATCGAGGGGAAAACAGCCTATCTTGTACCCATCGCGTTTGCAGGTTGCACGGAAGAAGAGCAACAATTTATCTGCGATAATCCCGTCAGTATTGGGCAATTGCAGCGCATGATGCGTCCAGAATTCCGCATTCACCTGAGCTATTTTATTCCTCACCATTATGTCATTACTGACCTCAGCGACGTGGGCATCATCGTTTCCACGCTGACAAACCATGAAGAGGCCGCCATGTGGCATCCGCAAGACCTGCTGATTGTGCCGCTTGTCGGCTCACACGATGACACGCTGCTCGGTTTTCTCTCGCTAGATGAGCCTGATCATGGCAAGATTCCCAATGCTGAACAGATCGAGATTGGCGAATTGTTCGCAAACGAGATTGCGCAGACTATTGAGCAAATACACGTGTTGCAGGCACAAGAAGCTGAGAAGCATTCGTTAGAGCTGGCTATTACATGCCTGCATGAAGACTTAGAACGGGTACGTCAGGGTGAATTGCATGGAGAGGTTCGCCTGATGGACAAACGCCTTCGTCCCATTACCCAGTCGCTCAATACAATGTTTATGGAAAACAGCACTATTCTGGCGCAGATGGGCAAAGTGACAGCGGCAGTAGATGAACATGCCCGTAGCGTACAACACGCATCGGAGCTGCTTGTGCGTGATACAAGCCAACAAGAGCGGCAAATGCATCAGATTTCACAGGTGCTAACCGAGATGGCGATAAACATGCATCACGTCTCCGAACGGGCCGCTGACCTCTCAAAAATAGCCGTTGAGGCCATGGATGTCGCCATGGATGGCCAGGGAGCCGTTGATCGTGCGGTCGAAGGCATGAGCAAAGTACGTGAAGCAACGCTCCACTCTTCGCGCACGATGAAACGTCTAGGCGAAAGTGGGCAAGAGATCAACAAAACCGTCATCACGATCACCGACCTGACCACGCGCATGCACTTGCTAGCATTAAATGCCGCGATTGAAGCGGCACGGGCCGGCGAACATGGGCAGGGTCTCGCTCTGGTTGCGCAAGAGATGCGTGCATTGGCAAGTCATAGCGCAGATGCGGCCCGTAAGGTTAGCACCTATATTCGTTCAATTCAGCACGAGACCACAGCGGTCGCACAAAGCGTCGAGAAAAATACACAGCAGGTGGTGACACAAACCGAACTCGTGATTCAAAGCGGTACGGCCCTTGAGGCGATCAGCGTGGTGACAGATCAAATGGCAAATCTGGTACAAGGCATCTGCAATACGGCAGAAAACCAGACGCAAGGTTCTCAACTTGTTGTAGGTACGATTCATGAAATGTTGCATATGACAGGGGAAATCACACAACACATGCGAGAGATGCAGGAATCACTAAACCACCTCACCACACTAACCGACTCATTGCGCACTCGCATGACTTCTTTTAAGCTTAATTAATCTAGAAGCCACAGGAAGCGATTACCTGCGTCCCGTAGCCCCTCTCAGGCGTGATAGCCCAAACGCTGCGCCTCAGCATAGGCGCGTTGTGCTTCTGCCAACCGGCCTAACTGCTCCAGGAGTTGGCCCTTATGATAATAAAAAGCAGATTCGTGGGGGGCCAGTAGAATTGCCTCTTCGTAGGCAACCAGTGCGGCCTCTTTCACATCCAGGTCTGACAACATGGCGGTCGTCAGGTGGAGTCCATATGAGCTTATATCAGCAAGAATGTCCTGGTACATCGTGTTTCACTTTCATCATACCTGTATTTCAGTCAGCTTACCATGCTTATCCACGCAGTGATTTATGACACGAAGCAGAGTAACGAGTACATACACATATCTATACGAATATACGTTACACGATAATCCACACTTCACGCAATAAGCCCCTACTTTTGGATAAAGCCCTCCTACAAAAGTAGGGGAAGACCCCTACGAAAGCGGGTAAAACGCTCATGGCAAGCGGTCCTTGCGCCCTTCTTGACGTCTGGTTAACACTCCTATATAGTATAGTTGCCGTATAGTACATTTTTGCATACTGTTAGCAAAAATATTGACAGAATCAATGTATATATTTGCCCGTTTTAGGGCATTACAGGCCGTAGGGACGTAATAGAGCGCGTCCGTTTCCCTGGGAGGTAGGCCGAGGTGTTCAATACATCGACCATGATTCTCTTTGCATTTATCCTGCTCATCGGTGCATCACTGGCATTGGCAGCAGGCTATTTATATGGGAGAACGCAGAATAAAGCTCGCTTCGAGCAAGAGTTGCGCTCTGAAAAGGAAGCCAGCGAGCGACGGTTACTTGAAGTTCAGACACTGCAACGAGAGGCTTTGCGCGAGGCTCGTGATGAGGCCGCACAGTTCCGTGCCACGATTGAGCGCGAAAATACTGAGCGGCGTGCTGAGATTATGCGCCAGGAGCGGCGCATACAGCAAAAAGAAGAGACACTGGAGCGCAAAATCGAGACGTTGGAACAACGTGAACGCCGTCTCAATCACAAGGAGCGCGCGCTTGAGCAGACACGCGAGGAGCTTGAGGCACTCAAGCGGCAACAACAAAGCGAGTTGGAGCGCATTGCCCAGCTCACGGAAGAGCAGGCCCGTGAGCTATTGCTCAATCGCATCGAGACGCAGGTACGCACAGAAGCAGCACAACGTGTACGTATGATAGAAGAGGAGGCCCGTGAGCAGGCAGAAACACGCGCACGCGAAATCATCACACTGGCAATTCAACGCTGCGCATCCGATCAGGTGGCGGAGGCGGTCGTCTCGGTCGTACAGTTGCCTAACGAAGAGATGAAGGGGCGCATTATTGGACGCGAGGGACGCAATATCAGGGCGTTAGAGGCGGCGACCGGCGTTGATCTGATTATTGATGATACGCCCGAAGCGGTGGTTTTATCTGGTTTCGACCCTGTGCGGCGTGAGGTCGCGCGCATCGCCCTCAACAAGCTTATTCTCGATGGACGTATTCACCCCTCACGCATCGAAGAGGTCGTGGCGAAAGCTCGCCAGGAGGTTGAGCTGGTTGTGCGTGATGCAGGCGAACGCGCCGCACTCGAAGCAAGCGTACACGGCTTACAACCAGAGCTACTCAAAATCCTGGGCCGTTTGCACTTCCGCACCAGCTATGGGCAAAACGTGCTGGCTCACTCGGTCGAGGTCTCCATCCTGGCCGCCACGATGGCCCATGAACTGGGGGCCGACGTCAATGTTTGTAAAACAGCCGCGCTCCTGCATGATCTAGGCAAAGCGATAGATCAGGAGGTTGAAGGGCCACATGCCATCGTCGGTGGTGAGATTGCACGCCGCTTTGGCAAGTCGCCCAAAATCATCCATGCGATGGTCGCCCATCACGCCACCGAGTCGGAGCCACAAACGCTGGAAGCGGCGATTGTGCAGGCGGCGGATGCCATTTCAGCCGCTCGCCCCGGTGCCAGACGTGAAACTATCGACCTTTACATCAAACGCCTGGAGGCTTTGGAGAATATCGCGAACTCATTTACAGGCGTTGAAAAATCCTTTGCCATTCAAGCTGGACGCGAGGTTCGCATTATCGTGAAACCGGAAGAGATTGACGAATTCGCGGCCAGCCGCCTCGCGAGCGAGATTGCGCATAAAATTGAAGACAACCTGGATTATCCGGGCCAGATCAAAGTATGTGTGGTACGCGAAACACGCACCATCGACTATGCCCGCTAATTCATGCAAGAGCTTCAGCAAAAAGAGAAAGAGAGAAGAGGCCAGATGGCACAGATTATAGATTTGCATACGCATTCCACGGCGTCGGACGGTATCTATACACCGACACAACTTCTTGCGCATGCCAAAGAGGCCGATATCAGCATACTAGCCTTGACCGACCACGATAGCACCGATGGCATTGTCGAGGCTGCCGAGGCCGCACGCCAGCAGGGCATTGATTTTATTCCTGGCATTGAGGTCAACACCGACACGCATGGGGGCGAGGTCCATGTCCTGGGCTACTTTCTAGAGTATGAGCGTCCGGCATTCCAGGCGATTTTGAAAGTCTTGCGCGACGCACGCGAGCGGCGTGGGCAACGTATGGTTGAGCTATTAAACGAGCAAGGCGTCCATGTAGCCTGGGAGCGTGTACGTGAGATCGCTCAGGGATCAGTAGGGCGTCCACATGTGGCCAAAGCCCTGCTAGAGGCAGGCTATGTGCAAACTATCGGCGAGGCGTTTGATACCTATATTGGCACAGGGTGTCCGGCCTATGTGCCACGCTATAAACTCTCACCCGAAGATGCTGTCCGTCTGATTGTTAGTGCGAACGGCTTGCCTGTAATCGCGCATCCCATCACATTGCCAGGCTTGACCGAATTGCGCAACTGGCTTCCTGGTCTCCGTGCGGCAGGGCTGGTCGGCCTGGAGACTTACTACGGCCCCTACACCACACAAGATGAGCAGGCCTTGCTGACTCTGGCAAACGAGTATCAGTTAATCCCAACCGGGGGCACAGATTTTCATGGCCCCGGCATTCATCCTACGCCACTTGGCGGTCGCGCTGTTCCCTATATGGCGGTTGAACAACTGAAAGCAGCGGCGGCACAACGGCGAGGCCAAACGCCACCGCCTTTTGAGCTGCCACCACCCGTTGCCGAGAAATAGCGCATGTGGCGTGATATGCTATCAGAGACGCCGCAGCATATCACGCCGCGAGGCATCACGCCAGCGTTGCACCGCCTCACCACTATTACCCAAAGGATGCATACGCTGTTTTTCATCCTCGATCTGCTCCTGCAAAAGCAAACCACCCATCATAGCCGCGATTTGGTCAAGCGAGAGTTCTGCATTGCGCTCTTCTTCTGCGGGATTTGCCTGTTGCAGGCGCGTATCCCATTCTTCTGCGATAAAGTCGGTAGAGATATCGGCAGCGAGATAGCGCGGTTGGTCCATCAGCCAGCGAGCAAAAGGCAGTGTGGTACGCACGCCCAGAATCTGATACTCGGCGAGGGCGCGTCGCATACGCGCAATGGCCTGCATACGGTCTCGGCCCCAGACAATCAGTTTCGAGAGCAACGGATCGTAATAAAGGGGAACCTGTAAGCCTGCATACAGACTACTTTCGATGCGTACACCCGGACCTGATGGCTCTTGCAAGGCAACGACTGTACCGGTGGCCGGCAAGAAACGGTTCTCAGGGTCTTCTGCCGAGATACGACATTCGATAGCCGCCCCCCTAAAAGCGATGTCATCCTGTGTAAACGAGAGCGGCAAGCCAGCGGCAACGCGGAACTGCTCTTGCACAAGATCAATGCCCGTCACCCACTCGGTCACAGGATGCTCGACCTGAATACGCGCATTGACTTCCAAGAAGTAGAAGTTGCCTTCGGGTCCTAGTAGAAACTCAGCAGTGCCAGCATTGACGTAGTGGATAGAGCGCACGAGGCCGATAGTTGCGCTGGTCATGCGCTCGCGCAGTTCGGGGCTAACAACCGGTGAAGGTGACTCTTCAATAAGTTTTTGGTGACGGCGCTGGATGCTGCATTCGCGCTCGCCGAGATGAACAACGTTGCCATGTGTATCGGCAATAAACTGCACTTCGATATGGCGAGCGGGCGCAATGGCTTTTTCTAAATAGACACGCCCATCACCAAAGGCGTTTTTGGCCTCGCTACGAGCGGTACGCAACGAGGAGAGCAAGTCTTTCGGATCGCGCACAAAGCGGATGCCTTTGCCCCCACCGCCTGCCGCCGCCTTGAGCAAAATAGGATAACCCAGATGTTTGGCAATCTCAAACGCTTGCGCGTCCTCTTCCACATCGCTCATGGCACCTGGCACGATTGGCACACCGGCAGCTTGAGCCGTGCGGCGAGCGGCAGTTTTTTCGCCCATAGCGGTCTGCGCCGCTGGTGGTGGGCCAACAAAAATCAGGCCTGCCGCCTGACAGGCCTCAACGAAGGTGGCATTCTCGGAGAGAAAACCATAGCCCGGATGCACTGCCTGCGCCCCGGAGCGTTTTGCCACATCAAGCAAGGTCGGAATATGTAGATAACTCTTGGCAGCAAGCGCAGGGCCAATGTGATAAGCTTCGTCGGCCATGCGCACGTGGAGCGCGTTGCGGTCGGCATCGCTATAGACAGCAACACTTTTCAAGCCCAATTCACGACAGGCGCGAATGATCCGCAGCGCTATCTCACCGCGATTGGCAATGAGAACCTTCTGAAAAGGCCAGCGGGCAACAGAGAACAAATCCATACCAAAACTCCCTCGACAAGGTGATTGTGTTCTTCATAAAGTATAGCACGTCTGAAGCAAGACGGACACTTCGACCAACACAAACGCAACAAAGCATGAGATACGCATGGAAGGCGGTCCAAATAGCATGTCTATTTTGCAATGATAGGATATTCAGGCCATTCCGTACATTTTTTATTTCAATCACGTGAAAAGTAGAGTACACTCACCTTTGGTTGTTCGGGTTTTCTGGTACTATTTTCGCCATATATTGACAAATGCCGCGTTATGCGTGAAATTGCCATCGTTTTATTTGCTGATAGATCGTCATACGACCGCACTGAGAGGACTGGAGCGCACATGCTAAAACTCATCTCGAACATGCCAATATTTCGCCGTCTGTTCTATGCATTTTTACTAGCCGCAGTCATTCCGGGTATCGTAATCACTGTTCTCGGCTTCACTTTTGTAAGCACGCTGAACACGAGAGGTGACGCAGTCAAAACCAGTCTTAACACCCTGCAAGCTGTCACCACCACCGAGACTTACGTTCCACGTATCAATGATATACTGAACATGCTCTACAACAGTCGCTATGGCAGTGGGATGATCTCTACGCAGGCTCCATCACCCACACAAGTCAAAGAAGTGCAAAGTCTCGAAAAACAATTCGGCCTTGATATCGCGACCTATCAACAGAATTATCTGCTGGCAACCGCACCCCAGATGAGTACGATTCGCACCATAATTCAAGGCAATATGCCCAATGACCCAATTGTAGGAGAGCAGCAAAGCCTGATCCAACAGATCAGCACGACATACTGGCCCACGTATCGTCAACTCCACAACAAAGCCCTGAACGATATCCTCACGGGAGCAGCCATTGATCAGACCAATCACGACGTGATGTTGGCAAATACTGCTTTTCCGCCCGTGCGCAATGCATGGAGTACGATCATCAAGGTCACCAGTGCAATCAGCGATAAAGTCGCACAGGTTGGCCCATCGCAGACCAACCCCATCGTGCTAGTCACGGCGATCGCTTTTCTCATCACGCTGGCTGTGGTCATCACAATTGGGTATGTTGTGAATCGCACCATCACCGATCCCTTGCGTCAGTTAGCCGCGCTGACCCGGCGCATCGCCAAAGGGGAGACCACGGCTCGCGCCCATATCGCCGCTCAGGATGAAATCTACATGGTGGCGAACTCAATGAACAATATGTTGGACAATATCGTCCACCTGATTCAGGAAACACAAGCCCAACGCGATAATCTACAGACACAGGTAGAAAAACTGGTGAGCGAGGTCAGCGGCGTCGGTGAGGGTGATCTACGCATTCAGGCCGAGGTAACAGCGGATGCGCTAGGCGTGCTAGCCGACTCTTTCAACTACATGGTTGAGGAATTGGGCAGCTTGGTGGTCCACGTGAAAATGGTAGCGAACGAAGTGGATAAATCAACAGTTACCATTCTTGACCGCATGACACAGCTAGTCGAAACAGGCGATACGCAGATTCATCAGATTGAAGAGGCGGCAACTGAACTAGAGCAGATGGCCGGTTCCAGCCGTCAAGTGGCAGAACGTACACAGGTTGCCTATGAGATCGCTCGCACCGCGCGTCAGAATGCTTTCACCGGACGACAAGCTATGCGGCAGGCAGTCGAGGGCATGGGACGCATCAGCGAAAACGTGCAAGGGACAGCCGCAAAAATTCAGACCCTCGGTGATCGTTCACGCGCGATCGAAGAGATTGTCAGTGTCATTGGTAGCATCGCACATCAGACAAATAGATTGGCACTAGACGCAGCAATCCAAGCCGCTATGGCTGGCGAAAACGGCAAAGGCTTCGGAGCTGTTGCCGCTGATATCCGCCGCCTTGCCGAGCGGGCCAAAGAACAAACGGGGATTATTGCCCGTATCGTGCGCAACGTCCGCGAAGAGATCGGTGCGGTCGCCGTCGCTATCCAGGATACCGAGCGCGAAACGGCGACTGGTACACAATTGACGCAAGAGGTCGGTGTCTCACTAGAGTCGCTCTTCTCTGCTGTAGAGCAGCAAGCCCGCGCAATTGAGACCATTAATGCGCTCGCCACACAACAGCTACAAACGTCGAGTACGGTAGTACAAATTATGCACGGCGTCTCCGAAGCGACACGCCAGAGCAGCGTGAGTACGCACGAAGCTTCCCAGAGCATGGAACGCCTTGCGCGCCTCGTTGAGCAACTCCGCTCATCCGTAGAAGCATTCAAACTGCGCGAAAATCAGGGCTATTTGTCAAGTACCCCCGATGGCACAAATGCCACGTTAGAAGACGATGCCGAAACACCCATGAGCCTCAGTGGCCTCTTCCGTACAGTCAGTGCGACCGCACAGAGTCCTCTCAGTGCCCCCCAGAACGGCGGGTATGGCTCAGGGGCTGCCCTCCCACCACCACGCTCAGCAGAGCCGTTCGCAGCTTATACACCCGCGTATCTGCCGTCAGAGCAAACACCGTATCCCCCCTCGCCATTATCCTCGGAGCAACGCTACGATGGCTATAACAACTACAGTGAAAACAACGGGACGGGCCAAGCGCAAGGACAACAATGGTATGACGATACATGGAGCGACTCGCAACCAACCTCACCCCACAATGGCTGGTCCCATTGACCATGTTTCCTCTTAGAGAACAGCAGCACACAAGCAGGGCGAGGCCAGCTTCACCCTGCTTATACCAGCACGAATTTGTCGGAATCCATGCGCGCCCCTCCTCCCCTATCCCACACAAAATCCTGTATATATAAGTAAAAAGTTATGTATAGTATCCATAACACCTATCCCAACTCGTAGACTTTCACTCCACCCTCCTGTTAAACTTATTGCATACCTGTGAATAATGCAGCGACTCACCTCGCTTGTTGTAAATTTATTACGTGGAAGGACATCATCCATGATTATACAGAGAACGAGCAATGATCTACACGAGGCGATAATACACACCATGCCGGGTGCTGTTCAAGCTGCTCTTGAGACTCTTTACCAGACACAAGCGCGCAAAATGCCACAGAAGCGCATGACTCGCCCTGCCATTCAACGCTGGGTCTGCGAGGTGTGTGGAATGCCCCATAACGGCCCAATGCCCGATGCTTGCGAGAGCTGTGGTCGCACCGACGCACTTGTCCCAGAACGCCATCCGCGCACCGAAATGTTTAGCCGCGGGTAGTATAGAGGAGAGGACAAAACTATCTCTGTAGTGCCTGCTTGCTATATTCACATCATGGGCAGCCATCCTTTGCTGTTTAAGGGAGAGCTGCCCATGATGCTGCTCTGCTATCGTAGTTGCCGAACGGCCTCGTAGAGCAGGATAGCTGTGGCCATTGCCACATTCAGCGACTCCACCCCATTCGCCAGGGGAATACTGAGCGTCGCGGTGGCAAGAGCGCGCGCCTGCGCGGATGGGCCATGCGCCTCGTTGCCCACAATGAGCGCAAATGGGGTACGCAAATCGTAGGTATAATAGAGGACAGGGCTACCGGCCTCAGCAAGCAAAACACGTGGGGCTGCCGCACAATGTTCTTGAATGCGCAAAGCCATTTCTGTCCAGGTCAGATCACTTTCGATGGGCAGAGCGATGTGCGCCCCCGCCGCAGCGCGTACCACTTTTGGGCTGAAGCAGTCTACGCAATTCGGTGTTAACAATACGGCGGCAACATCAGCGGCCAGGGCTGTGCGCAGGATGGTTCCCATGTTGCCAGGGTCTGCGATATCATCTAAAATGAGCAGGGTGGGACGTGGCACATCGGGGAGACGGCGCGCGCGGGCCTCTGCGGGGCGCAATGCTGCCAGCGGCAAGACGGAAACAACCCCCTGAGCAGTCTGCACGTCACTCAATGCCTCGATAACACGCACACTCACCTCGACCAACCGCTGCGGTGGTAGACCAGTGCGGTGTAAAATACGATGCAGAAGATGTGTACCTTCTGGCGTGCGTTGCAGCAACTCAGGCTGGTAATAAATTTCGTGCGGCTGAATATGCGCTGCGAGCAGGGCATCAAGCAGATGTGGCCCTTCCATCAAAAAGAGACCACTTTTCTTGCGTCCACGTGCTGTTTGCAGGTCACACAGCGCACTAATGCGGGGATTTGATGGGCTAGTAATCAGTGGCATGTTGCCCACCTCGTTTCATCAAAAAACGCGATGAACCGCTTTTTCTATGAAAGGGGCGTTTCATCGCGTTCTACGGTACTATTTCTATGCCTGTGCAATGCTGTTGAGAGCCTGCTCAACGAGAGCGGTGAAGGCCGCCTCATCATGCACCGCCATCTCCGCCAGCATCTTGCGATCAATGTCAATGTTGGCAGTGTGGATGGCATGCATCAAACGGCTATAGCTCACGCCACGCATACGCGCTGCGGCGTTGATGCGCACGATCCACAACTGGCGCATATCGCGTTTGCGGTTACGACGGTCGCGGTACATATAGGCCAATGAACGCATGACCGACTCATGTGCCGGTCGAAACAAACGTTTGCGTGTGCCACGATGGCCTTCCGCCAACTGCAACAGCTTCTTATGTTTCTTATGGGCGGGTACGCCGCGTTTTACTCTGGGCATGTCCTGTATTCTCCTTCAAACGATAGGAATGATTAGAATGCGTAAGGTAAGAGACGTTTCAGGCGACGAGTATCACCCGTTGCAAGCTGAAAGCTTTTATCGGCTGAACGAATAGACTCTGGCGACTTGTGGCGGCGCAGATGGCTAATCGCAACCTTACGGCGCAGGAACTTCCCAGAAGCGGTCACTTTAACCCGCTTGGCCATGGCTTTATGGGTCTTGAGTTTCTGTTTCATGACTCTTTCTTTCTGTTCTGTATAGCAGGGTTCCGCGTGATGAAATGCGGAGCGGTCTAGTGGGTTGAAACTATTTCAATCCATTTTGCTCATCAAAGGCGAAGAGGGGCCTTTTTCACGAGCCTATCTCACTTGCCTGCCGAGTATAACATACAACGGCAGCTCTGACAAGTAGGAATGAGGAGAAAAATCCACGTGCCGTGCTACAATAAGGCTAGCTCTCAGGGGAAACGCGAGCTTTCTCTTGCCCGTTAGCTCACCAATAATCAGCTAATCAGCTATTTACTAAAAAACATCATTACACTGGAAGGAGTCTTGCAGCATGTCACAAGCACAAGATGCCGTTACTGGTTATCTCGCACAACACACAGACGAGGCGCAACAGATTCTTGAACAGCTTTGCCGCCAACCAAGCATCGCCGCACAAGGCGTTGGCATCACGGAGATGTCCACACTCGTTGAACACTTACTACAAGATGTTGGTTTCACAACACAACGCTTACTGGTCGAGGGCGCACCACCCGCGATCTACGGCGAACTGCGAGGCCGCAGTCCCTATACGCTGCTGCTCTACAACCATTACGATGTACAACCGGCAGAACCCCTGGAACTCTGGCACTCGCCTGCTTTTGAGCCAACGGTGCGTGACGGCAAGCTCTATGCGCGTGGCGTGGCGGACAACAAAGGCGAGATTGCTGCCCGTCTAGCCGCCATTCGGGCCTTGCGGTCCGCCCATGGCGAGCTACCCATCACACTGCGCTGGATTATTGAAGGCGAAGAAGAGATTGGCAGCCCCCACTTTGAGGGCATTGCCGCGCACTATGCCGATCTCTTGCGCGCTGATGGCTGCCTGTGGGAAGGGGCTGGCTTCGACAAGGATGACCGCCCCACGCTCAGCCTGGGCATAAAGGGCCTGCTCTACGTCCAACTTGATGTGCAGGGCATTGCCGTGGATGCCCATTCCGGCACTGCGGCCATCTTGCCTAGCGCAGCCTGGCGGCTTGTGCAAGCCTTAGCCACCTTGCGCACACCAGAAGGGCGCGTGCGCATCCCTGGCTTCTATGACGCCGTGCGCCCACTCACAGCGGCACAGCAAGCGGCTCTCGCGCAACAGGCCGAGATGGACGAACAGATGATGGCACGCTACCAGATCACGCAATTTGTCAGTGGACAGCGCGGGGCAGCTCTGCGTGAATATGCCGCGCTCACGCCCACCTGCAACCTCGCGGGTCTCGTTAGTGGTTACACGGGCGAGGGCACGAAGACCGTGTTGCCCGCGAAAGCCATGGCGAAAATTGATTTCCGCCTCGTTCCCGATCAAGACCCGCACGACATCCTGGCAAAATTGCGCTCCTACCTCAAAGCCGAGGGCTACGACGATATCGCTATCACGCTCTTCGGTGCTGCTGAGCCAGTCGTCACGCCTATCGAGGATGCCTTTGCACAGCGCATCGCCACTATTGCCCGTGCCTATGAAGGCCGCACACCTTCTATCACACCCATCCTCGGCGGCACGTTGCCATTCTTGGGGCCGCTACGCCACCATGTCGGCCTGCCAGGTCTCTCAGCTCCTGGCAATCCATCCTACTGGGATAGTGGCGCACATGCCCCCAATGAGCATATTCGCCTCTCAGACCTACAGCGTGCCGTGCGCTTCAACTGCTATATGTTCCAGGCCCTGGCTGAATCACCGCAGCGATGAAACTGCGCGTTAGACAGCAATGAAAATCGCATGCTATACTGACTAGAGCATTCAATCGGCACAGATGTCAATGGAGATAGCTTTATGACCACAAGCGAACGAGCTTCACAAGATACCCCAGGTATCAAAAGTACGCAGGAGAAAATCACGGATTTGCATCAGTTGCGCTCTGATGCCATGCAAGGCGGCGGCCCTAAACGGATCGAGGCACAACACAAGAAGGGCAAACTGACGGCCCGTGAGCGCATCGATCTCCTGCTCGACCCCGACACATTTAACGAGCTAGATATGTTCGTTACCCATCGTTCAAGCGACTTTGGCCTGGATGAGCAACGCATCCCCGGCGATGGGGTCGTTACAGGCTATGGGCAGATTGATGGACGGCTCGTCTATGTCTTCTCACAAGATTTCACCGTCTTCGGTGGCTCACTCTCTGAGGCCCACGCCGAGAAAATTTGTAAGATCATGGATCTGGCAATGAAGAATGGTGCGCCCGTCATCGGTCTGAACGACTCCGGTGGCGCACGTATCCAAGAAGGGGTCGTCAGTCTGGGAGCCTATGCCGATATTTTCTTGCGCAACACGCTGGCATCAGGCGTCGTACCCCAAATCTCTGCCATCATGGGACCCTGCGCAGGCGGGGCTGTCTACTCACCCGCGATCACCGATTTTATTTTCATGGTCGAAGAGACGAGCTATATGTTCGTCACTGGCCCCAATGTCCTCAAGGCCGTCACACATGAGGATGTCACCTTTGAAGACCTCGGCGGGGCACGGGTACACAATGCAACGAGCGGCGTTGCCCATTTTGCCTGCCCCAGTGAGCCGGAATGCATCCGTCAGATACGCCAATTGATGAGCTTTATTCCGTCCAACAACCTCGATGACGCACCACATGTCACGCCAAAGGATTCACCGCGCCGTGCCGATGAAGTGTTAGATAGCATCATCCCCGACAATCCCAGCAAGCCATACGACATCACAGAGGTCATTCGGCATGTCGTCGATGATGGCGATTTCTTTGAGGTGCAAGCACATTTTGCGAAAAACATCATCGTGGGCTTTGCGCGTCTCAATGGTCGCTCGGTCGGCATCGTTGCACAACAACCACGTGCCCTAGCGGGCGTGCTAGACATCAATGCCTCAGACAAGGCTGCACGTTTTGTCCGTTTCTGCGACTGCTTCAACATCCCCATCATCACCTTTGTGGATGTGCCAGGCTTCTTGCCCGGCGTAGGACAGGAGCATAACGGCATCATTCGGCACGGAGCCAAACTGCTCTACGCCTATTGCGAGGCCACCGTTCCCAAGATTACCGTCATTACCCGCAAGGCATATGGCGGAGCCTACGATGTCATGAGTAGTAAACATGTGCGTGGTGACATCAACTATGCCTGGCCTACCGCCGAGATCGCGGTGATGGGAGCCGAAGGAGCCGTCAATATTCTCTTTAAGGATGAGATTGAACACGCGGCCAACCCCGAACAACGACGCAAAGAATTAATCGCGGATTACATCGAGAAGTTCGCCAATCCCTATATTGCCGCCAGTCGTGGCTATATTGACGAGGTGATCGAGCCGCGTTTCACACGCATGAAATTGATTAACGCCCTCGAAATGCTGAAAAACAAGCGCGATACCAACCCGCCCAAGAAGCACGGCAACATTCCATTGTAAATCTGTTTGGGGCGTGGTACAGCACGCCCCAAACAGACTCTTGCGAGACATTTTAGAGTTTCCCACGTTTTCTTCTTGCCAGCCGTATAGCACTACAGTATAATTGCACTACGAGGAACCCTGGCACGTCCTCACCATGCGATCAGGTAATCTTATCTTGGTTGCTTTGCAGAAAGGAGATGCCGTACTTCTCCGTCATATTGTGCTGGCGGCTTCTACGGCTCGTTGTTTTTTATATGAATACACAACAGACACCACAGCCACTTGCCACACTAACCTTTCTTACTGGCCCACATGCAGGCCAGTCATACCCCATTTATAAAACCTTTATCACTATAGGACGTGACCCGAGTAGCGACATTATTATCTCGGAGCAGGAAAAGTCCGTTTCACGTCGCCATGCTCAAATTCTCTTGAATAATGATACATGGTTTGTAAAAAATGTCTCTCAACAAAACAAAGTCATCGTCAATCAGCGCGAAGTGCAAGAAAATCTCTTACATAATCGCGACACGGTGGGCTTAGGGACGGGGGCAACAACCTTCATTTTCCAGTATGACGAGATGTTGCCAACCGTGCATGACGCGAACGCGACAGAGCTGGAGCAAGTGCCCTTTCCCGCCATGCCCCTTGCCCCCACACCCACACCACAGGCATCTTTCATCCCATCGGCCCCTCGCCCCAGTGCGCCATCGCCTGCACCAAGAAATCTGGGAACGCCTCCTGCGGCCCCTGCACCATCGCTGCCCCAGGACAGCAGTTTACAGCAGGGACCTCTCGTGCTACACACCCCAGATGAGCATGCCGCCTTTTCGCCACAGGGAGCTACCATTGACTCTCGTCCTCCACAACAAGCTCAAGTGAGTTTTCCACAGACAGAGAGTCCTGCGCCTTATAGCCCAACGATCAAGGCCCAACCGCCCATAGAGCTACAACAGCGGCCAGAAGCCAATATCCGGCAAGGCGGCCCGATGGGAACCGAACGCGCTACTTTTGATGGCACGGCTCCAAGTGGTCGCCCCGTCTTAGAGATTAGCAACAATAGCAATCCGCAAAAACGTATTTATGAGATAGACAAGCCAGTTCTCAGTCTCGGACGTGACCTGCGCAATGACCTCGTGATTGATACACCCATCGTCTCCGCACGCCACGTACAAATTGTGCGCGAGGGCATGCAATTTGTGCTGATTCATCCTCATCCCGAACGGGCACGTACAGCGAATGGCCTGATCTACAATGGGCGCACCATTGCTGGTGATGAACATTTTCGCACCATCCTGGCACGTGGCGATATCTTTCGCATTAGTGACGAGCATGGCACGTATGTCTCGATTACCTATAATGATGGCACGGGGGCTACCCAGCAACGCTTGCCGGACATCCGCCCTATTCCACTCAACAAGCCAACGATCACCATCGGACGTGTGGCAGACAACGATGTTGTCCTCAACCATCCACAAGTTTCTAGCCATCACGCCCGTCTGGTCCAGGTACAGGGCGGTTATCGCATCGAAGACCTGGGTAGCACCAACCATGTCTATGTCAACGGGCCACGCATCAGCAAACAACTGCTCAAGCCGAACGATGAGATTCGCATCGGCCCCTTTAGGCTCACCTACACTGGCACACAACTGACACAATATGACGAAAGCAATAGCATTCGCATTGATGCTGCGCACATCAAACGTTTCGGTGATAGACATAAGGTCCTAGTGAACGATATCTCGCTGGTCATTCCGCCGCGCACCTTTGTAGCCATCGTTGGCGGTTCGGGCGCGGGCAAATCGACATTAATGGACACACTCAATGGGCGACGCCCAGCACAAGATGGCAAGGTTTACTACAATGGGCAAGACTACTACCAGCATCTGGCCGCCTTCAGCACGCAACTCGGCTATGTCCCACAAAAAGATATCATCCACGGCGATTTGACCGTCGAGCGCGCGCTCTACTATGCCGCTAAACTCCGTCTACCCGATGATTACACCAATGAACAGATCAAACAACGCATCACTGAGGTTCTGGAAGATGTTGAAATGGCGGATCGTCGCCAGTTGATGATTAAAAAGCTCTCCGGCGGCCAACAGAAGCGCGTCTCTATCGCCCTCGAACTGCTGGCAAACCCCAGTGTCTTCTTCTTGGATGAGCCTACATCCGGCCTCGACCCCGGCCTCGACCGCAAAATGATGGCTCTATTGCGTCGCCTGGCCGATAGAGGACGCACCATTATTCTAGTGACGCATGCGACCAATAACATCAACTTCTGCGATTACGTCTGTTTCCTCTGTAAAGGTGGGCGTCTGGCCTACTACGGGCCACCCGATGAAGCCAAAGTCTACTTTGACAAGGCCGACTTTGCCGAAATCTATAGCGCGTTGGAACCTGCCGACGGCGATGAGAATAAAGAGCCAGCCCAGGCCGAGGCACGCTTCAGGCAATCGGTAGAATATCGCCGCTATATCGAGGAGCCACTCAGTCAGGGGCCAGCCTCCGGTCGCAATGTTCTCGCGCCAACAGCGGCGATCAAGCAGCCCAAGCGCGGCAATCCCTGGAAGCAATTCCGCCTGCTCTCGATGCGCTATATGGAACTGCTCAAAAACGATCTGGGCAATCTGGCCATCCTGCTGCTACAAGCACCGGCCATTGGCTTGATTCTGCTAGCCCTGGCCAGTCAGTCAACCTTTTCGCCCACCAGCGTTGTGACCTGCCCACCCAATCCACAAATTCCCAACACTGTCGGGGCGCGAACAAGTTGCCAGAACGAGATCAACGCGTTCAACACGCCGCAAGGTCAGGTTTTCATGCAGCAACATGGCTTTTCCACGCCTGAACAAGCCACGCAGCAATTCATTATCCCTGGCTCTGGACAAGATGCGCAGAAGATTCTGCTCATCATGGCTTTTGCCGCTGTCATGTTCGGCTGCATCAACGGCGCACGCGAAATCGTCAAAGAATCGTCCATCTACCAGCGTGAGCGCGCGGTGAATCTGGGCATTGTGCCCTATATGTTCTCCAAGATTGCCGTGCTAGGCATTTTCTGTCTGCTGCAAAGCGCAATTCTGGTCGCCATGGTCAACGCGAAAGCTCCTTTCCAACATAGTACTTTCTTACCATCGGTGCTGGAAATATACATTACCCTGTCTCTGACCTCGCTAGCCGGCCTGATGCTTGGCCTCGTACTCTCGGCGGTTGTGCCAAACAATGACCGCGCCATGAGTTTTGTGCCGCTCATCCTGATCCCACAGATCATTTTTTCAGGAGCGATCTTTGCCCTGAATAGTCCCATTTTGCAATTCATTGGCATCTTTTTCTCGGCCCACTGGGCGATGGCGGGCATGGGTTCCACCGTTGGCCTGCATGGGGATAAAGTTCTGGCAGGCGACAATTTCATTTATCAGGGGACGCTCTTCTCGACAACGAGCGGGGCACAAGCGGTTCTCCACCTGCTCCTGGTATGGTTTATCTTAGTCGCTATGATTGTCGCACTCGGTTTTGCTATCGCCTACTTCCTCAAAAGGAAGGATGTGCGGGCCTAAACACACGGGGAGGGAGCAACTTCATAAGCATCGGCGCCTCCATCCCCCAAAGGCGGCCCTACTCGCGTTTCTCATAATAAGAAGTAAGTCATGCAGACCTGGCAGTCATGCAGCATATTCATAAAAAACAATGCTGGTACTTCTGGGTCTGATACTTGCGAGACCGTCATCAGACATGCTATTGTAGTAGTGTTCTCATCAGGATATATCCAAAGAGGAGAGGACAAGTAGGGTAGCAGTGTTACTCAACAAGCATATCATCGTCGGTATCTGTGGGGGGATAGCATCGTACAAGGCCGTTGAACTGGTAAGCCGTTTACAACAGGCGGGCGCACTTGTTGATGTTATCATGACAGAACACGCGGAAGATTTCGTTCGTCCACTCACATTCTCAACTATGAGTCATCGCCCTGTCTACAGCGACCTCTGGGAGCCATCGGGACAGGCGGCGGAACGGCATATTGCCCTCGCCGAAGTTGCGGAGGCCCTGGTCATTGTGCCAGCGACCGCCAATACGCTTGCAAAACTGGCGCACGGGGTGGCCGATAATATGCTAACAGCGGTCGCATTAGCGACAAAAGCACCGCTGTTGCTTGCTCCGGCAATGTACAAAGAGATGTACATGCATCCAGCAACGCAGGCCAACCTGGCAGTGTTGCGCGAGCGAGGGGCGATGGTTGTTGAACCGGAGATAGGACGGCTAGCATCAGGAGCAGTTGGCCCTGGTCGATTACCAGAAACACCAGTGTTGCTGGGGGCGATCAGTATGCTGCTTGGACGCACGGGCAAGCTCGTGGGTCGTAGGGTGGTGGTAACAGCGGGGGGGACACACGAGCCAATTGATCCGGTTCGCTATATAGGGAATCGCTCATCGGGCAAAATGGGCTACGCGCTAGCAACAGAGGCACGAGATCGCGGCGCACAGGTAACGTTGATCTCTGGGCCTGTCGCACTCCCGATACCGTATGGTGTCGAGATGCGCTCGGTTATCACGGCACTAGAAATGCGCGCTGCCGTGTCTGAAGCTATTCGCAATGCGGACGTGCTTGTCATGAGCGCGGCGGTCGCCGATTTTCGTCCATTGGAAGCAGCCGCACATAAAATCAAAAAAGGGCAGGGCGAGTTAGCAAGTACACCAGCAACATTGGGGAGCGCAGAGAGCAACGCCATCAGCTTTCCACTCTATCTGACGCATAACCCCGATATTCTGAGCGAGCTTGCCAGGCAACTCAATCAACCAGAGGGTGGAATACAGCTCCAGCGACGTCTCATTCGCGTGGGCTTTGCCGCTGAAACCGATGATGTCCTTGCGCATGCGCAGTCCAAACTGGTTGCCAAGCAGTTGGATATGTTAATAGCAAATGATGTAAGCCGTTCAGATAGCGGCTTCGGAGTGGATACCAACAAGGTGTTCATCTTCCATGCAGATGGTGCTATTGAAGATCTGCCTGTTATGCCCAAAACCGAGGTTGCCGCAGCCATCTGGGATCGAGTGGTGTCGTTATTGGGCGTGACGTAAGTAGGAGTTGTGGTGTTGTGATCGGAGATTTTGTTCTAGAGTTATTGGGTACACGAAGTACGCAGGAGGAATCCACTATGGATCGTGCTGCTAGCGCAGGTTTTGAAGGCATCGCGCAGATGCTGCTTGAGCAAAAGAAATTAATGGATGCTTTGGAGGCCGAGAACCGCGAACTACGGCGGCAACTCGCTGACCTCAGACGTGGTATTGGTATTGCGGTCGTTGTTGAAGGGAAAACCATCCAGCTCGCCACCGAGTCGGGCGGCCCCGTTCCCATGTCACCTCAGGCCCAGGCAGCTCTACAAAGCTTGCAGAGCCTGCAGAATACGCCATCACCGCTGCCTCCCCCTCTCACGCAGAGCAGCTATAGTTCAAGTAGCCGTCCCACCGGTAGCCAGCAAACGGTGAACTTGAATGGCGACAAACGCGAGAATGGCAATTCGCGTAGCCCACTTGCAGACAGCTTTGTGTTATAAAAAGGCACATGGGCTACACTAAACACATCGCATGTACAAGGCAGATGCGAACCCGGCATGATTAGTCCGCACCCGCCTTGTACATACTCATACCTCTTTGATCTCATCCTTATTTGCTATGACCTATGGCACTTGTATATCCCCACCATAACTGCTATTATCAAAGCAACAAATCTCTTTAAGAGATTAGCTGTGCAATTAAAACACGTAAGAGGCGGAGATACAAGCCAACCTCTTACCTATCACGCTGTCGTGACGTAATATCTACGCAAAGGAGACTTTCACAATATGGTTTGTCCTAAATGCCATAACACCGTCGCTGATGGTGTCCGTTTCTGTGGCTTCTGTGGCACAACCTTGACAGGTGGCGCACCACAAGCTCAAGCTCAATCACAACAAGCCCCCGGCTATACCTCTGCCCCTGACGGTGGTGTGATCCCATCCAATCAGTACGAAGAGTATAGCAACAGCATTTTCGGCAATGCGGTTCCAAAGGCCGAACTGCATAACCCCAAAAGCCCGTTGCGCATCGCTGATATGACTATTTCGATTGATGGTGAGCTTGTTCCCGTCGTCGATGTCATGCTCGGCAATCAGCTTTCCATCTATTTTGAGCATCACATCCTGCTCTGGAAACACCCAGGTGTCCAGATCGGTTTCAAATCGCTCAAAGGAGCTGCAAAGCGTCTGTTCGCCGGCATTCCAATTTTCATGACCGAGGCACAAGGGCCGGGCAACATCTCGTTCTCGCGTGACTCCGTTGGGCAAATCGTGGCTCTCCGTCTCCAACCCGGCCAAATGGTTGAGGTGCGCGAGCATCAGTTCCTCGTCGCCACCAGCAATGTTGACTACGGCTTTACCTTCATGCAGGGAGCTGCCAACATTATCTTCAGCCGCACAGGCCTTTTTATCGACCAGTTTACGGCACGTGGTAGCGAAGGTCTGCTGCTACTGCACGGCTATGGCAACGTCTTCGAGAAAACACTCGCTCCAGGCGAGACACTCGACGTGGAGCCGGGCGCATGGCTCTGGAAAGACCCCTCGGTGCAGATGCAGGTAACGACCGTTGCCAACTCACAGCGCGGTGGTGGCCTCTTTGGCGCAATTGGCGGCATGATCGCGGGCGCATCATTCGTCCTCAACCGCTTTACCGGCCCCGGACGCATCGGCCTGCAATCCATGACTTATCATCCACCTCAGACCGAAGGCGCGCAACAAGCCGGTGGTCAAAGCAACATGGGTGGCTCGATAAATGCCCTCAATAACCTGTTCGGCAATTAGTCATCAAACTGGATGGACCACTCCTCGCCTGACATGGGTTGGGGTTTGGGCCATCCAATAGACGCATGCGATGGAGTTTTTTGCTAGCATCTCCCATAGGGCCAATTTCAATTGTTCCCTTCTCTCAGTCCCTAGCGAGGCCGGCGCAAGTCGATCCCTGGTATTGGGTTTCCATCGACTCATACCTTTGTGTAACGAAACAGGGACAAGGGCACGAGAGGGGATGTGGGCTATCGTCACGGTGGGGGCACGACGGGCAACCACAAGGGTCAATACCGCTTACATAGGGAGCATGGGTTGAGGTGTGGACGGTGTGTTGCTTGACCCGAAATGCATGCAAGGAACGTAGGGACCGATTCATCGCGTCCGTGCCCGTGAGCCAATGATGTTCGTTTCTCTCTGGAACGGTCGATGGAGCAGGGCATAGGGCGTATATGCGGTATGACGGACGCGACGGACGCGATGGACGCGATAAATCGGTCCCTACTGCTCTGTCAAACGTCATTGCATAGGTATGCATGACACCCACATGCATGACACCCACATGCATGACACCCACATGCATGACA
>VFSW01000995.1_pt1 | contig 42201 bp, 32 predicted proteins | sample 5358111 | NCBI WGS metagenome assembly VFSW01 (sample SAMN11554181, study PRJNA540505) | mine drainage metagenome | isolation source: sediment from site ElyBrook_90M | place: USA: Ely Copper Mine, Vershire, VT | collected 2017
CGAGGATGCGGATGGCTCGATTCTCTCGGTTTGCAATTGTCGGCGGCATGATCGTCTTCCTTTGGAGCGTGCGCTGTGCCCACGCGACCAACGCTTGCCCGGCGTCGGTGCCTTCGGGCATCACGAACTGCTACTACATCGACTACAGCAGCGGCTCAGACTCGAATACCGGCGCGGATGAACTGCACCCCTGGAAACACCTGCCGGGAATGACCGGAAATCAGAATGGGACCAACAGCGGGGATGGGTGCACGGCCAACTGCGCGGCGAATGCGCCGGCGGCGGGCAACGGCTACATTCTCAAGGGCGGCGTGACCTGGCCCTACACTGTCTTCCCACTTGACTGGACATGGAGTGGCACCGGCAGCACCTCCACACCGGGGTGCACCGGCTCCGGCTGTATCTATATCGGGATTGACCCCAACTGGTTCACCGGCGTTGTCAATGCGGTGATTCCCTCTAAAGATTTTGGCGGCTGCCCCGCAACCGGTGTGACGGCGACGATTACGGGAGGGGGCGGTTCCGGAGCTGCAGCAACGCCGGTGATGCTGGGCGGACAGACCAACTTTGACGTGGGTGGCTACCTTGTCGCTTATTACAGCCTCACCAGCGCGGGCACCGGTTACACCTCGAATCCAACGGTCACCGTGAGCGGAGCAGGGTGCAATAATGCGCAAGCTGTTGCGGACATTCATCGCGCGATCTTCGATCTGGGCGCGGGAACGTTTACTTGGACCCCATCGCAGAGTCAGCTCGATACGGTAGGCGTGGTCGCGTTCAATCGTTCATCGAACATTGTTGTGGACAATCTGGATATTCGTAACTTTGCATTCAATAACTCGGGCGGTGCGCAGGTTCCAATCTTTGTTCAGGCCACCGAAGCGCCCGGCGTGACATTCCAGAATCTCTATGTTCACAACTGGTATACGACTCAGGCAAAGGCCACCCCAGGGTCGGACGGCAGTCTCGGGCTTTCCTTCGGATACAATTCCACAGTTGCCTCAGGGCTGGCGCAGAATAACTGGGTTGGCAACGGCGAATCGGCGTACGCCTGCACGGTCTCCGGCGGCCAGAGCCAGACCGTATGTGGATACGGGACACTGATGAACGTGAATGCGGGAATCGGCAACCCTGGTGAAGTGCTGAACAACCACCTGTGGTTCGGCAACTGGATGGTGCGGGCCTGCCCTAGCTTGGTCAGCGGGAATGACATCTGGGGAACCCTTGTCTCGGACAACGGCGGCCATACGAACAACTTCTACACAGGCTTGTGTGGAACCGGCTCATGGACCGAGACGATCGCCAACAACCTTCTCCATGATACCGACGCAGGAGCGATGTCGTTTATCGAGCAGGGAAACGGGAACACCTGGTACGTCTTCAACAATGTGATGTGGAAGGCGTATGGCGGCGGCACTGTCTGGGGCATCGACGAGTGGTTTGGGGCCGGACCTGGTACAGCAAGAATCTATTTTTGGAACAACACCATGTACGCAGAGAACGGTAAATTCTCTTGCGTCAACCTCGGTGGAGCTGGTGGCCCAGCGCTCTATCCGCAAGCCTTGAACTTGTGGCTCTATAACAACCAGTGCATCACGGACCAAACTTCGGCGTCCTGGCTATTCATCAATTCCGGCTCCAACGGAGTTATGCCGAACACAATAAACGGAATCGTCAATCCGACCTCCACGACGGTAGCCAACGCCGCGAATGTCGTTATGAGTCCTGCAACCGCAAGCATCCAGGGATACACGGTTGCCAACGCGCTGCAGCCGCAGTATGGCAACAGCGGCACGGCAACCTTTCAGGGCACGAACCTGACTGCGGCCACGCCGGGCTGCGGAACTGCAGGCTTGAGCGCGCTGTGTCAGGATGTTCTTGGTGTGACGCGTTCCACAACAGGAGCTTGGCAGGCAGGGGCGTATCAGTACACCGGCACAATATTTTCCGGTCCCGACTCCCCATTCAACCTCGGAAACACGGCGAAGTGACTGCCCTCAAATAGGCAGCGCCTTGACGTCTCGCGGTGGGTGCGCTCCCGAAGAGCACAGTTGGCGCTCGATTCTCTCGATTGGACCCTTGTTCGACGCTATGAAGCAGGTCAGGCTGACTGAATCCATCACATTTGTCACAGCGACGAATGACCGCGGGATACTGGAGAACAATTTTCTGGCTTCGCCATGTCTGGCGTCGGGATGCCCGCATCAGATCTTGATCCAGGAAGGATTTCCATCTGCGTCTCTTGCCTACAACGACGCAATCGACAAGAGCGAAAACGACCTGATCGTCTTCGCCCACCAGGATATTCTCTTCCCGGCAAAATGGATTGACGAATTGCGATTGGCGCTCGCCCAACTGGAAGAATCAGATCCAAGTTGGGGAGTGCTCGGCTGCTACGGGGAGACGTTGCAAGACAATGGTCGGGGCTATATCCTTTCCGGGGCGCAGGGCGTATTGGGCAAGCCATTTCGACAGCCAGAGCCCGTCCAGACGCTTGACGAGATTGTGCTGATCCTGCGCAAGTCCTCGGGAATGAGATTCGATGAAAGTCTTCCCCATTTTCACTTCTATGGCGCGGATATAAGCCTTCAGGCCGCTCAGCAAGCGCACGGAGTCTATGTCATCCCAGCGTTTTGTGTGCATAACACATCACAACAGTGGGTTCTTCCTGCTGAATTTTACGAGTGCTATTCACATTTCAGGATGAAGTGGAAAGAATGGCTTCCAATTCAGACGACGGTCATTCGGGTTACTCGGTCCGAGACTAAGATGTACTTGCGGAGAATCAAAGAAATATATCTCAAATACGTGCGAAGAAGAACTGTAGGCGCAGAGCGAGTAGTAAGCGGCAGAACTCTTCTGGGGGATTTCGAACAAGGCTTAGACCGTAAGAGTTACCTTGAAAGGGCCGGAAATCAGTGAAGTCGAGTTTCATGATTGGGCCTCAGGTTACGAAGAATGCCTCTTGACCATCGATATGGCGGGGGTGCCGCTGCTTCAATCCTGAGTCCGATAGTCCTGGTGGCGATGTTGGCGGGGCTGTTGCTGATTCTGGTCCTGCCCCCGAAGTACGTGGTCGGCCCGCTGCTGGTCCTCTCCTTTCTGGTTCCCACGGGTCAGCAGTTCTACGTTGCTGGTGTTCATCTCTTCGTATTGAGAATTTTAGTTCTCGTGGCGTTTGCTCGTGCCTTTACTGCCTTTCGCGGGGCAAGGCCGTTCACTCTTCCCGGTGGGTGGAACGGGCTTGACAGCGCCTTTACGGCATGCACAGTCATACAGGCACTGGCGGTGATGCTGCTTTATCAGGACACTGGGTCTCTGATCAATCAGGTCGGTTTTCTGTGGGATTACCTGCCAGCTTACTTTGCATTTCGGCTGCTGCTCCGGAGCGAAGAAGATGTGTATTTTGTTTTAAAGTGTCTGGCATGGGTGACGGTGCCGATCGCCATCGGCATGGTGATCGAGCAAAAGTCGATGACCAACGTCTTCGGAATGCTCGGGGGTATTCAGGCCGTTCCGGACGTGAGAGAAGGGAAGATTCGGTCGCAGGGGCCGTTCACGCACTCCCTTCTAGCCGGCACATTTGCCGCCACGATGATTCCTGCCCTGTATATTCTTTGGCGTCACCGACCATCTCGGTGGATTGCGGCGATTGGACTGGCAAGCGCCACCACGATGGTGTTGACGACCAATTCCAGCACGCCATTGCTGGCCTATGTCTCCGGCATCTTCGGCCTGCTGTGCTGGCCAATCCGTAGATGGATGCCCAGAATTCGTCTGGGAATTGCCATGGCGCTGCTCGGGTTGGATGCGGTCATGAAAGCGCCGGTGTGGTTTTTGATCGCCCGCGTGGATCTGACGGGCAGTTCATCCAGCTATCATCGAGCGCAACTGGTGGACGAATGCATTCGCCATTTCGGGGATTGGTGGCTGATAGGGGTCAAGGATGTCTCCAGTTGGGGACTGGACATGTGGGACGCCCAGAACCAGTTTGTCAATGTCGCCGAAAATGGAGGTCTGCTGGCGCTGATCTTTTTAATTCTCCTGGTTTCTCGCAGCTTTGGGCGCTTGGGAGATGAGCGCAAGCGCGCCGGTGGCGATAGCACGACAGCATGGATAGCCTGGAGCCTGGGCGCTGCACTGTTTGCCAATGTGGTGGGATTCTTCGGCGTCAATTACTTCGATCAGTCGCGGATGTGGTGGTTCCTGTTGCTTGCGATGATCTCTACTGTGACAGCTTCAGTGCGCAAACAAAAGATGGGCAATCTGACGGGCGAGAAACGATCGCGCGAGACCCAGGCATTTCGAGCGGGTCGATCCAAAATAGCCGGCATCCGGGGTGAGTCAGTGACTGCGGCCTCGAATTAACCAGCCTTGCGGATGCTGCTGCAAGATCGCGCGGGCGAGCTTTTGGATTTGGCAACGGCCTTCGAGAATGATGACGAAAAACGTGACGCATGTTGTGATTACTCCGGTTCGGGATGAGAAAGACTATCTTCCCAGGACAATCGAGAGTATGGCCAAACAGACCATCCTGCCCACCCAGTGGGTGCTCGTCAACGATGGGTCTTCTGACAATACTGGCAAAGTCATTGACGACGCGGCGGCGCAACACGAATGGATTACGGCGGTGCATCGGACGGACCGCGGATATCGCAAGTGGGGAGCAGGCATCATCGAGGCGTTCTATGCGGGCTACGACACTCTCCGGTGCGACGACTGGCAGTTCATGACCAAGCTCGATGGAGATCTTTCGTTTGAGCCAGACTATTTCGAGAGACTCTTCGAGCGGTTCGACAGTGAGCCGAAGTTGGGCATCGGAGGCGGCGTTCTCTATCACGAGGAGGACGGGCGGTTAGTCGAGGAGAGTCATCCAAAGTTTCATGTGCGCGGCGGCGTCAAGACCTTCAGAAGAGCCTGCTGGGAGGATCTTGGCGGCCTCTGGGTGGGGCCTGGATCGGATACCGCTGATGAGGTAAAAGCCAACATGCTGGGATGGTGCACGCGCAGCTTCGCGGATATCCGCCTGATGCATCATCGTTTTACCGGTGCTACGTGGGGACGCTGGGGAAGCCTCGTGAAGGACGGCAAGATCGACTACGTGCTCGGTTATCATCCACTTTTCGTAGCGGCTAAGACCCTGCGACGCCTGGCAAAAAAGCCTTATGTTGCGGGCGCGCTGGTGCAGCTGTATGGGTTCTTCGCGGCATGGCGTGAACGCATGCCGCAGGTCGACGATGCGCGGCTCATCCGGTATTTGCGCCGGCAGCAAGTGTTGCGGTTGCTCGGTCAAGACTCTATCTGGAAATAGTGACCGCAGGGGGGCGCGATTCGGGCGCCGTTTGAGCGAGGCAGAGATTTGATCCGTTTCGGAGTACAGGCACAGTGATTGCAATAGGGCAGCAAGCGCCCGATATTTCCATCTTGATTGTGAATTGGAACTCGGCTGCGTATCTAAGGGAATGCATTGCAAGCATCGCCGAGCAGACACACGGCTTGAGACTGGAAGTCGTTGTCGTCGACAATGCATCGACAGAGCAGGGGTTGGATCGATTGGAGCGAGAGTTCCCTGAGGTTCACTTCCTGCGTCTGGAGAAAAATCTAGGATTCGCCGGCGCTAATAATGTGGGTTTCCGGCACTCGCATGGGCGCTATGTCTTGCTGTTGAATCCGGACACGAAGCTGATTACGCCGGCCATCAACATCATGCTTGAGAAGATGGAGGGTCTGCCGGACGCAGGCATCGTTGGCTGCACGCTGTTGAACTCGGACCTAACAGTGTCCACAACGTCGATCCAGAAATTTCCAACGATCCTCAATCAATTGCTGACCTTTGAGCATCTTCGAGTTCGCTTTCCAGCCTGCCCTCTCTGGAGTATCGATCCCTTATTCCGGGAAAGTCGGGATCCGGTGCGAGTCGATGTGATTCCCGGAGCGTGTATGCTTCTCCGGCGCGAAACGTTTGAGTGTGCTGGTCTGCTAAGCGAGCACTATTTCATGTACGCCGAGGATATTGATCTGAACTACAAAGTCAATAGGCTGGGCCTCGCCAGCTACTATATCGGCCAGGCAAGGATCATCCACCACGGTGGAAGGAGCAGCTCGCAGCAAACGGTCAGCCGGTGGTCCATTTTGATGATGCAGAGAGCTATGGGGCGCTATTTTAGAACGAATCGTGGAAGAGCCTACGGCGTCGCATATCAGGTTACAACAGGCATCTCAGCGGTAATCAGACTGATCGTGCTGGGACTCCTCTGCTGCCTGGGCCAGCGCAGGCGGGTTCAGAGCTCGATGGGAAAGTGGCTCACAATCCTTAAGTGGTCACTATTCGGTGAAGGTATTTCAAAAAGAGCAGCCTCGGCATAATTGCCTTCCATATTTGAAAGTTCCGTATTCTTCGAAGAGAGTCTGCTGGGCAATTCCTCCAGCGTAGCGAGGGAGATCAAGCGTGTGTGGAATCTGCGGCAAATTCAATTTTGATCATCAGGCTCCGATCGATTCGGAACTTCTGAGATCCATGGCGCGTTCGATTGCCCATCGCGGACCGGATGACGAAGGATTTTATATCGATGGCGCGGTGGGGCTCGGCTTTCGCCGGCTCTCGATCATCGACTTGGCGGCCGGGCATCAACCGCTCGCCAATGAGGATGAGTCAGTCTGGATCGTATTCAATGGAGAAATCTACAACTATCAGGAGCTGCGCGAAGGTCTGGTGCAGAAAGGGCACGTCTTCCGGACGCACACGGATACAGAAGTAATCGTGCACCTCTACGAGGAGTTCGGCGAGGCATGTGTGGAGAAGCTTCGCGGCATGTTTGCCTTTGCCATCTGGGACTCGCGGGCGAAGCAGTTGTTTCTGGCGCGCGACCGGGTCGGCATCAAGCCTCTCTACTATTATCTTTCGGACGAGAGTCTGATCTTCGCCTCCGAGGTGAAGGCGATTCTCTGCGATCCTGCGGTTCCGCGCGAAGTGGCCCCGGAAGTGATTGATCGCTTCCTGATGTTCTACTTTGTGCCCGGCGAAGAGACGCTGCTGCGGGGCATCTTCAAGCTCGAGCCCGGGCACTGCATGACAGTGCGAGACGGCAAGGTGGTGACGCGGCAGTATTGGGACTTGGACTTCACGACGATACACTGGACCGAACGGGAGGCCGAGGAGCAGTTGCGCGTCATTCTCGACGAGAGTGTGCGGCTGCACATGATCAGCGACGTGCCTGTCGGCTTCTTGCTCAGCGGCGGCTTTGACTCCACCGCATTGCTGAGCATTGCATCGGAGCAATCCAATGCCAGACTCTCGACTTTCACTCTTGGTTTCTCGAATCCAGGATTAGCTGACGAACGGCCCTATGCCCGGCTAGCCGCCGATGCCTTCGGCGCAGATCATCACGAGATGACGATTACGGCGCAGGAGTTCGCCGACTTTCTCCCCAAGTTTGCCTGGTACATGGAAGAGCCGGTCTGCGAGCCTCAGGCGGTGGCGCTCTACTACGTAACGCGTCTGGCCACAAAGCACGTGAAGGTTCTGCTTTCGGGAGAGGGTGGCGACGAGGCATTTGCCGGGTATCCGATCTATAGAAATGTGCTGGCAATCGAACGACTCAAGCGTCTGTTGGGTCCGGCGCGGCGTGGAATCTCAAGAGCACTCCAAATGGCGGAGGCCACTACGGGATCTCACCGGCTAAGAAAATATGCCCCGCTGGTGGGTCTGCCGTTCGAGTCCTATTACTACAGCAGGACCTATAGCCCAAGCGCTTTCTTCAACAGGCAGCCGGGCGCGATTTACAGCGAGCAATTTCGTCAGTCGGCAAGTCGCCAGAATTCCCTTGAACTGGTTTCCAGGTGGATGCGCAAGTCAGGGAACAGCGGCTTTGTGAATCGCATGCTCTATATGGACACCAAGACCTCCCTGCCGGATGATCTCCTTTTGAAGGCCGACAAGATGACGATGGCCAATTCCATCGAGCTGCGGGTGCCTTTTCTTGACCATCGCCTGCTGGAGTTTGCAGCCTCCTTGCCGGAGCATCAGAAGGTGCACCAATTTGCGACCAAATACATTGCCAAGAAGGCGCTCAGCAACAGGATCCCAGAGGCAATTCTGCGTCGAAAGAAGGTTGGGTTTCCGGTTCCCTATGACCAGTGGATGCGCGGGGAGTTGCGGGACTGGGCACGGGATCTTTTGCTGGATCCGAACGCACAAACGCGCGCGTACTTCGATCGGGGTAGCGTCGATAAATTGCTGAGGATGGATGAGGCGACCAAAGGTTACCCCAAGGAAGTTCTTTCTCTGGTCGCTCTCGAACTTTGGCATCAGGCATTTCTGAGCGGCAATGTGGCAGGAACAGCTCCGCAACAAGCGGCTCAGACTGTGGAACGGGCTGTCCCACTCGTCAGTTGAGATGAGGCGGATTGTCAGCCTTCACAAGCCACAAGCCATTTTGTCAAGAATTTCCAAGGGGTTGCATGTACGAGACTGAGGTGAATCGTCTGAGTCAGTCTGGAGCCGAATTGCCTCCGGACGTGACTGCTGCGCTTAAGCAGTCCAGGGCCGCGGTCGTCGCGCGCACCGTTTTGCCATGGAGTGAACATTGTACGGAATGCGTATGGCCCACATGCTACACCACGTGCGACTTGTACAGCGCGCGCGAGGACGGGCGCTGTCGTCGCTTCGTGGACGGCATGGTGCGGCTGGAGTGTCCTGAGGCGCTGAATGGGTATCTTCTCAAAATCACCTTCAAGCAGTGGGCCAAGTTGTGGACTCCTGGCAATCTGGCCCTGAAATCCGTAAAAGCGGCTGCACGCTCCGAATCCGTGGACTACCAGATTGGAAGAACTCTGGTACAACTCGCTCTCCCTGTCAAAATCAAAAGCTTGTTGAGTCAAAAGCGATATTCCATGAAGAAGAAGCTGGCTGCGGCAGCTCAGCCTGGCCTCATACAGCCTTCGGCATTCATGGTTGAATGCTTGAACCCATCAACAGAACCGGCTCGTATGACGGTGATCATGCGGCCTGCAGAAGCCAAAACCTTTCAGGCGTTTCATAAGGTTTTGGAAATGATGCCTGGTTTCCAGAGTCTGCAAATCCCAGTGTCCGAGATCGAAAAATTCATCGATCTGAATTCTCCCTTCAATGTCGAGATCGAACCCAGCGATAGCGATCGGCAGTTGACGCTCATTTTCGGCTTACTGGACTTTGTAACCACCCATCCGAAGCCTGCGGACGGCTCAAAAGCAAATCGGATACATGCAGAAAAAGTAAAGTGCGTGGTCTGGGATCTCGACAACACCTTATGGAACGGGATTCTGATTGAAGACGGCGCCGAATCGCTGTGCTTGAAGGAAGGCATTCGCGAAGTGATCGAAGAACTGGACCGGCGCGGCATCCTGCAATCGGTGGCGAGCAAGAATGATTATGAATCTGCGATGGCGGTCTTGCGCCGGCTTGGAGTGGAGGAGTTTCTCCTTGCGCCACAAATCTCGTGGGGGCCTAAGAGCTCTTCCATCGCGAAAATCGCTCAGAGCCTCAATATCGGCTCCGACTCGATTCTCTTCGTGGACGACTCCGAGTTTGAGCGGCTGGAAGTTGCGAGCGCTAACCCCCAGGTGAGAACACTCGACGCTGCCGATTTCGCTCAATTGCCCGGGATGAAGCCTCTTGATGTTCCTGTGACCGCAGAGAGCAGGGAACGCCGAAAGCTGTATCAGGTAGAAAGCACGAGGCAGGAGGCCGCCGCTAGCTTTGGTTCCGATTACTTCGCCTTTCTTCGCCACTGCAATATCGAGATGCACATCGCACGGCTGAATAGCGACAATCTACCCAGAGTGCACGAGTTGACGCAGCGCACGAACCAGATGAACTTCTCCGGAACCCGCTATGAGCGAGAGATGCTGACCGCGATCATGGCTGACCCAATGCTGGATACCTATGTCTTGAGCGTGAAAGACCGCTTTGGAAGCTACGGAGTGGTGGGATTCAGTATTGTGGACAAGAATGTACCCAGAATGACGGATCTGATGTTCAGTTGCCGCGTGCAGTCGAAGCGCGTAGAGCACGCGTTCCTCACCTTCCTTATCAAAAAATATATTGAACTGACAGGGCGCGATTTTGAGGCCGTCTATCGGAAAACGCCGCGCAACGCGATGTCTGGAAAAGTCTTTGATGACATCGGGCTCCACCAGATGCGCGAAGCAGATGGAGTGACGTTGCTCGCATTCTCTGCCAATGACACGGTGCCCGATGACGGCATTGTGAATATCCTTGTGAACGAGGCAGGATAGACGTGCGGAGCGCAAGATGATTCGCGCATTGCTGGGAACCTCGCGCCGCAGGATTCAATCGCTGGCATACAGGCGTCTGGTAAATCTCAAGTGTGACGTGCCGATCGTAACGTTCACATTCGATGATTTCCCCCAGAATGCCGCCTCTTCCGGAGCTGCTATCGTGGAGGGCTTTGGAGGTCGAGCAACCTATTACACCGCAATGGGGTTGTGCGGAAGTGAAAACCGGCTTGGCACTCAGTTCGTTTTGGAGGATCTGTTCTCCCTGTCCGAGCGCGGTCACGAGATCGGCAATCATACCTTTTCCCATCTCTCCGCCCGTAAATGCCGGTTCACAGAGATCCTGAATGACATACGTCGCTGTGAGGCAGCTTTCCAGTCTGCGAGAATTCCAGGCTGGACTCGGAGTTTCGCTTATCCCTATGGAGAGGTGAGCATCTTATCCAAGGGGAAATTGGGTTCGGAGATGGAGAGCTGCCGTGGAACACAACCGGGCTGGAATGGGCCGGAGGTCGACCTGAATCTATTGCGGGCGAATGCGCTTTACGGCGGGGTGGAACGTGGTCAGGTAGCTTGTGATTTGCTCCAAGAAAATGCGCAGCGAAGAGGTTGGCTTATCTTCTATACGCATGATGTGTGCGATATTCCATCTCCCTATGGATGCACGCCGGCATTGCTGGAACGGGTAGCGCGATGTGCGGCTCAATCTGGTCATCAAAGTATGCCGGTGGGCCAGGTGGTAAACAACTTTCTGGCCTGATTGCACACCTCTTCATCGGCCAATGCAGCCTCGGCTCGTGGATAGGGCCGGGCACATCCAGAAAGAATGGAATGAAATTGATGCTCCTGGTTGTGGCGGCGTAACAGGCATCTTCTTCCCCATTGGTCACTCGAAGTTGGTGACGTAGGATATCGCGCTCCCTATAAAAGTCTTTCTTTAGATGTGGAACATTGCTATCAATAGTTCAAACCCACTGGAATGGGAAACGAGGAGAAAAGATGACAACGACCATGCAGAATGTCCCCACTTATGCCTTTGGTTCTACGGTTGCGACCATTCAGGAGAAGATCAACAGCATCACCGACGATCTGATCGAATCCCTTCCCCCGATCGAGACACTTACGCCAGCTGAGCAACGCGGCATCATTGCGAGGTACTCGGCGGTGCTCGAGGGGAACTTCATCTATTGGATGACTGCGGCATTGCTTGCCGTTAAGTCGGAAACGGCCCGGCCCATCCTCATCGAGAATCTCATGGAAGAGGTCCGCGATGCGCACCCAGACATGCTGCGTCGCTTCTTCATTGCCGCTCAATCCTTCCCCAGTGCTGAGGACTCGATGGCAGTGCATGAAGACCTGACCAGGATGCGTCTCTTCCTCGGGCGTCTCTCTGCCGTGCAGTCGCTTGCGACAATGGCATTCTTCGAGGGCTTCATCCAGCGCTTCATGGGCTACCTCGCGAGCTTGGCCGCAGCCCAGGGCTCCAAGGAGATGGAGTACACGGACGTGCACGGCGTCTGCGACATCGCTCACACGGCCGGCCTCTATCAGGCGCTTGGTGAAGAGATGAGCCTGAGTCCGCTGCCCGCGGGTCAGGATGTCTTCGAAGGGGTCTATCTCCTGCGCAATTTGATTGATCGCATCGTCTTCAACCGGCAGGTTCCACGAGCCGCGTAAAGGATCGGGGATGCTGGCACTCTGACCAGATGCGGACTGAACTTCGCATCGAAGTGGTGGAGGGCAGGGAAGCATCCCGCTTGGCCGCAGGCAGAGGAATCGATCAGAAGATTCTCTGGTGTGAGGTCTCGGGATGCGCACCGAAGCACCGGACGGCGTCATGATGGTTGTCTTGTGAGTCGATGTTGAGTCATCCCTAAGCCGGGTTGAAATAGAAGGTAGATCAAGATGGATATTCGTTCTGAAATTCTTGCTCAGTTTGCCCAGGTAGCGCAGGAAAATGAGAAGCAGTTGACGTCTCTCGACGACGGCACGGCTCTTTTGGATTCAGGGCTGGATTCGCTCTGCTTTGCGATTGTCGTCGTTCGGCTCGAAGCGAAGTTTGGGGTCGATCCATTCAGCGCTTCGGCAGACGGCAGTTTCCCCGTCACGTTTGGCGAGTTTGTGCGGTTCTATGAACATGCCCATCAGTGAAGTCCGATCCTTGCGCGAAGCCATGCTCGCGGGTCTGCGGCTTTCGAACCCCACGCTCCGCACTGCGTCTGCCAATATCCCCATGGCGGATCTCGCCAATTGGTCCATCCTCCACGGGGAGGCGGACGTGCTGGCGGGGCGCAGCGTACTCGTACTCACCCGCGGCCAGCTGGAAACTGCATGGGTCCTCGCGGAACTGGATGGCCTCGCTCAACGTGTCGTCCTGTTTCCCGGCAGCTTCAGCCTGGAGCATATCGGGCATATCATCCGCGGCGCGTCTGTAGACGCCATCGTTACAGACTTCTGCAACTTTGGCGCGGAGTTTCCGCAGGTCCGGTACTTCATGCCGGCCACACAGGAGAAAATCCCGCAAGAATACGACCGGTCGAGGCGAGCGGAGACGGAATGGGTTCTGCTGACATCCGGTACATCCGGGCCTCCAAAGCTGGTGGCGCATACCCTTGCAAGCCTTGCCGGTCACCTCTTACAACCGCAGCCTGTTCCTGACTCGCGTGTGTGGAGCACCTTCTACGATATTCGGCGCTATGGTGGGCTGCAGATTCTGCTGCGCGCCATGCTGACTGGCACATCGATGGTGCTCTCGGATGCGGATGAGTCCACCAGCGAGTTTCTCGTTCGAGCAGGACTCTGCGGTGTCACCCATATCTCGGGTACACCGTCTCACTGGCGATCTGCCTTGATGAGCCCCACGACGGGCGAGTTGAAGCCGCGCTATGTTCGGCTATCGGGTGAGATTGCCGATCAGGTGATCCTCGACCAGTTGCATGCCGCCTATCCGGATGCGGCTTTGGTCCATGCATTCGCCTCAACCGAGGCTGGACTGGCTTTCGAAGTCAAGGATGGCAGGGCAGGCTTCCCGGCGAGTGCGCTCGATTCCGCGCCGGATGTCTCCATGAAAATTGAAGGCGGCACCCTGAGAATCAAGTCGCCCAGGGCGGCGCTGTATTATCTCGGCGATGGTGCCCCGCTACTGAAGGGCGCGGATGGCTTCGTCAACACCGGCGATCAGATCGAGCAGCGCGATGGGCGTCTGTACTTTGCCGGGCGCAGCGACGGACAGATCAACGTGGGAGGCCAGAAGGTCTATCCGGAAGAAGTTGAGGCAGTCCTGAATCAGCACCCCTGTGTACAGATCTCTCTCGTTCGCCGCAAGGCCAGTTCTTTGACAGGCGCAATTGTGATTGCGGACGTGGTGCTGAAGCCATTCACCGCAACGCCCACCAGCGCGACGCAGGATCTCAAGAGTCAGATTCTGCGCCACTGCCGCGAATCGCTTTCACCGTACAAGGTGCCGGCGGTCATTAACTTTGTTCCTGCGCTCGACGTTTCTGGAACGGGAAAGCTGCAGCGTGCCAGCGCGTAACGTCATCGTCACGGGCGGAAGCCGCGGCCTCGGCCTCGGGATTGTGCGGAAGCTCTTGGAGAGCGGCTTCCATGTTGTCGCCGTTGCCCGCAGCAAGAGCGATGCTCTGCGCGAGCTCGAAGCGACGGCATCGCCGGAAGGTCAGCCGCAGCTGCGCTTTGTCGCGTGCGATCTGGGGGATCTCGAGCAGATTCCTGCGTTGGTCAAGCGCATCCGCGACGAAGCCGGACCCATCTTCGGGCTGGTCAATAATGCGGGCATCAGCGCGGAAGGTGTGCTAGGCATGATGCCGGACTCCGACATTGAACGCCTGGTCCGGGTGAATACGCTGTCTCCCATCCTGCTCACCAAGTATGTCGTCCGCTCCATGATGGCAGGTGGAGGAGGCAGCATCGTGCAGGTCGCATCCATCGTGGCGTCCACTGGATTCAGCGGCCTTGCCGCCTATTCGGCCACGAAGGCTTCGCTTGTCGGTTTCACCCGCTCACTGGCTCGCGAAGTGGGCCGTCTTGGCATCCGCGTCAACGCAGTCGCCCCGGGCTTCATCGCTACCGACATGACCCACAGCATGACGGAAGAGGAACGCAAGGCAATCGAGCGCAGGTCCGCGCTGAAGCGCATGGCGCAGGTGGAAGACATCGCAAACGGCGTCGAGTTCCTGCTCAGCGACCGCGCAAGAAATATAACAGGCACTGTCTTGACCATCGATGCGGGAGGCACGGCCTGATGTCTGCACTGACCGTTACGCCCGGCGAGCGTTCTGCTTCCCGCGTCTGGATGAATGCGCTCGAAAGGACTTCTTCGATTGTCAGGAATCCTGCGCGCCTGCTGATGCATGTGGCGGAGGAGCAGGCAGCTCAGCGCGGAGAACAAGCCGCGATGTGCTCTGACGCCGAGTTCTATACCTACGAGCGGCTGGTCGCGCGCATGCATCAGTATGCCCGCTGGGCCAGCTTGCAGGGGCTTCGCAAAGGCGACGTGGTGGGCCTATTTGCCCCCAACTCTCCCGACTACTTCGCTTTCTGGGCAGGCGTCTCCAGCCAGGGCGTGATCGTCGCCCTTCTGAATCCGCAGTTGCAGCAAGACTCACTGCGCCATTGCATCCGGTGCGCCGAGCCCAAACTGATAGTCGCGACGCAGGAACTTGCCGGCACAATCCATGATGCGCTCGCCGGCGAGGAGAAGCCGCCTGCTGTCATCCTGTTGCACGGCGTCAACGAGGGCTCGCGCTCTCTCGATGCAGAGATGGCAGGGTCCAGCGCCACGCTCCCATCTGCGCCACCTGAATGGCCGGTGACCATCGCCGATTGCGCGCTCTACATCTATACATCGGGCACCACCGGCTTTCCCAAAGCAGCACGCGTCACCCATGCACGTATTCTGCAATGGTCGCACTGGTTTGCAGGCATGATGGGCGTAACGCCGGAAGACCGCATGTACAGTTGCCTGCCCATGTATCACAGCACCGGCGGGGTACTCGTTCCGGGAGCCATGCTAGCAGGTGGCGGAAGCCTCTTCGTGCGGGAGAAGTTCTCCGCAAGGCAGTTCTGGGATGACATCGTCCGCTGGGATTGCACACTGTTTCAATACATCGGCGAGTTTTGTCGCTACTTGCTTCATGCACCAGCATCCGGTCGCGAGCGTAACCATCGCATCCGGCTGGCCTGCGGCAACGGGCTTTCCGCTTCGGTGTGGGCCGCCTTTCAGGAGCGCTTCGCGATTCCGCAGATTCTGGAATTCTATGCCGCAACGGAGGGCAATCTCTCGCTCTTCAATGTGGAAGGCAAGCCAGGCTCGCTCGGGCGCGTTCCGCCGTATCTCGCGCATCGCTTTTCGCCGCGCCTTATCCGGATCGATCCTGAGACGCAGGACCCCATGCGCGACGATGCCGGGTTCTGCATCCCATGCGCCGAGAACGAAGCTGGAGAGGCGATCGGCAGGCTCTCTCAGGAGCCATCGGCGATCACGAGTCACTTTGATGGATATACAGACCCCGCCGCGTCGGAGAAGAAACTCCTCCGGCATGTGTTCGAGCAGGATGACTGCTGGGTTCGCAGCGGCGACCTGATGCGCAAGGATGCGCTGGGCTTCTACTACTTCGTCGATCGTCTTGGAGATACATTTCGATGGAAGGGTGAGAACGTAGCAGCCTCGGAAGTCGAAGCAGTGCTGGCGGCTCTGCCTGGAGTTCTGCACGCAAACGTTTATGGCGTCAAGGTCCCTGGATGCGAGGGGCAGGCCGGCATGGCTGCGCTCGTTTTGGAACAAGGCCGGAGGCTGGAAGATCTGCGTGCGGAGTTGCAACTGCGCCTTCCGCGCTATGCCTGTCCAATCTTCTTCCGGGTCGTGCCGGAGATGGATCTGACCGGAACGTTCAAGTATTCCAAGTCCGCCTGGCGCAAGCAGGGCATCGATCCAACCCTGTCCACGGATGCGATCTACCTGGATCAGGCGGACACGCATACCGTCGTCCCGCTGGACCATGAGCTCTACAGCAGGATTCTGCGCGGCGAGATTCGACTTTAGGGCAGGTGAGCGAGTGCTGACCAATGCAATTGAAGGAGCCTTCGCCGCACTGGAAGAGACCATCCGCAGTGGGCCTGTCTATCCTCATGTCTCTCCGGAAGAGATTCGGCAGCATCTGCACGCGCGCTACTCCTTCGCGCAGGCTCTGTCCCTCGAAGACATAGCGGCAGATGTGGAGTCCATGCTTCAGCGCTGGCAGGTGCAGGTCACGCACCCGCGCTACTTCGGCCTCTTCAATCCCAGTGTCACCGTTGCCTCCGTCGTTGCCGACACCCTGGCTGCGCTCTACAATCCTCAGCTCGCCGCCTGGCGCACCTCGCCGGCAGCCATTGAAATCGAGAAGCACACCCTGGACTGGGTCGGCAGCAAACTTGGTTTGCCTGCAGGCACTTTTGCCAGTTTCACTACGGGCGGTGCAGAAGCAAACCTCACAGCGGTCCTGGTTGCGCTGACGCATGCATTTCCCTCATACGGCGACCGTGGCCTTCGCACTCTGGACGCGAACCCGGTCCTCTATCTCAGTGAGGAAGCCCACCACTCCTTCACTAAAATTGCTCACATGACCGGCCTCGGCAGGCAGGCGCTCCATGCCGTTCCGTCAGATAGGCACTTCAAGCTGGACCTCGCGGCCCTCCAGCGCCAGGTCGAGGCCGATCGCAAGGCAGGCCTGCGCCCCTTCATGGTCATAGGCACCTGCGGCACCACTGCTGCCGGCGTGATTGATCCGCTCGAAGCGTTGCATGCATACTGCAGAGCAGAAAAGCTCTGGCTGCACGTCGATGCCGCATGGGGCGGCGCGGCGGCTCTGTCGCCCACGCTGCGACCCCATCTCGCAGGCATTGAGTCGGCCGATTCCATCACCTGCGATGGCCACAAGTGGTTCTCGGTCCCCATGGCCTGTGGCATGTTCTTCTGCCGCCATCGCGATACGGTGTTGAGCACTTTCCACGCGCAAACTTCCTACATGCCATCGCCCCACAGCGACGATGTGCTTGACCCTTATACCAGCACCGTGCAGTGGTCCCGTCGCTTCATCGGACTCAAGCTTTTCATGTCGCTGGCTCACAACGGCGAGACAGGCTATGCAGCGATGATGGAGCACCAGGCTCGCATGGGGGATCTCCTGCGGGAGCTTCTCAGCGAATCTGGCTGGCGCATCGTGAACCGCACGCCCCTGCCCGTCGTCTGCTTCACACGTCCCGGTCTGAATATTCCGGCTTTGCTCACGCAGCTCAAAGAGAAGCAGATCGCCTGGATGTCAGAGACGCGCTGCGCTGGGCAGCCGGTCCTGCGCGCCTGTGTCACCAGCTTCAAGACTACCGAACACGACGTCCACTCTGTTGTGGACGGACTCAACCGCCTTGTTGCACAGTGAACGGCGCTATCGTGCATGGGCTTGCTTTGACTGCGAGAGAATCATTCCATGAAGCTTGAAACCCTTGCGATCCACAGCGGCTACGACATCGAGCCAACGACCAAGGCGGTTGCAGTTCCCATCTATCAGACTGCATCCTACGCATTCGACAGTGCCGAGCACGGTGCGGCCCTCTTCAATCTCGAGGTGGAAGGCTACCGCTACACGCGCATCTCCAATCCAACCACGCGTGTTTTGGAGCGCCGCGTTGCTGCACTCGAGGGTGGCGAAGACGCCCTTTGCGTCGCCAGCGGCCAGAGCGCGGTGTACTACGCCACAGCCAACGTTGCGGAGATGGGGACCAACATCGTCTCCGTCCCGCAGCTCTACGGCACCACGCACACGGTCTTCGCCTATACGCTTCCCGGCCAGGGCGTTGCCGTACGCTTTGCCAAGTCCGACGCGCCTGCGGACATGGAGGCGCGTATCGATGACAAGACGCGCGCCATCTTCTGCGAGAGCGTCGGCAATCCGGCCGGCAACATCTGCGATATCGAGGGGCTCGCGAAGGTGGCGCATAAGCACGGCATTCCGCTCCTCGTCGACAACACCGTTGCCTCGCCCGTTCTGCTGCGTCCCATCGAATACGGTGCAGACATCGTGATTCATTCGCTGACTAAGTTCCTGGGAGGCCACGGCACCACGCTTGGCGGCGCCATCGTGGACAGTGGCAACTTCCCATGGAAGGAGCATGCGACACGGTTTCCTTCGCTCAATACGCCGGACCCGTCCTACCACGGCCTCGTCTACACCGAGCATTACGGTCGCACTGCCTATCTCGGACGTTGCCGCAGCGTCTACCTGCGCACCACGGGGTCCGTACTGGCGCCCTTCAGCTCCTTCCTGCTGCTGCAAGGCATTGAGACAGTCGCTCTGCGCGTTGAACGCCACGTGCAGAATGGCCGCCGTGTCGCCGAGTATCTCCGCAATCATCCCCGTGTGGAGTGGGTCAACTATGCGGGCTTTCCTGAGAGTCCCTATTTCTCGCTGGCACAGAAGTACCTGAAGGGGAATGCCTGCTCGCTCATTTCCTTTGGCATCCGTGGCGGCTATCCTGAGGCGGTGCGCTTCTATGATGCGCTCCAGCTCGTCAAGCGGCTTGTCAATCTCGGAGACGCCAAATCCCTCGCCTGCCACCCCGCATCCACGACCCACCGGCAGATGTCGGAGGAAGAACAGCGCCGTGCCGGCGTAACCCCCTCGATGATCCGGCTCAGCGTGGGCATCGAACATATCGAGGACATTCTCGAAGATCTGGACCAGGCGATGCGCTCAGCCGCAGCCTGAGCCGGCGCATCTTTTCTTGTTTGCATTGTAAGTAATTGGTTGCCTATGCCTCTTTGTCTGATCTCCAAGCAGTCGCGTTGTCACGGACGGTCCTGTACCTTTCTGAGCGAGCACGCACAGATGACGGGAACCGGCATCTCCGGCCGCCCCAAGGTAGCCATCGGCCTCGTGAATAATATGCCCGATGGCGCGATCGATCAAACAGAACGCCAGTTTGTTTCGCTTCTCACCGCCGCTTCCACAGACATTGACCTCTGTCTCGGGCTCTTTGCCATACCTGACGTACCCCGCGGCGAACTGGGCGCCGGTATCATCGACGAAAAGTATCTCAGCGTGCATCAACTCTGGGATATGAAACTCGACGCCCTCATCGTCACCGGCCGCGAGCCCCTGTCGCCCAGGCTGGAGGATGAACCCTACTGGGACCTGTTCACTCAGCTATTCAACTGGGCGCAGGAGCGTACATATTCCACGGTCTGGTCCTGCCTGGCCGCCCACGCGGCAGTTCTCTATCGCGATGGCATTGGAAGAGTTCGCAGGAACTCCAAGGCTTCGGGCATCTTTGATTGTGAGCAAGTCGGCAGGCATGTTCTACTGCAAGGCGTTCCGCAAACGTTCCGTCTGCCTCACTCGCGCTGGAATACACTGAGCGAAGCAGCCCTGCGCGACAAAGGCTACACCCTCCTCAGCCGCACCGGCACGGGCGACGTCGATACCTTCATCCTTCAAGACAAGAGCCTCTTTCTCTACTTTCAGGGTCATCCTGAATATGAGGCCAACACCCTCCTGCTTGAGTACCGCCGCGACATCGGACGCTACTGCCGGGGCGAGTCGTCTGTGTATCCGTCCATCCCCGCGGACTACTTTGAGCCGGCCCTCGCGGCACGGCTGGCTGCGCTTCAGCAGGCGGCGAATGGACACGGGCTGAAGCATCATTTGGCGCAGGCGAACGCTCTGCTGGAAACAGCGACAGTGCAGAACGATTGGCTTCCAACCGCCGCGCAGTTCTACAAAAACTGGCTCCAGCTCATCCTTCAACGAAAAGGCGAAAAGCGTACCGAAAGATCACCGCTGCATTCCATCGCACTCAACGCCTGAGTGCCTGGCCGAATGGCCGATGGAATCCTGCAGCGCGTGCGATCTCCAGCGGGTTCACGATGGCAACACCGCCTGCACCGCCTTACGGAGCGAGTCGATAATCCGCTGGACCTCGGACTCTTGAATGCAAAGCGGCGGAGCCAGAAGAATCTGGTCCCCGGCTGCCGGATGCGGTCCCTCCGCGGAACGCGACCGGGTCAGAATCCACTGCTTCTTCAATTCAGCTTTGATGCGCGGTCCCACCTGGTCTGCCTGTGCAAAGTTCTCTCTGGTCGTTTTCTCCTGCACAAACTCGAGCGCCGCAAGCAAGCCCTTGCCTCCGCGGATATCCCCCACATGCGGATGATCGGCGAAAGCCTCCCGCAGGCCTTCCCAAAGCGCCGTTCCCATCCGCGCCGAGTTTTCCAGCAGACCCTCACCCTCAAGAATGCGGATATTCTCCAAAGCGACCGCGCAGCAGGCCGGTTGCCCTGAATTCGTGTATCCGTGCATCCATCGGTCGCCCGGTGCCACCGACTCGATGGCATTGCGAACCTTCTCGGTCATGAGAACTCCGCCCAGCGGCAGATATCCAGACGTGACGCCCTTGGCAAATGAACAGAGATCCGGCGTCACGCCCCAGTGCTCCAGCCCGAACCAGCGCCCGGTACGGCCAAACCCGGTCACAATCTCATCGGCAATCAGCAGTACGTCGTACTTGTCGCACACGGCCCGAACCAGCGGCCAGTAATCTTCAGTCGGATAAATGACCCCGCCCGCGCCATGAATCGGTTCGCCAATGAACGCAGCCACCGTCTCCGGCCCTTCGCGCAGAATCGCTTCTTCCAGCTCGCGCGCCGCTGCCTGACCCACGGTTTCGCCGGGTCGCGCGCCTTGGAACCGGTAGGGATAGCAGGTCTGAATGTGCACGAAGCCGGGAATCCTCGGTTCAAACATCTTCCAGTAAGCAGGGATTCCGGTTGCGCTCATGGTCTGCAGGGTCGCGCCGTGGTAGGCATAATGGCGGGCAATCACCTTCAGCTTGCCGGCCTTGCCAAGCGCCTTCCAGTAGAAGCGCGCCGTCTTCAACGCGGCCTCATTCGCCTCCGCGCCGCCGGATGCAAAGAACACCGCCGCCATCCCCGGCGCAAACTGCATCAGCCGCTCCGCCAGTCGGATCGAGGGGACTGTCGTCGTCCCGGCATAGCCCGAATAGTAGGCAAGACTGCGCATCTGCGCGGCTGCTGCGTCGGCCAGCTCCGTGCGGCCATAGCCGATGTTTACGTTCCACAGGCTGGAGAGACCGTCGATGTAACTCCGCCCCTCCGCATCCTGAACCTCTACGCCCTTGCCGCCCGTAATCACAAGCTGGTCGGCAACCTCCGACGGGTGATGCAGTGAGTGGATCTGGTGCTGCTGGTCGGCAAGGGTCAAGTCGCGTGACGACATCGCAGTCCATCCTTTCCCTCGAGAAGATGTATTCCCAATCTAGCGCATGGGCAGATTCGCATAAATCACAAAAGTTGTAGCCTCTCGCGTGCGAACTTGCTCGACTCTCCGGGTATCATCCTACTGAGTTGAGTACAATCTGTGATTCCAGGATCGGATCGCTGGGTCTGCTCAGCGGCCGCTGTGCCCTTCATGAAGATCAAGTCAAAGATCGTCGGAGAACCGGAAGAGTACGTATGGAGCGGCTTATGCAACCGCATTCTGCAACAGCTTGCAAGAATGCTTCCTGGCGCAAGAAGCCTCCGTGTCTGGCTACACCGTGCGCGGGGCGTGAAAATCGACCGGAACGTCTGGATCGGCTACGACGTGGTTCTTGAGACATCAAGCCCTTATCTTATTGAGATTGGCGAAGCCACTGCGATCAGCATGCGCGCCACGTTGATTGCCCACTTCAAGGAACTGCGCGGCATCCGCATCGGCCGCGAGGTCTTCATCGGCCCAGGCGCGATTATTCTGCCCGGAGTCACCATCGGCGATGGCGCGGTGGTCACGGCCGGCAGCGTCGTTACGGCCTCGGTGCCGCCCGCCACCATGGTGCGCGGCAACCCGGCTGCGCCTGTCGCCAGGTGCGGCATTCCGTTGCGGGATGATGTCTCTTATCTGCAGTTTGCGGGGCGCCTCAAACCCATTCCTCCAGAGGAGGGGCCGAGGACCTAACCCACAAAGGTTGTATGCCTTAGGGGGTGCATTGTGACGGCCGTCACAGACCCTTGGTGAACTCCCTCCCACACTGAAGCCTCCAGCATCCGGAGGGCTGCTTCCGGGAAAGGAGTCTGCGGGATCAGGTTGCACAAATGCCCGCCCGGAGTTGCCCTACAACGCCGGAAGTGAAGATAGAGCTACCCAAATTAAGACGAAAGAACATGCGAGAGTAAAGTGAGAAGATACTACAGATTTATCGATGGTTTGAGAAAGTTTGCCCAGGCAAGAATGGAGCCCGAAGAGGCGATTGCTCTGTCCAACGATCTTCTGCGCCAGAGAATTCTCAATCGAGAAGAGAACTTCCTCAATCTGGCCCAACGCGGCATCTTCAATCATGCCGGCAGCCCCTACCGGCCGCTCCTCGAAGCCCAGCACATCGACTTCAAAGATCTCAAGTCCTGGGTCGCCCGTGAAGGACTGGAAGCAGGCCTTGAGCGCCTGCGCCAGGAGGGCGTCTATTTCACGGTCGACGAGTTCAAGGGCAAGACTCCCGTGCACCGCAACGGCGTGGATTTTCTCTGCAAGGAATCGATGTTCGACAATCCGCACCTCTCTTACGTCTACGAGGTACGCAGCGGGGCCACGCGCAGCGCAGGCACCCGCATTCGGATTGACTTCGAATACCTGCACCAGCGCTCTCTGTACGACGCATTTCTCCTGCACACGCACGGCTGCCTCACGGCGCCCATCGCAAACTGGTTTCCAGTCTTTCCCGGCGCACCGGGCATCAACTCCAGCCTTCGGTTCGCCCATATCGGCAACCCGGTCCAGCGCTGGTTCTCCCAGGTATCCGAGGATCAGGTTCGAGTGAACTGGGAAAAGCGCTGGGGCACAAAAACGATCTTCTTTGTCCATCGCTTTTTCGGCGTCCCTCTCGCCGAGCCCGAGTTTGCGGGCGTCAATGATGCACACAAAGTGGCATTGTGGGCAGCCCGTGCGCTTGAGGAAAATCCAACATGTGTTGTGTACACATTTGCGGCAGCGGCGGTCCGGGTTTGTATCGCTGCGGCCGAAGCCAATCTGAATCTGAAGGGAACGAAGTTCCTCGTGACGGGCGAGCCGCTGACGGAACAGAAAAAGCGAGAGATTGAAGCCGCAGGCGCCACGGCGATCCCAGTCTACGGGATCTCCGAGGCCGGGGTTATTGCCGCCGGCTGCGATCATCCGCATGGTCCAAGCGATCACTGTCACCTTTACAAAGACACGATGGCCATCATCACGCACCGCCAGGCCATCCCCAACTTTGACGTGACCCTGGATCCTTATCTCTTCACGACGCTGCTGTACGAATCGCCCAAGCTCCTGCTCAATGTCGGGATGGGCGATTTCGGCGATCTTGCCACCGAGCCTTGCGACTGCGCCTACGGCAGGATGGGTTTCGACACGATTCTCGGCAATATCCGCAGCTACGAAAAGCTCACTGGAGAAGGTGTCACCTTCGTCGACACCGATTTTGTGCAGATTATCGAACGCGAGTTGCCCGTCCTCTTTGGAGGCCGCAGCACCGATTATCAGGTCATTGAAACGGAAGATACTCGAGGCCTGCCCCGCCTGGAACTCCGCGTCAGTCCCCGCATAGGCGCGGTCGATGAATCGGCCTTGAGAGACCGCTTCCTGACACTGCTCCGCAATGGCGAGCGCAGTCCGGAATCCTGGGCGCAATCGGGCGTCGAAATGTGGAAGCAATCCGACACGCTGCAGGTCAAGCGGAGCGATCCATTGAGCACGGCCAGCGGCAAAATCCTGCCCTTCTATTTAGAAAAATCTAAATCAAAGCAAGAACTCGCCAGCGTGCGATGAGGAGAAGAGAGTCATGGGCTATCCGGTGCAAAGGTTAAGACGGCTGAGGAGAAACGAGAGTCTGCGAGGACTGGTGCGCGAGAACCGCTTGTCGGCAGCGGACTTTATCCTGCCTTTGTTTGTCGTACCCGGCACAGGGATTCGCCGCGAGATCCCATCCTTGCCCGGCAATTTCAAGTTGTCGATCGATCTTCTGGTCGAGGAAGTGTCCAGTATCCGCGACCTCGGCATTCCTGCGGTTCTCTTGTTTGGTGTTCCGGACCACAAAGACGACGACGCCACTGGCGCCTTCGATGCGAACGGTATTGTGCAGAAGGCCGTCCGTGCCATCAAGGCGCACCATCCGGAGATGCTGGTCATTACGGACGTATGCGCCTGCGAGTACACGCCAACCGGGCATTGCGGCATTCTCCGGGATGGGTATCTCGACAATGACGCTTCGCTTGATCTGATCGCCAGAATCACGGTCTCCCATGCCGCCGCCGGTGCGGATATGGTGGCGCCGGCGGCCATGCTCGACGGCCAGATCGCAGCCATGCGCCGCGCCCTCGACGAGGCCGGCTTCACCAACCTGCCCATCATGGGCTACTCCGCCAAGTTTGCGTCCAAGCTCTATGACCCATTCTTCAAAGAGGGAACGAATTCTGTCCTTGCCTTCGGCGATAAGCGGACCCATCAGATGGACATCGCAAATTCCGATGAAGCGATGCGCGAGATCGCGCTTGACATTGAAGAAGGCGCCGATATCGTGATGGTCAAGCCGGCACTCTTCTACCTCGATGTCGTCTATCGGGCAAAACAGCAATTCCAGATGCCGCTTGCGGTCTACGACGTCAGCGGCGAGTACGCGATGATTGACGCGGCCGCCCAGATGGGTCGTCTCAACAAGGACGCCATCATGTTTGAAGCGCTCACCTGCATGAAGCGGGCTGGGGCCGACCTGATCATCACCTACTTCGCCAAGCGCGCAGCAGAGCTCTTGCGCGACCAGAGTGCAGCGACTGCCGCATCGAAGCACCGCCCAGTCCTTGAGAGTGAACTGGTGGCCCACGCCGGATGAAGCCTGGCGCGTACGACCGGGATCATTGCGGGCATGAAGTGGGCGGACTGAAGCAAGTGACTCCGACTGGATGCAGCGACTTTCGAGGATGGATTGCAAGCCTCTCGGCAGCCGGGAAGCTCAAGCACATCACAGAACCGGTGGATTGGCGATTCGACCTCGCGCGCCGCGCACTTCTTGCAAAGCAGCCTGTTCTCTTTGAACAAATCCAAGGGTATCCAGGCCAAAGACTCTTGACCAACGGCCTTTGCGATTCACAAGCAATCGCGTTGGCGCTCGGGATGCCGCCGGATACGGACCGTACGTCGATGACTCGCGAGGCGAGGCTTCGGCTCTCCCATCCTGTCAAGCCGCGCGTCGTCGAGCGCGGCCCGATCTTGGCAAATCGGGTGGAAGGCAGTCAGTTGAGTCTTTTTGATTTGCCGGTCCCGCAATGGAACCCGATCGAGTCCGGGCGCTACGTTGGAACATGGCATCTCAATATCAGCCACGATCCTGAAACCGGTACGCGCAATGTGGGCGTCTACCGGATGCAGATTCTCGGACCTGAAACCGCGACTGTGAGCACGTCGCCCCAAAGCCATTTGGGGCGACACATGACTCGTGCCGAAAAGCTGGGTCGTCCCCTGCCAATGGCTGTGGTGATCGGCGCGCCGGAGGCTGCGGTCATCGCGGCTGCCGCGGGGCTTCCAGAAGGCGTCGACGAACTGGAAGTGGCTGGCGGCCTGCTCGGCGAGCCGGTCGAGGTCGTCACGCTGCAGGGCGGGTCATTGCAGGTTCCGGCCAGCTCGGAGTTTGTCCTCGAAGGCGAGGTCGAGCCGCACGTCCGCGTCTCCGATGGCCCGTACTTCGATTACACAGGCAAGCCCAATACCAATCCCAGCGCCTATCTTTTTCACGTGCGTCGTCTGTGGTTCAGAAACGAGCCGATCTTCCGCGGGACGGCGGTGGGCCAGCCGGGCGCTGAAGATCATCAACTCTTCGCATTTCTTGCAGAGCTCGGTCTGGTTGACTTTCATGGCTCCCGCCTGAAGCGCCTCGCTCAAAGCCGCCTTCTCAGGAGCCAGTCGTTCCGCGCGTTTCAGGTCGCCGGCAGCCTCGGCTCCTATCTGCATCCACCTTCGCCAAAAGCACTCCCGGTAACCAATCCCGAAGGTCACGATACGAAAGTGTAAGTGCCCCCCGGGTTGGGATGTGTTACCTTTTCCGGAAGGATTGACAAGACCGCAAGATTCACTAACTTCGTTCCCTAATTCCACTCAATCAAGGTCACAGGCACTGCCATGAAGAAGGCTTTCCTCGAATATTTCAGATGTCCCGAAGGCCTGTTTGATCTTCAGTTGGCGGATCCTCTTTCCGAGGATGCCGGCTATTTTCGCTGTGGTCCGAAGACAGTCTGTTACGGACATGCCACCACGGGGAAGCGGTCGTCTCGCGCCTCCGATTCGCTCGACGATGTCTCGGGACTCATCCGGCAGCAAGGCAGCGCCATCGTTCTCCCATTCGATTTCACCGAGATCGTAGAGAACCTGCAGCGTGAGCGATACACCGCACATTTTCGCGACCATGACAAGCTGGTCAACACGCTGGTTCGCAAGGTCTACTATCTGCTCAGACCACTTCTGGCCGTCTCCGTCCGCAAGCACTTGCAGCGCGCGCATCTCCGCAACTGGCGCGAGATCGCATTTCCGGAATGGCCCGTAGACACTACTGTGGACCGGCTGCACCGGCAGATCATGGAGCACGCCATTGACGCATCCAATCTCGACGCAGTTCCATTCATCTGGTTCTGGCCGGATGGCTTCTCCAGTTGCGCGATCATCACGCATGACGTCGAGAGCGCCTACGGGTGTGAATTCACCCCGAACCTGATGGATATTGATGCCGCCTTTGGTTTCCACAGCTCCTTTCAGGTCGTGCCGGAGGACCGCTACTCCGTTCCGAGGAGCTATCTGGACCAGATCGTTGCCCGCGGCTTCGAGGTCAACGTGCATGACCTCAAGCACGACGGCCGGCTCTATGCGGAGTATGACGAGTTCCTCCGTCGGGCCGCCAAAATAAATGAGTACGGCCGCCAATTTGGAGCCAGTGGATTCCGGTCAGGCATTCTCTATCGCAACGCCGATTGGTATGACGCCTTCGATTTTCTGTACGACATGTCGCTTCCCAATGTTGCGCATCTCGATCCGCAACGAGGCGGTTGCTGTACCGTCATGCCGTATCACATCGGCAAGATGGTCGAGCTGCCCGTCACCTGCACGCAGGATTACACTCTCTTCCACATGCTCGACGATTTTTCCATCGACTTGTGGATGAAGCAAATTGCCCTCATTCGCGACCAGCACGGACTCATCACAATTCTTACGCACCCTGATTATCTGCTTGAGAGCAAGCCGCAGGAAACGTATAAGTCCCTGCTTCGACATCTGGCCGAAATCCGGGATACAGACAACATGTGGACGCCTCTGCCGCGCGAAGTCGCGCAGTGGTGGGAGCAGAGAAGCCGGATGCAGATCGTGCAGCGCGACGGTGCATGGAGCATCGAAGGACCGGGCCGCGAACGCGCGAGGCTGGCCTTTGCTTCGCGAGGAGCAGATGGTTCGGTGATGTATCGCCTCGATGCCCCAAAACCTGCTGGCAGGTAGGCCCCATCAGGGAATAGTTGCTGTGGTCGTGTTCGACGGCGCGCTCTCCACGCCCTGCGCATCCACGCTTCTTACAAGATAGGTATAAGTCAGCCCGCTCTGGACCGCGTAGTCCACATAGGTCGTGAGCGAGTCTAATCCCGTGTTGAGCAGTTGATAAGACGTGCCCCCGCCGGATGTCCGGTAGACGTTGAATCCAGCCACCGGATCCGGCGAACTGACCGGCGCATCCCATGTCAGCGTGACGCTATGCACTGCCACCACGCCGGTTCCCGTCAGACTGATCGCATCGGATGGATTCGACGCCGAATTGCTGACGACCGTAAGCTGCCCGCTCTGTGCTCCCGATGCCGAAGGGGCAAACGCCACGCTCACGACCACGCTCTGGCCGGGCGCGAGCGTCACCGGAAAGGTCACACCGGAAACTGAGAATCCCGTACCCGTCACGCTGACTGAAGTTACCGTCACCGCCTCGGATCCCGTGGAAGCAAGAGTCACCGACTGCGTCGAGCTGGTGCTGATCGGGACACTCCCGAAGCTCACGCTCGTGGCATTCACAGTCAACATGGGCGCCGATGGATGAAGCTGGATGACAACGTTGGCCGAAACGCCTGCCACAGTGGCGTTGATGGTAGTCGATTGGGCAGTTGTCACCGCAGTGATCGAGAGGTTGAATGTGACCGAAGTTGCGCCAGACGGGATCGTGACGGAAGAGGGAACGGTCACCGCGGAGTTGCTGCTCGCGAGGTTGACAATAACTCCCGCGCCCGTTGCCGGTGCCGCCAGGGAGACAGAGCAACTGTCCGATGATGCTCCCACAACCGCGGTATTCGCGCACTGGATGCTTTGTAGCGTTGGCGTTGGCGTTGTGCCGCCACCCGATGGCGTGCTGCCATTCTTGACCGTCACAGTGCCGCAGCCGGAAGCGAAGAAAAGCACCAAAAGGACAGCGGAAATCGTGCATAGAGCGTAACCGGTAGTTCTTGCTCGTGTTGCCGAGCAACTGAACCGGGCAGGAACGGAAAAGGGGATACGGAAGCGGCTTCCAGACCGGAACCATGAGCCCGGACGCTTTTCCTCCGACCGATCGAATCCTTGCACATCAAGCAAACGCAATTCCCGTAACCACCTTTTCCAAATCCGTCCTGCCATGTTCCTTCATCCAGCGAACAAAAAGTCCCTCATCGAACACCCAAGTTTTTTCTTTCAACAAGCCCGTACTTCCTGACTGCAATTCTTCTCAAACAGTACGACTTACATGTTCCTTCCCGCAACGAGCGGCTGTGCCGGCGTATAGACTTATGCACCTCCCGCTGTGCATTGCCGCTGCATTCCCGCTCGTCGACCTTGGGTCTCCGTCTGGGGCCTTTCCTCGCTTGCCTCTGTGGGCAACCCTGGCTCCACGCGGAGACAGCGTTTGATTCAAAGCTTGACTGGGAACCTCTCTACCCTGCAATTGTGGTGCCATCTCATTGCATCTGGGCCGGTGTGAAGATCTGGCCTTCAATCAAGGACTTATACCTGGCCACCAACTGTCGCCCCGGCCACACGAGACCAGTCCGCCGGAAGAACCATGCAGATTTTACATGGACCAATATGTAGGAATGTCACGAACGTAATCTGGCGCTACAATGCATTTGTCCAGTAGCGTCGTCTAAAGTTTGAAAGTTCGACGCCCAATCACCGGCTGGTAGCTTGGTCTTGGGCGTTTTTTTGTGTGCTGGCGCTCCTACGCTCCAGCTCCCCGGTCTTGAAACGAAAAGTAGTCCCATATCGAAAGGCTGAACGGCATGCCATCCGTGCGCCATGATTGCGATGTCACCATACTCGGGGCAGGCCCCTATGGGCTGTCCAGTGCAGCTTACCTTCAAAAAGCGGGCATCGAAGCCCGTGTCTTTGGCCAGACCATGTCGTTCTGGATGAAGCATATGCCGCGCGGCATGTGCCTTCGGTCGAATTGGCGTGCCTCTTATATCCCGGATCCAAATGACGAGTACACCCTGGATGCCTTTTGTCAGGAGGAAGGCGATCCTTGTCCAAAGCCCATCCCGCTGGAGCGGTTTGTCGCTTATGGCAGTTGGTTCGAGCGAAAAGCGGTTCGCGATCACGATTCACGGCAGATTGCCCACGTTGAAACCAGCAGTGGAGGATTCAGGATCACCCTCGAGGACGGCGAGTCCTTTCTGACCCGGCGCGTCGTGATCGCAGCGGGCATTCATGCCTTTGAGAATTTTCCGGCCGAGTATCAGCACCTCCCGCGAGCTCTGGTATCTCACACGGTCGACCACGACAATCTCAACAAGTTCCAGGGCAAGCACGTCATCGTCATCGGCGGGGGGCAGAGCGCCTTCGAGTCAGCCGCTCTGTTGCGGGAAAATGGCGCCGATGTCGAAGTGATCTGCAGACAGCTCAATCCCAACTGGGTTGGTCTCCATCCCCGCCTGCATCACCTCGGGTTCATCTCCCAAATGCTCTACGCCAAGACCGACGTGGGGCCGGCTGGAATCAGCCGTCTGGTGGCTGCCCCGCATCTCTTCCGCAGGTTCCCTCGTTGGTTCAAGACGCCTGTGGCGTATCGCTCCATCCGGCCGGCTATCGCCGGCTGGCTCAAGCCGAGGCTTGAAGGAATCCCCGTCAGTCTCGGTTGCCGCGTGGCAAAAGCGCGAGAGACGGGGAGCCAGGTGGACTTGAGACTCAGCGACGGAACCACGCGGGTTGCGGACCACCTGCTGCTCGCTACCGGCTTCACAGTCGATGTGACGCGCTACCCGTTTCTGGCGCCGGACCTGCTCCGTCAACTGAAAACCCGCAATGGGTATCCGTTATTGCGTGCCGGGCTTGAGAGTTCGATCCCGGGGCTGCATTTCGTCGGAAAGCCCGCAGCGTGGAGCTTTGGCCCGATTCTGGGTTTTGTCTCGGGAGCGGAGTTTGCTTCGCGTGAGCTTCTTCGCAAGCTCGGCGCCGGACGTAAATCCGCCGCCACGCGGAGTGCGAGCCATTGATCGCGCAGGCAACGCATTCGTCATCCCCATCTGCAACACGTCTGCAGGGAGACTCCCCAATCGGCGCCGTCGTCATCGGTGGCGACTACCAGGGCCTCGGCATCGTGCGCAGTCTTGGACGCCGGAGCATCCCGGTTTACGTCCTTGACGATGTGCCCTCTATCTCCAGGTTTTCGCGCTATTGCACGCGCCATCTGTCGTGCGCGCCCCTGCATCAAGAAGAGACAATCGTCTCTACCCTGATTGCGACTGCCCAAAGTCTGCCTCTCGACCGGTGCGTGCTTTATCCCACGCGCGAAGAACTGGTGGCGGCGATCTCAAAGCATCGATCCGAACTCGAACCGTTCTATCGTGTGCCGACACCGGACTGGGATGTGGTCCGGTGGGCGTGGGACAAGCGCAACACCTATCAACTTGCCTCGAAACTCGGCATCCCTGCGCCCGTTACCTATTATCTGAGCGACTCCGCGCAACTTGGCGAACTCGAACATCTCTCTCCTCCCTTTGTCATTAAGCCGGCGATCAAAGAGCACTTTATCTACGCAACACGTGCAAAAGCCTGGAGAGCCGATAGCTTCGCCGAACTCAAGGTGCTGTTTGAAAAGGCATCGGCTCTTACCGGTCCGGGAGAAGTCATGATCCAGGAACTGATCCCCGGCGACGGAGAGCATCAGTACGCATGCTGCGCATTTTTCCGCGAAAACGAGCTGGCCGGCAAAATGGTAGTGCGTCGCCGCCGGCAATTCCCGCTCCAGTTTGGCCGCTCCAGCACGTTTGTCGAAACACTGGACCTGCCCATTCTCGAGGAGTATGCGCAGCGCTTCCTCAGCGCAATCGGCTACTACGGCCTCGCTGAAATGGAATTCAAGCACGACAGCAGAACCGGCGAATATAAGCTGCTGGACGTCAATCTCCGCACCTGGGGCTATCACAGTCTCGGAGCGCGGGCTGGAGTTGATTTCAGCTACATGCTCTACGCGGATCAGGCAGGCATGCCTTTCGAGAAATGCCAAGGCAGGCCCGGGCTCGCCTGGATCAGGCTCTCAACGGATCTGCCGGCGGCAGCAATCGGCGCGGCAAGGGGAGAGGTGAAGATCGGGTCGTATCTTCGTTCGCTGCTCGCATGCCGCGAAGAGGCCGCTTTTTCCTGGGATGATCCCATCCCCGGTTTCGCGGAAGCTGCCATGATCCCTTATCTGGCCGTGAAGAAGGGCTTTTAAGAGAAAGGTGCTGGCGTGTTTTTCGTTGGACTCTACGGTATCGTAGCCGCGGTCACATTGGATGGGCTGCTCTGCACGCCGGAGGCATCCACGCTCCGCACCACATAGTCATAGGTCTGGCCACTCACGACGGCGTTGTCAACGTAAGTGGTTTGATTGGCGGGAGTCGAGCCAAGCGATTGGTACGATGTGCTGCCGCCACTGGCGCGATAAACCGCATAGTTGGCGACCGGATCCGCCGAGCTGGCTGGCGCGTCCCAGGTCAGAGTCACGCTGTGCGCCACGCCTTGTCCCGTTCCGCTCAGCGCGATTTGCAGCGTTGCCGAAGTGGACGAGTTGCTCGCGATCGTGAGTTGACCGGTAACAGAACCCGTTGCAGTGGGATCGAATTGCACGCTGAGCGTAGCGCTTTGTCCGGGATTCAGAGTCATGGGAAAAGCCCCGCTCGTGATCGAGAATCCTGTTCCGCTCGCCGTCGCTCCGCTGACCGTCACAGCCACATTCCCCGTCGAGCTCAGGGTCAACGACTGTGTCGATGGAGAGTTCACGTTGACACTGCCGAAGTTGATGCTCGTCGCATTGACGGTAAGCACTGGCGCTACAGCATTCAGCTGCAGAGAGACACTCTGCGTGCTGCCGTCCGCAGAAGCCTGAACTGTGGCCGTCTGCGCCGTGGTCACCGCCGCTATCGTGGCGGAAAATGTGGCGCTTGTGCTGTTGCTCGATACTGTGACGGATGCCGGCACGCTCACCGAAGCGTTCGTGCTCGATAGGCTTACAGCTACGCCGCCATTCGGGGCGGCTCCACTCAAGGTAACAGTGCAGGTGTCAGTCCCCGATCCGGTGATCGTGGGATTCGCGCAACTCAGACCCGACACGGACGGCGCAGCTGGGGTAGCTCCAGTCGCCGTACCTTGAAGGGCAATGGCAACGCTGGCGGGATTCGAGGGCGAAGACGCACCCTGTGTCTGAGCGCTCGATGAAGCGGAAGTGGTAGAGGTGAGCAGAACCTGTGCAGTGACGGCTCCCGAGGTCAATGGCTGGAACGCGATGTGAAGGCTGAGCGATGCGCCAGCCTGCAGCGTTAGGGGCAGTGTCAGCGTGTCCGTAATCTTGAACGAGCTGTCGGTCACACTCACCGAAGTGATCACAATCTGTTGCTGGCTCGAGTTGGTGACCGTAGCGGTCTGGCTGGCCGACTGCCCCACCGGCAATGTGCCATAAGTAAGAGAACTCGGCGAGGCGACCAGGCCCGTGCCTGCTGCCGCAACAGAGTTCACCACCAGGCCTCCGCTGCAGCCGGTCAAGAATCCAAGCGGCAGGACCGCGCCGATCAAAAGCCACTTCCGCCACACCATCTTATTCTTTCCAAAGGGCTTGGCCATTCACTCAGCGCTCCAGCTCGCTTGCCGTGCCCGCCGGCATTCCGGCGTTCACTGCACTGCCTGCCCTTTCCACTGGCCTTTTCTCCTGCGACGTATGGATCAGCGAGACAGCGTTACTTTCGTCATCCAGAATCGCCCACCGGAAGGTAAAGAGAAAACTCTATTTATGTGTCCGTTACGCGTTTTCTCTTCCTTCGATAATCCTGCGATTGGTCAAAGTCTAGGAGAAAATGGTCCAGGAGTTCAACTCGAATCGCTGAAAAGTAACAATATTAAGGGTTACTTAAGTGATTAAGTAATCTGCGTAATTTGACCGGCTTGAATCGAGGCCAGGACTCTGAGATGTAGAAGGAGAGACGGATACCGCGCGTTCATCCGGCTCCGGGCGCGCTACGCAAATCGCGGCAGAAGATCCGGCCCGCCGGCTTGAAAGGCTCCATGTGCAGGCTCTCTCTGTGCAGAAGCCCGGCTCTTCAGCGAACGGAGCGATCCCTGAGCAGGCGAAAGGGCCGAATTAGAATGTGAAGCCAGCGAAGCGCCGGTGGCAGGGAGAGAAATGCTTCGTCGTTTGCCGTGGGGCGAATCGCGTCACGCGAGAAGAGGAAGCGCAGCAGATCTGGTCTGTCCATGAGCCTGGCGTGGAACCGTAGAAAGCCGCGCCCTTCTTGTCCCGTGGGTTCGGGGATTGCCCGAGCAAGCCTCTCCGCGACGGGGTGCACGGATGGAAACGAGTCGAGTTTCCGGATTGCCTCTGCTGGACCAGCCACACCGCAAATAGAATGCGCCAGCAGCAGTCCCAGGGCGACGGCCTTCCGCAGGCCAACTGGCCTGGCCTCGGCCTCGATCCTGTCCCAGTCCAGATTTGGCGCTCTACGCAGTAGCTGAGCCACATCGCAGACCCAGTTCAACCGCGACCATTGATGCTTGGTGCCATGCATGCAGAGCAATAAAAAAGTCATCTCTGCGTCGGGGACCCGAACTTTTCGACCGGCAAGCTGTACGGCTTGACTGAACTTGCCAATCCTTTCGAGTCCGATGGAATGGGGAAACCGCGGGTGAACAAAGTTCAAGTTCCAGTGAAGCTCCAGGATCATCCCATCGTGTGCCCGCTCGAAATGATATTCGTAAAGCCCATCGGCAATCGGACGCCGATCCGGTCGCAGGGACGTTTTCAGCTCATAGCCCCGCCCCAGAATGATCTCGGACGCTCTCGCCAAATCCTCCCAGCGAACCAGCAGGTCCAGGTCGCCCGCCGCGCGCAGGTTAAAGTCATCGTAAAGCTGAGCGCCAAGCGCCACGCCCTTGAAAGCAATCGCGTCGATCCGGGCCGCTTGAAACGCGTCGAGTACTTGAAGCAGCTCCGCGGCGCGCGCAAAGTTCAACAGGCAGTGCCTCTCATTCGCACGGGTCAGCATCGTTTCAGCTTCGCGGGGAAGCTGTGCGCCTGTACCTTTCAGCACTGCGAAACAGAGGGGTGTGATGCGGTGGCGCTCCACCTGCGAAAGAAAACAGGGCCAGTCCTGGATCTCCGCCGTCGATATCGCCTCCACGCCGGCGAGATGCAGTGGATTGCAGCGCACAATGGTACGGACCAGGGCGGCGATTTCCCGATGAGGCTGCATGTTCTTCCCGCGGTCGTGCGAGGATGACATGCGCCTCGCCGCAACGCTATTCTAGTGGGGAAGCCATCGATCCGAACTGTCGCTTTTGTTGTAGATCAATATTCCCCCGGGGTCTTCTGTCACACTGCGGCGCCTTGCACACGACAGAATGTTCATCGAGGCAGGGTAAGATTCCAATTCAGAAGGAGTTTGGCGGGCGCATGACCCAATTCAGGTCCATCCTTGTCACTGGCGGAGCGGGCTTCATCGGCTCCAATTTCATCCTTCAGTGGCTCTCGGCTCAAAGTGCGGCGGTCGTGAATCTCGACCTTCTCACCTATGCCGGGAACCCTGAGAACCTGGCCTCCGTTCGCGGCACCGAGCGCTACCAGCTCACTCGCGGCGACATCTGCGACGCCGAGTGCGTCCGCTCCCTGCTGCGCGAACACCGCCCCGGCGCCATCGTCCACTTTGCCGCCGAGAGTCACGTGGACCGCTCCATCACCGGCCCCGACGCCTTCGTCCGCACCAACGTGCAGGGTACCTTTACCCTGCTGGAGCAGGCCCGCCATTACTGGGCCACTCTCGACGAGGCCGCCCGGCAGAGCTTCCGCTTTCTGCACGTCTCCACCGACGAGGTGTACGGCACGCTTGGCCCTGACGATCCGGCCTTCTCCGAGACCACGCCCTACGCGCCCAACAGCCCCTATGCCGCCTCCAAGGCTGCTTCGGATCACTTCGCCCGCGCTTACTTTCACACCTTCGGCCTGCCCGTGCTCACCACCAACTGCTCGAATAACTACGGCCCCTATCAATTTCCTGAGAAGCTTATCCCGCTTATGATCCTCAACGCGCTCGAAGGCAAGCCCCTGCCCGTCTACGGCGATGGCCAGAACGTGCGCGACTGGCTCTTTGTGGAAGATCACTGCTCGGCCATCCGCGCCGTGCTGGAGCGTGGCCGCCCCGGTGAAACCTACAACATCGGCGGCAACAGCGAGCGCAAAAACCTCGATGTCGTCACCACCCTCTGCGATCTGGTCGATGAGCTTCGGCCCAATCCGGCCATCGGTTCGCGCCGCAAGCTTATTACCTACGTCAAAGACCGTCCCGGCCACGACCGCCGCTACGCCATTGACGCGCGCAAAATCACGCGGGAAATCGGCTGGCAGCCCTCCGAGCAGTTCGAAAGCGGACTGCGCAAGACCGTCGCCTGGTACCTCGACAACGACGCCTGGGTGCAGAGCGTTCGTACCGGAGCCTACATGGAATGGATCCAGAAGAACTACGGGGAGAGAGTCGCCCAATGAAAGGCATCATCCTAGCCGGAGGTTCCGGCACCCGCCTCTACCCGGTCACGCATGTCGTCTCCAAACAGCTCCTCCCGGTCTACGACAAGCCCATGATCTACTACCCGCTGACCACGCTGATGCTGGCCGGCCTGCGGGAGATCCTCATCATCTCCACGCCCCAGGATCTGCCCCGGTTCCGCGATCTGCTCGGCGACGGCTCCCAGTGGGGCATCCAACTGCAGTACGCCGTTCAGCCCAGCCCCGACGGCCTCGCCCAGGCCTTCCTCATCGGACGCGAGTTCATTGGCAACGACACCTGTTCTCTCGTCCTCGGCGACAACATCTTCTATGGCCAGTCCTTCGCCAAAGAGTTGCAGTCCGCCGCCCGTCTTCAATCCGGTTCCGTCGTCTTCGCCTACCCGGTTCAGGACCCGGAGCGCTACGGAGTCGTCGAGTTTGACGCGCACGGCAAGGCGATCAGCCTGGAAGAGAAGCCGAAGCAGCCACGCTCGCGCTATGCCGTCACGGGGCTCTACTTCTATGACCGGCAGGTAGCCGGCCTGGCCGCATCGCTCAAGCCTTCGCCGCGCGGCGAGCTGGAGATTACCGACCTCAATCGCCTCTATCTTGAGGCGGGCACGCTGAAGGTCAGAGTCATGAGCCGCGGCATGGCCTGGCTCGATACCGGCACGCACGATTCCCTCATCGAAGCCGGACTCTTCGTGCAAACGATTGAACGCCGCCAGGGCCTCAAGATTGCCTGCCCTGAGGAGATCGCCTATCGCATGGGCTACATCGACGCCGCCAAACTTGAAGAGCTGGCGTATCCAGTGCGCAAAAGCGGCTATGGCCAATATCTGCTCGCGCTGCACGATGAACCCAGCACCTCCTTCACGGAGCACGAAGAATGAACGCGACCCCGACCGCTCTGCCGGAAGTCCTGCTGCTCACCCCCACCATCTTCCGCGACGATCGCGGCGCCTTCTGGGAAACCTGGAACCACCGCAGCTTCGCCGCTCTCGGCATCCACGGGCCGTGGGTGCAGGACAACTTCTCGCTCTCGAAGAAGAACGTCGTCCGCGGCATCCACTATCAGGTCATCCAGCCGCAGGGCAAACTCGTTCGCGTCACCCATGGCGCCGTGCTTGACGTGGCCGTCGATCTGCGCCGCAGCTCGCCTCACTTCGGCAAATACGCCGCCGTCGAGCTGAGCGGAGAGAACGGCAAGATGCTCTGGATCCCTCCCGGCTTCGGCCATGGCTTCTTGGTGCTCTCAGACTCCGCCGGGTTCGCCTATAAAGTCACAGACGATTACTCGCCGGCCGGCGAGCGCACCGTCCTCTGGAATGATCCCGGCATCGCCATTCCTTGGCCGGTCAGCGCCAGCGACGCCATCGTCTCCGCAAAAGATGCCAGGGGCGCGCGTCTTGCCGAGGCCGAGGTCTACGCATGACGGCTGCGCCGCGCATCCTCATCCTCGGCGCAAACGGTCAGCTTGGAAGTGAACTCCAGCACAGCTTCGCCGATGCCGGCGAAGTCATAGCCTGCGCGCGCGACACCATCGATCTCTCGCGTCCCGATCAGCTGCGCGACCTTGTGCGCGAGATCGCGCCACAACTCATCCTCAACGCCGCAGCCTACACCGCCGTCGATCGCGCCGAATCCGAACCGGAAATCGCCCGCGCCATCAACGCGCACGCCCCCGCTGTCCTCGCGGAAGAAGCGCTTCGCGCCAACGCAGTCCTCTTCCACTACTCCACCGACTACGTCTTTGACGGCTCAAAGACCTCACCCTGGCTCGAATCGGACGCGCCGCATCCGCTCAACATCTATGGCCAGACCAAGCTCGAAGGCGAGCAGGCCATCCAGCAGATCGGCGGCCGTGCCTATGTCTTTCGCACCAGCTGGGTCTACGGACACCACGGCAAAAACTTCCTGCTCACCATGCTGCGCCTCGGCTCGGATCGTAAGCAGCTCCGCGTCGTAGACGACCAGATCGGCTCGCCCACCAGCTCCATCCAGCTCGCCGAGGTAACCCGCCGCGTCGCCGACCGCATTCTGAGTGGTGCCGTGCCTGCGGATTCGGCTGGCGTCTATCACATGACCTGCTCGGGTTCCACGTCGTGGTGCGGCTTCGCGCGCGCCATCTTCCAGCAGGCCGAGCGGCGCATGCACACGCCCGCCCCTGAGGTCGTCCCCATTCCAACCACGGAATTCCCCACGCCTGCGCGCCGTCCCGCCTATTCCGTTCTCGACTGCGAAAAGCTCTTCCAGACCTTCGGCGTGCGGCTTGCCCCCTGGCAGGTTGCTCTGGAAGATGTGATGGCTCGCCTCGCGCCGTAGCGCCTGCCCCTTCAGCCCAGCAGCGCGTTGACCTTATCGCGCAGCGCGTCCAGCTCCCGCCTCAGTTCCGCAACCTCTGCTTCCAGTTGCGCCATGCGCTCCGTCTGGCTCCCATCGTCCTGCGCCACCAGCGGTGCAGGGGTGCGCGTCCATCCCTCCGCCATGCCTGACAGTTGCTCCGCATAGCGTGCCTCTTTCGTTCCCGGCTGGCGCGGCAGCACGCTTGCCAGAGGCGGCTCGCGTCCCATCAGCTTTTCCAGTCCTGCCATCACCTCGCCAATCTCGGCAAAGCTGTGCATCCGCTCCGTGCGTCCGCGCAGCTCGCCCGGCGTCTGCGGACCGCGCAACAGCAGCACGCACAGCAGCGCCGTCTCCGCGCGCGTCAGGTTAAACGCCTCGCCCAGCCAGTGCTCGTACTTCGCCACGCGTCCTTCCGCGCTGCGCGCCGTGCCAGCAAGCTGATGCGCCTCGAGCCCCAGCAGAGCCTCGCGCACATCGTCTTCGCTCAGTTGCATCACCGGCTCGCGGTTGGATCGCTGATTGCAGGCGTTCACCAGCGCATTCAGGCTCAGCGGATAATACTCCGGCGTCGTCACTTCCTTCTCGACCAGCGCACCAAGCACGCGCGCTTCCGCGGCCGACAGCACAACCCCATCCTTTAATGGCATAGGTCTATTGTGCCACCGGCACCTCTACCGCCGATTCCTCCCGCTCACCCTCGCTCTCTCGGCGATTCTTGGTCAGCAGAAAGTACACCACCGGCGTCACCACCAGGCTCAGCACCATGGAGATGGTCAGTCCCCCGATCACGGCAATCGCCAGCGGCTGCAGCATCTGCGAGCCCGCTCCAAGGGCAAACGCCAGCGGCAGCATGCCGCACACTGCCGCAATCGCCGTCATCACAATCGGTCGCAGCCTGCGCTGCGCGGCGTGAATCATCGCGTCCGCAGCCGATGCGCCCGTCGCGCGAAACTTCTCATCCGCATCCAGCAGCAGAATGCCGTTCTTCGCGACGATTCCAATCACCATGATCAGGCCCATGAACGACGCCACGTTGAACGTCGTGTTCGTCACCAGCAGCGCCAGAATCACGCCCGCAATCGACAGCACCGACGATGTCAGAATCGCAATCGGGGCAGGGAAGTTCCGAAACTCCGTCAGCAGTACTCCGAACACCAGCGCCAGAGCCAGCACCAGCACCTGCAGAAGGTCGCGAAACGACTTCTGCTGCTCCTCATATGTCCCGCCGTATTCCACGCGCACACTCGGCGGCAGATGTAGATCCTCCACCGTCTTCTTTACCCGCGCCATCGCCGTGCCCAGGTCCGAGCCCTCCAGCCTTCCCGTCACCGTCACCAGCCGCTGCAGGTTTTCGCGGCGCACCTCGTTCTGCGGAGGCATCTGCTCCATCGTCGCCAGCGAGCCCAGAGTCGCCGTGTGACCCGATGCGCTGTTGAAGACCGTGTTCTCAATCGCGTCCAGAGACGTTCGATGCTCGTTGCCCAGACGCACCCGGATCGTGAACGGCCGGTCGTTGGCAATCAGTGGATCGCTCGTCGGCAGTCCATCCAGAATCGAAGTCGCATCCTCTGCGACCTCAGTCGGCGTAAAGCCCATCCGCGCTGCCACCACAGGATCCACCTGAAAATTCGTCGCCGGTCCACTGATCGTATTCTCGATTCCGTCCTGCACATCCACCACGCCCGGAATCTTGCCGATCGCGTCGCCCACCCGCGGCCCCAGCAGCGTCAGAGTCGCCTCGTCGTTCGAGAAGATCTTGATCTGGATCGGCTCTGGCGCATTCGACAGGTCGCCAATCATATCCTGCAGCACCTGCGTAAATTCGATATCCAGCTCCGGCTCCGTTGCGCGAATCTTCGCGCGCACGTCCGCCATCACCTCGTCGATGCTGCGGCTCCGGTGCGACTTCAGCTTCACGGTAAAGTCGCCCGTGTTCGCCTCCGTCACCGCTGCCAGCCCCATCTGCAGGCCCGTCCGCCGCGACGTGATCTCCACCTCCGGCGTTTCGTGCAGGATGCGTTCCACATGCTCCAGCACGCGATTCGTCTCGCTCAGCGAGCTGCCCGCCGGCATGATGTAGTCGAGAATAAAGCCGCCTTCATCCATCTCCGGCAGCAGGTCCGAGCCCAGCGCCTGATACCCAAGCCACGTTCCCATCACCAGCAGCAGGCACGCTGCGCCCAGCCACAGCGGCTTGGCCAGCGCCCAGTCCAGCACGCGCCGGTGGATCGCCAGCACCTTCGTCATGAAGCGCCCCGCGGCATGGTCGTCGCCGCCTTCATGCTTGCGCTTCGGGCGCAGCAGAACCAGGCTCAGACCCGGCGTCCACGTCAGCGCCAGCACCAGAGAGGTCAGCAGCGACGCCGCCATCGTGATCGCCAGCGCCCGGAAGAAGCTTCCCGTCACGCCGGTTGTTGCAATCAGCGGCACAAACACCACCACCGGCGTAATCGTCGAACCGATCAGCGGCGTCGTGATCTCCTTCAGCGCCTTGCGCACCGCGTCCGCGCGGCCCTCGCCCGCGTCGCGATGCATCACGATGTTCTCCACCACCACGATGGCATCGTCAATCACCAGACCAATCGCCGCCGCCAGTCCGCCTAGCGTCATCAGGTTAAAGCTCTGCCCGATCGCCCACAGCACCACGATCGTCACCGCAATCGTGACCGGAATGACCAGTCCCGCAATCAGCGACGAACTCCAGTCGCGTAGGAACAGGAACAGAATGACGCAGGCCAGCAGCAGGCCGATCACAATCGCGTCGCGCACGCTTCCAATGCTGTCGCGCACCAGTTGCGATTGGTCGTAGAACGGCTCCAGCTTCACGCCCGGCGGCAGCTTCTTGCGCAGTTGCGCCACCTCCACCGATACCGCGTCCGCCACCGCCACGGTGTTGCTTGCCGGCTGCCGCGCAATCGTGATCAGCACCGCCTGCTTGCCGTTGGCCGTCACCGTCGTGTAGACCGGCATCGTCGCCTTCTCCACCGTCGCCACATCGGCCACGCGCACCGGCGCCCCGGTCGCCGTCGTCTTCACCACCAGCTGGCGCAATTGGTCGACGTCGTGAACCTGCGCCCCCACCAGCCCCAGAATCAGCTGATGGTTCGCCTCGTACAGCCCCGGCGAATCCACAATGTTCGACGCTTGAATCGCATTCACCAGGTCCGTGACTGTCACACCGTCGTTCGCCAGTAGTGCCAGATTCGGCGTCACGTGAAACTCCGGCACCTGCCCGCCCTGCACCAGCACCGTGCTCACCCCATCCACTCGATTCAGAGGCGGCTTCAGGTCGTAGGTCGCCAACTCCCACAGTTGCGTCTGCGGCACCGTGTCGGAAGTGAGCGCGTAGCCCAGAATCGGAAACGTCGCAAAGGTCAGCCGGTTCGTCGTGATGCGCACCGTCGGCGGCAGCGTCTGTCCCACCTTGCTCAGCGCCGCATCCACCAGTTGCAGCGAGAGCACCATGTCCGAGTTCCAGTCGAAGAAGAGGCTCACTTCCGCCGATCCGCG
>VFSW01000996.1_pt1 | contig 42172 bp, 46 predicted proteins | sample 5358111 | NCBI WGS metagenome assembly VFSW01 (sample SAMN11554181, study PRJNA540505) | mine drainage metagenome | isolation source: sediment from site ElyBrook_90M | place: USA: Ely Copper Mine, Vershire, VT | collected 2017
ATTTTCTTCCGGCTGTTCCCCCATACCCCAAGGATCGCGCCCATCGGTTTGCGTGCCCGCGCCCGCCCCGCCGCCGGGGGGCGCGGGGCGAGCGCCGGATTCGTCGTTCAGATGGGGCTGGCGGTTGCGGCGGGGGGACTACTCACGCTCATTCCCGCCCGAGTACGAGACATCCTGGTGGGTGCCATGTTTCTCGGCGGAGCTCTCTACCTCTTCTTCGTTGGTGAAAAAGAAGAGGAGGAAGAGGGACGCCGAGAGGGGGCGAAGGAGCGATCGCAGAGCTTCACTCGCGAGGCCCTCACGGCGGCGGGAGTGATTTTCGTGGGCGAGTTCGGAGACTTGACCCAAATCCAGGCGGCGACGTTCGCCGCGCGGCTGAACGACCCACTCGGAGTCTTCGCGGCGTGCTCGCTGGCTCTCGTCCTGGTGGCTTACTTAGGATCGTTCTTCGGCCGAACTCTGAGTCAACGGATCTCCTTGTCGAAGATCCGCTTCGGCGGAGGAGTCGTGTTCGCGCTACTCGGGCTCTACACGCTGGTGCGAGCGATCTCTCAATGACGAGCGAGGAGCGCCTCGTCCTCGCCGAATCAATTCCGGGCTTCATGCCCGTCGACGAGGGGCGTCTGCTCTACGACCTCGCGCGCTCTTTTCCTCCGGGGGCGACTCTCCTCGAGATCGGTGCGTGGTGCGGACGCTCCAGCGTCTTTCTGGGTGCCGGAGCCGCCGAGAGTGGTGGAGTGGTGTTCTCACTCGACCACCACCACGGTTCCGAAGAAAACCAGGAAGGGTGGGAGTACTTCGATCCGGACCTGGTTGACCCCTTCGACGGTCGTCTCAATACCCTTCCCCACTGGCAACGCACCATTGCCCGCGCCCAACTAGAAGAGGTCGTCGTCGGCGTGGTGGGCGAGTCGACACTCGTGGGATCTCGTCTCGCTCTCTCCTTCGACCTGGTATTTATCGACGGTGGTCACGGCAGTGATCCCGCGTGGGCCGACTACCGAACCTGGGCGAGCCGCGTCAAGCCGGGCGGCCTACTCGCTCTTCACGACGTCTTCGAAGATCCCGCCGAGGGGGGACGTCCCCCCTACGAGATCTTTCTCTTCGCCCAGCGCGACGGGTTTACTCCCCGACACCACTGCGGCAGCCTCCAGGTTCTAGAGCGAGAGGTCTAGTCCCACTCGAAAGCAACGTCGCACCGGCGACAACTCGCTCAGTGCGTCGTTCGAGAGCACCACCGCAGCCGCGCTGTAGGTCGTGCACTCGTTAGTCGGGAAGCTCACCGAGCCCGGCTCCACGAGTCCCGTGAGATAGGACCCGTCGAGACGTCGGTGACGTCGAGTGCCGCCGAGCAGAGTCCGGGCCTCCTCCACGTCGCCGACGAGCGTCCAGGCGAGGGCGCACTCGGCGGTCTCGGCGGCCGTCACCCAATCACTCGATGAGACGCAGCGCACTCCTTCACCCTCGATGACAAAGCGTGTCCGACCCGCGTTCAAGCGAGCCCGACCCGACTCCGGACTAAGGGCCCCCACGAGCACCGGGTAGTACCAGTCCATGGCGAACTCGTCCTTCGCGGCGAAAGCTTCACTCGGACCCCGAAGGGCGTGACGTAAGTTGGCCGCACCGACTCGCCAGTGATCTCGCCGGTGACCGAGGCTCTCGGCGAGCGCCACGCCGCACTCCAGGGAGTGAAGAAGTGAAGAACAGCCGGTCAAGAGGGCGTCGGACTCCGCGCGACCCCGCGAGTCGAGAGACCACCGAATGGCCCCGTCGGGTCGCTGCAGCGAGAGAGCGAAATCGAGGGCCCGGTCCACCATCGGCCACCACCGCGCGGTGGCCGAGCGGTCCTCGCTCACCACTGCGAAGAGAAAGACTCCGACCGCCACGTAGGCGCTCACGTTGGTGTCGAGACGAGGGTTCTCCACCGCGTCGCCGCGGTAGTAGTTGAACCACGCCCCCTCTCCCAGTTGGTGGCGCGCCATCCATTCGTAGGCCCGACTCGCCGAGTCGAGGTCTCCGAGCACGCTCAGCGCCATCGCCGCTTCGACGTGGTTCCAGGGGTCCCCGTGGCCCCCGACGAACCAGGGAATAAATCCTGACGACTCCTGCTGCGCGCGTAAGAAGTCGCCAGTCTGGGCCAACTCCGACGACGTGAGGACGGCCCCACTCACGTGATCGGGGGCTTCTCGGCGTAGAGCACCCACGACTTGCCGAGCACCGGATTGAGGAGAGTCTCCGCGTACCGGGTGGTTCGTGGTCGCTTCATGATGTCCCACACCAGCATTCGGTGGTAGGCGCGTACGAGGAGATGATCCTCCCGAGACACCCCCACGAGACACTTCAGCCACCAGTAGGGCGTGTGCAGGGCGTGGGAGTGATGACGAGCCACCGGCAAAAGACCGGCGGAGCGAACGCGACCGTCGAGGGCGGAACGGCGGTAAATCCGAATGTGTCCCCCCTCGACCTCGTGATAAGCGTCCGAGAGCGCCCAGTTCACCAACTCGGGGAACCACCGGGGCACCGTCAGGGCGACTCGACCACCGGGCCGAGTCACGCGGGCAATTTCGTTCAGCACTCGCTGATCATCACGAACGTGCTCCAGCATCTCGGAGCAGATGACTCGATCAAAGACGTGGTCGGGGAACGGGAGTGCCGTCGCATCCGCTCGCACCGACGCCGTCACCGTGCGGGAGTCGATTTCGGCCGCGTCGCGCATGGCCTGAAACATGGCGTGGGTCGAGCGAACCTCTTCTTCACTCGCGTCGAGAGCGACAACGTGCGCACCGCGGCGAGCCACCTCGAAGGCGTGGCGACCAAATCCGCAACCGAGGTCCAGTACCCACTCCCCCGGTCTCACCCCCACCTCGTCCATACGGACCGTCAGCACTCCGATGTCTCCCACTCGGATTCACCCAGGAGGGCTCGATACAGGTGCACCGTTTCGCGAGCGGTCACCTCCCACGTGTAGCGATCGAGAACACGTTGACGTCCTCCTTCACCCAGTCGACGTCGAAGGTCCGGATCATCCAGCATGGTGGTGATGGCCCCGACCAGAGCCGCCGAGTCGTTGGGTTCAACGAGGAGGGCCGTGACGCCGTGCTCACCCACGACCTCCGGTATCGCTCCCCCGGTCGTGGCCACGAGTGGAGTGGCGCAGGCCATCGCTTCAATCGCCGGCAGCGAGAAACCCTCGTAGAGACTCGGTACCACGGCGATCTCGGACTGGGCGTAGTGAACCGCCATCTCCTCGTCGCTCACTCCCGCAATCGTCGTCACCACGTCGCGGAGCCCCAGTTCCTCAATAACCTGGTCGACTCGTCCGCCTGGTTCGGGGCGCCCAATCAACACCAGCTCTATAGGTCGAGTCGCCCGAACCGTCGCCACCGCGTGAAGGAGGGGAACGAGTCCCTTCATCGGTGCGTCGGAACTGGACGTCACCATCAGTCGACCGGGACGGCGCGCCACCTCGGGGCGGGGTCGAAAGATCTCGTGATCAACACCGACGGGGACCACGTGAACTCGTTCGCGGGGCACCCCCATCTCTCGCTCGATGTCACGACGCGAACTCTCCGAGACAGTCACCACCGGTCCGAGAGCACGCAGTACCCGAATTTGGGTCTTCACGAAGCCGTACCAGCGGCGGATTCCGTAGCGTTGGAGACGACTGGTCGCGTGTTCGAGAGCGATCCGTCGGTCCACGGTAATAGGGTGGTGAAGGGTCTCGAGAATCGGCCACCCCTCCCGGCGGAGCGCGGCGATTCCCGGAGCGATGCACTGGTCGTCGTGGATGAGATCGAACTCTTCACGGCGACCTCGTAGAGAACGCCGAACTCTCATCGCGAAGGTTCGCGGTTCGGGAAAACTGCCGAGCCTTACGCCCAGTGCCTCGATCAGATCCGGCCAATGTCGAATCTCGAAGGGGGCGGGAGTTCGAAACGGGTCCGGCTGACGATAGAGGTCGAGACCAGGGATCGGGGTAAAACCCACGCCCTCGTCGAGAACGGGCCAGGGAGGTCCGGCGAACACTTCGACTCGGTGACCCATACGAACGAGTTCTCGCGTGAGGTAGCGGGTATAGATCCCCTGTCCACCCACCGTCGGGTTACCCCGGTAGACGAGAAAGGCGATACTGAGTCCCCCACTGCGCGCCGGACGGGCCGCGACCGGCTCGGGAACCTCCAAAGATCGCGAACGCACCCACGATGCCCGAGTGCGCACCCCGACTCTTCCCATGTGTTCGCCCGCACTTTCCTTCCTCGCCCGACGTCACGAGGTGACTCACTGTACGGGCAGTGACTCCAGGCTATCGGTGGCCGTCGTGAGCATGAGATGACCGACTCCCTCTCGCCACTGCACCCCGCTCAGGGCCCCAAAGGACGGATGATAGAAGAGGGCCTGGGCGAACACCGTGGAGAGATGGTGGATCACGAAGGTATTCACCATCGTGTCCGGGGCGATCCAGCCCTTCTCGATGGCTTCGTGAAGCACGGACGAGATCTGTTCGAGGAACGTCGACTGAAGTCGACGCATGTCGAGCAACTCGGGACGAAGTCGGCGATACACCATGATCTGGGGAGCCACGCGGTGCACCTCATCGTTGAGCTCTCGCGACCACGAGAAGGTTACGTACTCCTCGAGTCCTTCGCGGAACATCTCGAATCGGTCAAGGTCGATAGCCTCCGTCATCTTGATGATCGCCGGATCGAACAACTGGATGAATCGTTCGAGCAGTTGCCCAATCGCCAGGATGATTAAGTCGTCGAGTGATCGAAAGTGGTAATAGATCGTGGGAACCGATACCTCGGCCCGCTTCGAAAGATCGTTCACCCTAACGTCGGCGACGTCTATCTCTCTCAACATGTCCGCCATCACCCGAATAAGGTGAGCCTTCGTCTCGGCCGCGGACCTCTCCACTTTCATTCAGGGCTTCTCCCGGGCATTAACCACTCTCGCCCCGCGGGCCGAGTCGTGTGAGCACAAAACTTACGTCACAAGAATGTAGTAAATCCTGAGAGGTGTTGACGCCTTAGTAACACTTAGGCTCTCAGGAAACGTCAGAGGGACCGGTAACGGGGAACGTACCCACCGGTACCCATCGCCATCGACTCGAAGGGATCGGCCGATTCGTCCACCCCACCGAGTACCTCGGTGACCCAGGACAGGCGATCCTTCAAGATCCTCGTCACGCCCCCTTGGAGAGTGTCGGTCGAGATAGCGCAACTCGAACACGCACCGGCGAGCTGAACCTCCACCACTCCCGTTTCGACGTCGCAACGCACCAGAACGAGGTCACCGCCGTCGGCTTGGACTGCGGGACGCATCATCTCTATCAACTCTCCGAGAGCGTCGAGACGGCTCCGTCGTTCTTCGTCGCTGAGTGTCATGTCTCTAGTCTGCCGGGAATAACCCAGAACGTGACCTAACTAACGCGCCGCGTACTCGGCCGCAGCCTCGTCAAAACTCCGCAGTGCTCTCGGACCCCAGACCGTGCCGGGGCCACCATTCATCAAGATAGCCACACCCATCGCCTCGGCCACCATCTCTCGAGAGATCCCGGCCCGAGCCGCGCCCCGGGTGTGAGAGACCACGCAGCCGTCGCACTGACGGGTCACCGCGACCATTAGTGCCAGAAGTTCCTTCGTGCCCGTGCTGAGTTCGCCCGGCGCCATCGCCGCCCGCGACATCTCGGCGTAGCCCTTCATGACGTCGGGAATCAAGTCCCGTAAAGCGAGGGCCGGTCCCCGCAACTCTTCTCGGACTTCGTGGGCGTGCTGCATAGACCTACCTCCTCGGCCGTCCTGGCCGTAGCATAGGCCCGTGTCGAGCATCGAGGAACGACTAGAACGTAACCGGGCCTACCTCGCGGGGCATGGCCACCGGGAACTACCCACCTCCCCGAGCCTCCATCTCGCGGTCCTCACCTGTATGGACTCGCGACTCGATCTCTTCGGGGCGCTCGGCCTCGATCTCGGACAATGTCACCTCATTCGCAACGCCGGGGGAATCGCGACCGACGACGCGATTCGTTCACTTCTGCTCAGCCAACGACTCCTCGGGACTCGCTCCATCATGGTGATTCACCACACGCGGTGCGGCCTCGAGTCCTTCGACGAGGACGAACTACAGGGTGAACTCGAGGCCGAGTTTGGACGACGCGCTCCATTTCGCCTCGGGGCGTACCGTGACGTCGACGACGACGTTCGAGTGACGATGGTGGCCCTCCGGGAGAGTCGGTACCTGCTCGGCAACGACATTCGCGGCTTCGTTTTCGACGTCGATGACGGGGGGCTCCGCGAAGTGTTCGACGACTCCGTGTAACGAACTCGGCGGTGGCGACATGGTCTGAGTAGTTCTCAAAGGAGCCCTATGTCCCTCCGTCGTTACCTTCGACCCCTGGTCCTCACCGTGCTCGTGACCCTCTTAGGCGTACCGGGAATGAGCGCAGCCGGTGCGGCGGCGAAGGGCGTGTCGGGAGCGGCCTACGTCTGCGCGCGCGTACCGGCCACCGTCACACCGGGTCACGGTTTCAGCGTGAGTACACACCTCGCCCAGACCGTGATTCACTTCGACGCCCCAGCGTCCGTGACCGTGCCCACCCCCTACGGAGGTGTCCCGGGTAACGGAGTGCTTCACGTGAACTTCGTCGGCGAGAGTCTCTCTCCGGAGACTCTCCATCTCCCCTCGAGTCTCTCGGGTTCCGCACTCACCAGCCTGTGTCTGCTCCCGAGCTCGTTCGCTCCGGCAATCCTCGTCGAGACCTACTCCGGAGGCGCGCACTGCTGCGTTGAGTCGGTGCTCTACGCGAAGGACTCTGCGAAGAGCGCGTATCGGATCTCACTCCTCGAGGCGATAAGTACCACCGCGAAGGTGGTGGGAGGGAGCCGTATCCCCTACGACCCGAACCAGGGACTGACGTTGCGGACACTCCAAGGAAGGACAGTTCTTCTCGGAGGTGACGGTAACTTCCCTTACACCTTCGGATGCTACGCCTGCACTCCCTCACCCCTCGTCATCTCGGCCCTCGTTGGATCGCGGGTTCTGAACGTCAGTTCTCAGTTCCCCACCGTGATGCGTGGCGACGCGGCCGTCCTGTGGGGTGACGTGCGGGCCAGTCTCTCCTCGAGCGGGGGTTACGCCTCACTGTTCGGGTCACTGGCCGCCTGGACCGCCGACGAGTGCACTCTCGGAGAGGGGGCGAGCGCCTGGCGAGAGGTGACCAGTCTCGCGAAGAAGGGACTCCTGTCCGACGCGCGCTACCACCAAGCGATCTTCCTTCCGAAGGGCTCCTATCTTCCCGATCTCGACCACTTTCTCTTGTCGAGCGGGTACTGCCACGGACAGATTCCCTCGCGAGTCACCTAATTTCGGTCCGGCGCGACCCAGGCACCCGGAGTTCACGACTCCGAACTGTCCCATCGACAAGGCTGTCGTAGACTTCGGTGGGGGATTGGCATCAACGAGGGAGACTCATGCGTATCGGAGTCCTGACCGCGGGTGGCGACGCCCCGGGTCTTAACGCGGCGATTCGAGCCATCGGCCAACTCGCCCTACGTGACGGGCACGACATCATCGGCGTCCAGAACGGCTGGGCCGGATTGGCGTCGGAGTACGCCGGGGCCCCCCTCGCCCCGAAGGACATTGCCGGCATCGTCGGTCAGGGTGGCACCATTCTCGGCACCGCGCGCTACAACCTGGACGACCCCGCCGGTGGCCGTGATCGCGTCCTGAGTGCCATCGAAAACCACCTCGACGCCCTGATCGCCATCGGGGGTGACGGGACTCAGAACATCTCCCACTGGCTCTCGGAGCGAGGTGCCCCTCTCGTCGGAGTCCCGAAGACTCTCGACAACGACCTGCTCGGTACGGACTACTGCATCGGTTTTGACACCGCCGCCGGCATCGTCGCCGAGTCTCTCGACCGCCTTCACACCACCGCCGCCTCCCACCACCGCGTCATGGTGGTCGAGACCATGGGTCGAGCCACCGGGTGGGTGGCGACGGTCGGTGGGCTCTCGGGTAACGCGGACCTCGTGATCATCCCGGAGTTCCCTCTCACGATGGACCAGGTCATGGAGCATCTGGCCTCGCGACGACGTCGGGGTTACGGCTACTCCATCGTCGTCGTCGCCGAGGGCGTGAACTTGGAGACTCTCGGTGGACACGAGGCGAACGGTGTTCCGACTGAGGGCATCGGGGGCGTTCGACTGGCCACTCGAGGGGTCGGCAACTTCGTGGCGGCGCGGATCGAGGAACTCGGTAACTACGAAGTGCGCACGACGGTACTCGGCCACCTGCAGCGAGGCGGAGCTCCTTCTTCCTACGACCGGTGGTGGGCGACCCGAGTCGGTGCGGCCGCCTACGAAGCGGTGGTGAGTTCCACCTTCGGAGTCATCCCGGTCGTGCGGGGTAACGACATCGTGCTGAAGCCACTCTCGTCGGTGACGGGAGGCCAACGCCAGGTACCCCGAGACCTCTACGAACTCGCCACCGCCTTCGACTAACCCCAGGTGGTGTGGACGAACTGGTTAGGCTCCGGGTCGTGCCAGTCCTCGAGATTTCGGGTCTACGTCGAAGATTCGGTGATCTCGTCGCGCTCGACGGTTTGAGTTTCACGGTGGAGGCCGGAGTCGTGACCGGGTTCCTCGGACCGAACGGGGCCGGCAAGACCACCACCATGCGCGCCATCTTCGGCCTGGTCGATCTCGACGGGGGTGAGATACGCGTGGACGGGCAGATCGTCGACGGCGAACGACGCCGACGTTTTGGGTACATGCCCGAAGAACGCGGCCTCTACCCCACGATGAAGATCTTGGACCAGGTCGAGTACTTCGGACGGCTCCACGGACTGTCCCGCAGAGAGGCGCGCACGAAGGGCGCGCAGTGGCTCACCCGGCTCGGTCTCGAGGGTCGAGAAGACGCCAAGGTGGACGAACTCTCCCACGGAAATCAACAGCGTGTGCAACTCGCGAGCGCCCTCGTCCACGAACCCGATGTCCTCATTCTCGACGAGCCCCTCTCCGGCCTCGACCCCACGGGTATCGACGACATCGGGGCGATCATCGTCGAGCGGGCCCGAGAGGGGCGCGCGGTGGTCTTTTCCAGTCATCAACTGGACCTCGTCGAGAATCTCTGCGACGTTGTCACCATCATCGACCACGGACGAGTCGTCGCTCACGGGAGCGTGGACGAGTTAGTCAGTGCGGGTTCTCCTCGACTGTCGGTTCGAGTGGAGGGAGTCCGCGACGCCTCGTGGATCGAGTCGTTCCCGGGAGTCACCGTGTCCGAAGTCAACGGTGGAGCGGTACGCCTCGTTCTCGATGAGGGCGTCAGTACCGACGACGTGCTCACGGCCGCCCGCACCGTCGGACGCGTGACGGAGTTCTCACTACACCGGCGTCGACTCTCCGAGGTCTTTCGAGAGGCTCTCTCGTGAGTCTTCTTCGACACGTGCTCGGTCCCGCTCTCGGTCTCGTCGTTCTCACCACGGTCCTACTGCGACGCCGCCGTCGGCGCGCGACGCCGCCCACAACTCGCCGGGAGCCCTCCACGCGAGAGTGGACTCGGCACCCGTTGGGCCTCGTCGCGGGACGAGAGATTCGACAGCGTCTGCACTCTCGGTCCTTCACGATCTCAGTACTCATCACGATGGTGGCGGTGGCCGCGATCATCGTCGTTCCCACCTTCCACCACTCCGCTCCCCTTCACGTACGGGTGGGGGTGGCGCCGGGAACTCCGAACTCTACCGTCGCCCTCGTCCATCGAGACGCCCACTCCTTTGGAGTCGAGGTCTCGGTGACTACTGTGTCGTCTCGTTCAGTGGCCGAGGCGGCGATACGTCACCACTCCCTCGACCTCGCGATTCTTCCCACGTCCGAACTCGTCACGCGGAGTGGTCTCGGGGGCTCCGGGACGACCGGAGGTAGTTTTCTCAGTACTCTCGCACTCTCCCTCGGACAATCGAGCGCTCTCCAAGCCGCCCACTTGAGTGCGACCCAACTCCTGACCCTCCAGGCCACTCACCCCTTTAGTCAGATCAGTCTGCAACCCTCCACGCCCCGACGACACGTCGACCCCCTGGTTCTCGTCGGCATCATCGTGATGTTCATGATGATCAATCAGTACGCCCAGTGGATCTTGATGGGGGTGATGGAGGAGAAGTCCTCCCGAGTCGTCGAAGTGCTCCTGTCGGGCCTTCGTCCGGTGGAGATGATTGGGGGAAAGGTCTCGGGTATCGGCCTGGTGGCGCTCTTACAGAGTGGACTCACCATCGCGAGCGCCCTCATCGCTTCGCTCGCCGTTGGTTCACCTCTCGTGCGGGCCCACGCGTCGTGGACGCTCGGGGCCCTCCTTCTGTGGTTCCTTCTCGGGTACGTCTTCTACAGTTGGGTCTTCGCCGCCGTAGGGTCCATGGTCGAACGCATTGACCAGGCCCAGAGTTTGGTACTCCCCTTCAGCCTGCCACTCATGGCGGGCTACATCTACTCCCTGGTCGAGGCCAGTTCCACCACGGTCTCGAGTCTCTTTCGCCTCCTCGCTTACTTTCCCCCGACGGCCCTCTTCGCAATGCCCACCCTGGTGGGGCGAGGAGACGTGGGCCCGATTGGCTTCACGGTCGCTGTTCTCATCGACGTCGCCGCGACAGTGCTGATTGCTCGAGTCGCCGCCGGCATATACCGCCGGGCAATCCTTCACACCGGAGCTCGACTGCGCTGGGGCGACGTCCTCGGTCGGAGGCGCTAGGAGGCCTAACGCAGCGGGGCGAGCTGTCCCGTGCGGTAGTGCTTACGGCATAGGACCTGGTAGTGGACCGCACCGGGAACGACGTCTCCGGTGAGGAACTGGTCCCCACTGCGGGCCACCTGCCCATTCACCACCCGTGCGTTACAGCGCCCCTTCTCCCCGCACCAGCACAGGGAGGTGAGGGGCAGTTCCTGAGCCCGATCGGCCACGGCGAAGAGACGAGCGGAACCCGGAAAAACGTGAAGCAAGAAATCGGCGGACAGTCCGAAGGCGTGCACGTCGATTCCGTGATCATCGACCAATTGAGCGAGTTGATCGACCTGCTCGGGAGAGGCGAACTGCACCTCGTCGATCACGAGAATTCTCACGCCGTCTTCGAGCAGTCGGGCGCCGTGAGAAGCGAGGTCTTCACCGGCCACCATGGCCTCGGCCCTCGCCTCAATCCCAATGCGACTGGTCACCATGCCCTCGTCGGAACGATCCCCGAAGGTCCACAACACCACGTCACTGCGCCCTTGACGAAGTTGCCAGCACAACTGCAGGGCCAAGGTCGACTTACCCGCCGCCATTGTTCCGTAAGTAAACGTCAACTCCGCCATGACCGCTCCAAGAACGTCCACGTTACTCGGAACCGCCCACCCTTCCGTTGGCTACTCTGGGGGCTATGGAGCTCACCCTGCGCGCCGTCGCCTACATCCGCAACCGTCGCTCAATCGCCCTGGACGATTACTGGGAGGACGTGGTCTCGGAGATCGAACTCGCCGCCGACGTCCCCGACGAGGCGCTGCGGGGCCTCGAAGAGTTCTCCCACGTAGAGGTCGTCTTCTTCGCCGACTGGGCCGAGGACGTGCCACCGGGGCCCTGGCACCGTCGCCCCCAAGGAAACGAACGCTGGCCCGACGTGGGCGTCTTCGCCCAGCGTAATAAGGACCGTCCGAATCGGATTCTCCTCAGTACGGTGGCGATCGAGGAGGTGTCGGCACGCTCCGTGCGCGTGCGCGGTTTGGACGGCATCGACGGTACTCCCGTCCTCGACCTCAAGCCGGTGTACTCGTGGACCGTACCCCGAGACCCCCTGAGAGTTCCGACCTGGAGTGAGGAACTGGCGGCGAGCGACTAGCCCCCCGGATCAAACGCCGTGGTCTGAACCTCGAGACTGTGGTTCGCGAGAAAGGCGTCGACCTGCGTGCGCGTCGGACCGGTCGCTGGACCAAAGGTCGCGACGGAGTGCGCGGCGGCGGCGTTCGCGCGCAGTAGTGCTGTCGCGAGTCCCACTCCCTCGGAGAGGCTCGCGAGAACCACTCCGTTGTGCACGTCGCCGGCTCCGTTGGTATCGACGGCCGGTACTCGAAAGCCCCCCGCCCGGTAGTACTCGTTACCGCGGGCGCCCACGCATCCGCGCTCTCCGAGACGAATCACGAGACCCTCACAGTTCCAGCGTTGCTGGAGCACCACGAGGGCCTCTTCGGGGTCGTTCACGTGGGAGAGACACTCGGCCTCCACCTCGTTCGAGAGCAGCCAATCCGTCCGCTCCAAGACCACCCGCAGCGTCTCGTTCGAGATATCGGACACGCGCGGGCCGGGATCGAAACTCACCGTCACCCTCTCGTCGAGTGTCGCAAGCCACGGTGTGACCACCTCGGCGAGTTCGGGGTAGACGAAGTCGTAACCCGACAGGTACACCACGTCACCGTCGAGCCACTCCACCGCGTCCAGGTCTGCCCGGCTCAGGGTCAGCTCGGCTCCCGGCGAGGTCACGAAAGTGCGCTCGGCCCCGTCGTCGACGAGGACGACACAGAGACCAATGTCGAGGGGACCTCGCGAGGGAGCGAGGTTGACAATCCCCTCCTCGTCGAGGGATCGTTGCGCCAGCTCAGCGAGGGGACCCGAGCCAATCTGACCGAGGTAGGCCACCGACATTCCCTGTCGGCGAGCGGCACTCATGAGATTGAAGCCACCGCCGGTCGTCATCACCCGCCGTGAGGAGAGAGCGTCCCCACCTCGAGTGGGGAGTTGGGCGACGTCAAAGACAACGTCCACCATCACGGTGTCGAGGCAGATCACACGCGACCCGGGCATCGGCTCACTCACGCGTGAGAGAACGCCAGTCGTCCACCGTCGTCACGGTTGCTTGGCGGGGGAAAACCTTCTCCATCAGAGTTCGGTGGACGTCCTCGTCGGCGTCCACGCACGCGTCGTGGAGGACCGTGATCACAAAGTCCATGTCGGCCGCCGCCCGCACCGTCGAGAGGACGACTCCGCTCGTCGAGATGCCCGCGAGAGCGAGATGAGTAATTCCGGCGCCGCGTAGCACCACCTCGAGGTCACTGCCGACAAACGCACTGACCCGCCGCTTCACCACGACGACGTCGGATCCACCGATGTCGAGCTGAGGGTGTAACGACGTGGACGACGCGCTCTCTTCCCATCCCGGCGTCCGAGTCAACGCGTAAAAACCCACGTTCCTCGACGAGACTTCGGGCGCACCCGGGCGAAACGCGACTCGGACGAAGATCACCATTACTCCCCGTGCCCGAGCGCTGGCGATCGCCGTATTCACGCGCTCGAGGGCCCGTAGGCCACGTTCGGAGAACCGCTCGACGATTCCGAGTTGGTAGTCCATGACCAGCAGTGCTTCGGTCATCACGTCACTCTCTACTTTTTGGCCTGGGCCAACTTCGTCATCTGAGCCACCAGGGCGTTGAACTCGTGCGTTGTCGTCACGTTGAGGTCGGCCAACTGAGTCTTCGTAATGGAGGGCTTAACCCCGGAAATAAAGTCGTTCTCGTTGACCGAGAGGGTGATCTGGTGTCGGGCGTACGTCGAAAGAGCCCCGTTGAACGACGCGTTGGGTCCCGCCAGGTGAGCGAGGAGTGACGAGGCCTCCTGCTCGATGGCGTTGTTCGCGTAAATAGCCGAACCACTAGTGGCCGTCGACGAGGTAATCGAGCTGGAGTCGATCCGCATCGTGTAGAGAGTGGCGGAAATACCGTACGCCCACTGGACGAAACTGGCCCGACTTCCGTGCTGACGCGCCGCGAGGTCGCTGACGTCACTACGCAACTCGGCGAGGCCGTAGAACAACTCGCCGATCGCCTGAGTCTGTTGGATGGACGAGGTCGTTGTCGTGAAGGTCCGGTAGGCATTGAAAACCAGTCCCACGTCGGAAGCGAAAATCTTGAGCGCCGGGACGAAGGTTCCCGTTTTCACCGTCCGGGCCCGCGTGGACTCCCCGACCAGTGTGCTCAATCCACTCATGGCCTTCTTGGAGTTCGCCGATCGCTGGGCCTTGCAGGTTGCGGTGGTGCAAAAGAGGTAGTTCGAGATCGCCGCGGCCGCGGGCGTCGCGCCCGTCACAATGCTCGATACGACGGCGGAGGGGCTCGCCACGACCCGCGAACTCGTCGCCGCGACGGCTCCTTCGGAACTCACTCCTAGGGCCAGCACGACGAGCGGTGCTACCAGTGCGCCACTTCGGCGCCACATCGACTTCATGTGGTCGAGCCTAGCCCCGGGAACTTCACGTTCCGATCGAGCGTAGGCTTTCCCACTGTGCGGACTCCTGGGAGACACGCTCTCACCGTCGGTGGGCTCGTTCTCTTCTTACTCGTCGCGGTGCAGGCGCCGGTCACGACCGTCTCGGTGAGTGCGACTCTCGCGCCGGTACGAGCTCTCGCCTCCGGAACGGCCTTCGTATGCGCCCCGCACAACTCCGGCGAGGTCGCCTGCTGGGGGACAATCGAGAGGGCCAACTCGGCCCTGGTCGAGGGGCAGTTCGTGACCCCCAGCCCGGCCCCGTTCGGGGACTCGCCGGTCCCGCCCAAGCGATCAGCGCGGGCTACGCGCACGCCTGCGCTCTGCTCGTCTCACGGGAGGTGGAGTGCTGGGGCTCCAACACCTACGGGCAACTAGGTGATACCACTCGACTCACTCGATCACGTCCCTCCGAGGTCGCCGGACTCGGTCCGGGTTGGGAGTGGTCGCCATAAAGAGTTCGCAAAACGTCACGTGCGTCCTCATCCGTCACCCCTCTTCTCCCCCCCCGTCTGGTGCTGGGGTGAGGGCCAGGGACTACTCGGAGACGTCCTTCACCCGGTTCCCGTGAGAGGTCTAACCTCGGTGCGACAACTCTCCACGACGAGCTGTGCCCTGGTCTCTTCCGGGGCGGCGTGGTGCTGGAGTTCGGCTCGTGCGGGGGCGCAACCACTGCGACCGCTCTTCTCCGCCGGTCCGGCGATTTTTACCTCCGGAGTCCGCCAACTCGTCGCGACTGGACTAGCCGACTGTGCGTTAGTGAACGGAGATGTCTTCTGCGTGGGCCAGAACCTCGAGGACCAACTCGGCAACGGAACGCTCAGCGGAGCCTCGTCTACTCCCGTCAAGGTGCTGAATCTGGATACCCCCATTCGTGACATTGCGGGAGGTTACGGGGTCGTCTGCGCCGTCAGCGGCAAGGGATCTCTATCCTGTTGGGGGCTGAACGTGAACGGACAGTTGGGAGACGGATCGACGCTCAACTCCGGGACCCCCCACCCCGTCATCGGGCTGACCTCCGGGGTTACTGCGGTCGTCACGGGAGCGGCCCACACCTGTGCGTTGGCCTACGCCCGAGTGTGGTGCTGGGGAGACAACTCCAACGGCCAACTAGGGGACGGTTCGATGCTCGCCTCTAACGCCCCCCGACTCGTCGCCCTCTCGTCCTAGCATCGTCACGTGAGGAAACTTTTCTCGAGCCTGTCGTTGGCCCTCGCCCTCTGTGTCACTCACTTCGCCCCGGCGGCGGGCGCCTCGACCAACGGTTCTCGACCCTCGCGTGCGTCGCTCGCGAGTGTGGCGGCGCGGGTCGCGAGGGACCTCCTCGTCGACCAACCCCGCGCGAGCGCCTTCTTTCCTCTCGCGCCCTACGTCGCCATGAAGACTGGTCTTCTCACTAGTCCCCGCGGAGATTGGAACGACCGACTCTGGGCCTTTTACCAACTCGACGTCGCGAGCGCCCACCACCTTCTCGCGTTACACGGACCTGTTCACTACGCGGGTTATCGAGCGAACCTCTCCTCGGTGACCTGGATTTATCCGGGCGGGTGTGAGAACCTCTTCGGATACTGGCATCTGCCCGGGGTTCGACTGGAGTTTCGCGGTCCTCGGGGGGTCGTCTCCCTCCTCATCGCCTCGCTCATTTCGTGGCGGGGTCAGTGGTACGTCGTTCACCTCGGGCCGAATCCGCGTACTCGCGACGCCGGCGAGGTCGACGCGCCTCTCCTCGCCGTAGGCCAACCGGGTCCCGCGGGCGGCTGTTAGGGACGTTGGACGACGCCCGCCGAGCTGACCAGTGCCGCGGAGGAACCGAAATCACTCCGCGAGAGGGTGTTGAGTAGACCAATGACTGTGCCGTGGGGGTCGGGGACGGCTTGTCCTCCGGGTTCAATCAGTACGGGGCTGAGCGAGGCCGAGCGCACCACTCCGGGCGCCGAGAGGGCGAGGTGGAGCACGAAGGAGAGGTGGAGATCTCCCACGGTGGCGAAGGCCTCGTAGTTCGTGAAGTCTCCGAGGGAGTAAGCGATGAGGTGTCCTCGGTACCACTCGAGACCCCGGACGACGTGGGGACCGCTCGCAATGACGGCCGTCGCACCGTCGTCGATAGCTCGATGAGCGAAGACGTAGGGGTTCCCCCGGTCTTCGCCGTAGAAGTACTCCTCGTGGCGGGTCACGTGGTCCGCGTTCGGGCCCTCCGCCCCCGCGTGCATGTAGACGACGACGATGGACGCTTCTCGTCGAGCCTGAGCAATCAGGGCGTCTTCTTGGGCACTCGACAGCAAATTGTTGGTGAGTCCGTAGGGCGCAAAGTCGCAGAAGGCCACCGTGACCCCGTGAGTCTTGACGAGACCGATCTGGCCGGGTAGGCCCGCCTGGACTATCCCCGCGCTAGAGAGTGCGGCACTCGTTTGAGCCTCCCCCGGGGCTCCGAAGTCGTAGGAGTGATTGTTGGCACTGTTCAAGACGGTAAAGCCGGCCTCCCGGTAGATTCGGGCGTAGGACGGAGGGACGCGGAAGGCGTAGCAGCCCGTCGAGTAGTGCGCACACTTCGACGGGCCCCCGGTCGTCATCGTCCCCTCGAGATTGCCAAAGACGATGTCCCCCGTAAGAAGGGTCCGAATCGGTGCGAAGTACCCGAGAGGATTAGCGGGCAACTGGGGAGTATTACCGAGGTCGGTATCTCCCACCGCGCTCAAGGTCACGACCGGTACCGGGGCGGTCGTCGTCGTGGTCGGGGCGAGACTCGTCGTCGTAGGAGAGACGGTCGTCGTCGTGGTCGGGGGTGTTCTCGGACTTCGAGACCGACTAGCAACGCCCAGTCCGACGAGCGCGACGAGGAGTACACCGAGCGCGCCCCACCACCGGGGCGAGCGCGAGGGGTGGGAGTGACGAGCCCTCACCACGGTTGTGCTTCACCGGGGTGGGTCGAGACGAAGACCGCGAAAAAGTCCTTCGTACTGGGGTAGAGGAATCGGCCGGGAACCTGGTTGGGATTCGGGACCTGTAAGAGGGGGGCACCGGCCCCTTTTACCCCGTAGGTCACGAAGATGGGCCACTCGGGATTGATATCGAGTTCCATCGCCCGCACGCAGTGCAGCTGCACCATGATGTTCGCCATCGACGCCGCGGTCTGGGCCGGAGCGGCGGCGTAGATCACGTTGCCGTGGGCGTCGATCCCGAGAGCCGAACGCCAGACGGCCGGGGCTCCGTAGAGCGTGAGTCCCCAAAGGGAGTTATTCGCCACGAGGGGGTTAGGGCGTCCGCCACTCACGAGGAGAGGAAGGTTCTGGCGAGCCATCACCACCGACGCCGGGGGGCGCGGTCCACCCGACCAGGACACGAGGCCCACCCCCCCGTCGCGGTAGCGCAGGATGGTCGCCAGCCCACGCCGGAGCGGAAAGTAGAGGGTGGAGTTCGTGTAGAACCCCCCCTCGAGGTCGGACTCGTAGAAGCCGGAGTTGAAGGTGGCGAGGAGTCGGCTATCGGCGGTGGAAGGCACCATCTCGGGTCCTCGCGCCAACGTGGTCGCCCCCGGTCCCTCGTAGCCCGGGTAGAGCGCGAGATCGGTGCTCGAGGAGCGAATCCACGCCGCCGCGGCCAGGGTTCGTCCCTGGCCCGCGGGGTAGAAATGAAGGACTTCGACCGAGGCGTGATGACCAGCCCAGGCATCGGCCATGACCCAGTGCAGGCAGGCTCCGCGAACTCCCGGACCGCACGCTCCCGGAGGACCAAACTCCTGGGCGTTCGCCGCCGCCGGGCCGGTCATCACCGAGATAAGCGCCACGATGAGAACGAGCCAGGTGCGTCGCATACGACGACGCTACACAGTCCTCTCGAGCGGTCCGATCACCCGTCGCGTGACAAAGACGTAAAAAATGGCCCGGCGCGGGCGACGCCAACGTGACATTCCTCGTTGCTCCCCCGTCACCGTTTCTAAGGTCAGTCGAGTCTGAGAGGAGACGACATGGGTGATCTGTGGGCACTAGTGGGTACGGGGGGCTTCTTCGCCCTCATGGGCCTTTTCGTCAAGGGATGCGCCCGCATCGTCGGGGACGTGACCCAGGACCCGGACGACACCCGGAGTCAGCGATGAGCGGGGACGACATCGTGGGTCTTCTCGTAGCCCTCGGTTTACTGGTCTATCTCGTCGCCGCACTCCTCTTTCCGGAGAGGTTCTGATGGCCGCCCGCGACTGGCTCTATTTCGCGCTTCTCATCGGGGCGCTCGCCGTCTCGGTGCCACTCCTCGGGGTCTACCTGGCCCGCGTCCTCGAGGGCACGCCCCAGCGTGGCGATCGAGTCTGGGGTCCCCTGGAACGCTTGATCTACCGCGCTCTCGGTATCGATTCTCGGGCCGAGCAGCGCTGGAGGACGTACGCGAGTAGCGTCCTCGCCTTCTCCGCCGCCTCCGTTCTCGTGCTCTACCTGCTCCAGCGACTCCAGGGTGTTCTGCCCCTCAATCCCACCCACGTGGGTGGCGTCACGCCAGCCCTGTCGTGGAACACGGCCGTCAGTTTCGTGACCAACACCAACTGGCAGAACTACGCGGGCGAGACGGCGATGAGCTACTTCACGCAGATGGTGGGTTTTGTTACCCAGAACTTCGTGTCGGCGGCGGCCGGAATAGCGGTCGCGGTCGCGCTCATTCGGGGTCTCGTACGGTCTCGGACCGCCACTCTCGGGAACTTCTGGGTGGATGTGACCCGCGTCGTCGTTCGGGTCCTCCTCCCTCTCTCCGTCGTGTCCACGCTGGTACTCGTCGCCAGTGGAGTGATCGATACCCTCGCCGGGACCCACGTGGTGCACACTGTGAGCGGCTCCACTCAGTCACTACCCGGAGGGGCCATCGCTCCCCAAGAGGTCATCAAGGAGTTGGGAACGAATGGCGGGGGGCCCTTTAACGCGAACTCCGCCCACCCCTTCGAAAATCCCACCGGCTTTACCAACTTCTTCGAGAACTACCTCCTCCTCCTCATTCCCTTCTCACTGCCCTGGACCTTTGGAGTAATGGCCGGTAGTCGTCGCCAGGGAGCCAGCGTGCTGGCCGCCATGGCGGTCCTGTGGGCCGCCCTGTCGTTCGGGGCGATGGCGGCCGAGACCTCCGGCTCCCACCTGTTAGGCCCCGGAATCACCCAACACGCCACCGCCACGGTCGTGGGAGGCAATCTCACGGGCAAGGAGGTCCGCTTCGGCGCGGCCCAGAGCGCACTCTTCAACTCGTCGGCCACCGCTACCTCCACGGGGGCCGTCGACTCGGCGTCCGACAGCTACACCGCCCTCGGCGGGGGGGCGCTACTCACCAACATGATGTTCGGTGAGGTCTCTCCGGGCGGTGTCGGCTCCGGCCTCTACGGGATGCTCATTCTGGCGCTGGTCAGCGTGTTCATCGCCGGTCTCATGGTGGGCCGAACGCCCGAGTACCTCGGTAAGAAGATCCAGGCGGCCGAGATGAAACTCGTGGCCATCTACATCCTGGTCGTCCCCCTCGCCGCACTCAGTCTGACGGCCTTCGCGCTCCTGTGGCCCTCCGCTCGCGCCTCGCTCCTTAACCACGGAGCCCACGGCCTCACCGAGATGATCTACGCCTTCGTCTCAACGTCAAATAACAACGGATCGGCGTTCGCGGGACTGAACGGGAATACCGGCTTCTTCAACATCGCGCTCGGACTGGCGATGTTGCTCGGCCGCTTCGCCACCATCGTGCCCGTCCTCGCGCTCGCCGGTTCGCTCGGGGCTAAACCACGATTGGAGGAGTCCGCCGGAACCCTCCCCACCGGAACACCCCTGTTCGCGCTCCTCTTGACGGGGGTGACGGTGATCATCGTGGGACTCACCTACTTCCCCGTCCTCGCTCTCGGACCCCTACTCGAACACTTCGTCGCTCACGCCTAGGAGAACCATGTCACTCACCACCGAAGCCCCCACCGATCTCTCGCGTCCCCCGAGTTCCCTCGACGCCGCGTTCCTTCGCCGGGCCCTGCGCGACTCGTTGGCGAAGATGAGTCCCCGCCACCTCGTCCATAACCCGGTCATGATGACCGTCGAGGTCACCACCGCCCTCGCGCTGGTCTTCTGGGTAAAAGACGCCGCACATCAGAGTGGCTCCACGAACGTCTTCGCCGGACTGACCGTGGGTTGGCTCCTCATCACGATTCTGTTCGCCAACGTGGCCGAAGCCGTCGCCGAGGGCCGAGGTAAAGCCCAGGCGGACTCCCTTCGACGCACCCGCACCCAGACCAGTGCGCGGGTGCGTCGCGACGGTCAGTTGATCGATGTCTCCTCGGCGGACCTGCGAGTCGGCGACCTCTGCGAGGTCGGACCCGGAGACATCATCCCGGGCGACGGAGACGTCGTCGAAGGAATCGCCACGGTCGACGAGTCCGCGATCACTGGGGAGTCCGCCCCCGTTATCCGAGAGTCGGGTGGAGATCGGTCGGCGGTCACGGGTGGTACCCGGGTGCTCTCCGACCACATCGTCGTGCGAATCACGGCGAATCCCGGCGAGACCTTCCTCGACCGCATGATCGCCCTCGTGGAGGGGGCCAGTCGGCAAAAGACCCCCAACGAGATCGCCCTGGACATCCTTCTCGCGGGGTTGACGTTGATCTTCGTCATCGCGATCGTGACCCTCCAACCCTTCGCCGTCTACTCCCACGACCCCCAATCCGTCGTGGTGCTGGTCGCCCTCTTCGTCTGTCTGATCCCCACGACCATCGGAGCTCTACTCTCCGCCATCGGCATCGCGGGGATGGATCGACTCGTACAGCGCAACGTCCTCGCCATGTCCGGGCGAGCGGTGGAGGCCGCGGGGGATGTCTCCACCCTCCTCCTCGACAAGACCGGCACCATCACCTACGGCAACCGTCGGGCCCACGAACTCGTCGCTCTCCCCGGGGTCAGGGAGGAAGACGTAGCGTGGGCCGCCCTGCAGTCCTCGCTCGCCGACGAGACCCCCGAAGGTCGCTCCATCGTGACACTCGTGCGGGAACGCTACGTCCTCGACTTCACGCCACTCGCCGACACCGTCCTCGTCCCCTTTAGTGCCCACACTCGAATGAGTGGCGTCGACGCCCCGGAGCGTCAGTTGCGAAAAGGTGCCTCCAGTGCGGTCGAGCAGTGGGTGCGTGAACGCGGCGGAGAGGTTCCCGACGAGGCCAACCGCATCGTGGATCAGATCGCCGAGCGTGGAGGGACCCCCCTCGCGGTCTCGGACGGATCGAGGATTCTCGGAATCATCCATCTCAAAGACGTCGTGAAACCCGGAATGACGGAGCGCTTCGCCCAACTCCGAGCGATGGGTATTCGCACCGTCATGGTGACCGGAGACAATCCGAAGACGGCGGCCGCCATCGCCGCCGAGGCGGGAGTCGACGACTTTCTCGCCGAGGCGACCCCCGAAGACAAGATGCGCCTCATCAAACGCGAGCAGGCGGGGGGGCGACTCGTCGCGATGACCGGGGACGGAACGAACGACGCTCCGGCACTCGCCCAGGCGGACGTCGGGGTCGCGATGAACACGGGAACCCAGGCCGCGAAGGAGGCCGGCAATATGGTCGACCTCGACTCAGATCCAACCAAGTTGATCGACATTGTCGAAATCGGTAAGCAGCTCCTCATTACCCGAGGCTCGCTCACGACCTTCTCCATCGCCAACGACATTGCGAAGTTCTTCGCCATCGTTCCCGCGATGTTCGTGGCCAAGTTTCCCGCGCTGTCCGCCCTCAACGTGATGAGGCTCTCCTCGCCGCACTCGGCAGTCCTCTCCGCGGTGATCTTCAACGCACTGGTCATCGTGGCTCTCATTCCCCTCGCCCTGCGCGGAGTTCGCTTCCGAGCCCTCGGTGCGGCGGCGGTGTTGCGTCGGAATCTCCTCGTCTTCGGCCTCGGAGGGGCGGTCGTTCCCTTCTTAGGTATCAAGGTGATCGATCTGGCCGTCTCGGCACTGGGGGTCCACTAATGCGCCGTCAACTCCTGAGCGCCCTCGGGGCGGTGCTGATGTTCTCTCTGCTCACGGGCCTCGCGTACCCCCTCGTCATGACCGGGGTGAGTCACGTTCTCTTTCCCTCAGCGGCCCAGGGCTCTCTCATCAGATCTCACGGCCGGGTGGTGGGATCTTCACTCATTGGACAGGAGTTCGTCAGTAGCGCCGGACAACCCCTAGCGCAGTACTTTCAAACCCGACCGTCGGCGAGTAACGACAACGGACTCGCCTCGGGAGCGACGAATCTCGGCCCCTCCTCAGCGAACCTGCTCCAATCGGTGCATCAACTCGAGGTCGCCTATCGTCGGTTCAACCACGTTCCGGCCGGGGTAGAGATCCCGTCGGACGCCGTCACCACCTCGGGATCCGGGCTCGATCCCGACATCTCCATCGCCAACGCCCGACTCCAGGCTCCCCGAGTGGCCGCCGCTCGCCACCTCCCCGTCTCGGTCGTCTACTCCCTCATCAACTCCGCGACCATTCACCCGGCACTCGGTATCCTGGGAGAGCCGGTGGTCAACGTACTCGAGCTCAACGTCGCACTCGATTCTCGGGCGCACTAAGTCCACGGAGGTCGGGTGAGAGGACAACTGCGCATCTATCTCGGGGCTGCTCCCGGAGTAGGAAAGACCTTCGCGATGCTCGACGAGGGGCAGCGACGTCGAGAGCGCGGGACGGACGTCGTCGTCGGAGTTGTCGAGACCCACGGTCGCGCCCTCACCGCCGCGAAACTCGCGGGACTCGAGGTTCTGGCGCGTCGCGTGATTCGCTACCGGGACCAAGACTTCGAGGAGATGGACCTACCGGCCATTCTCGCTCGGCGCCCGGCCGTCGTTCTCGTCGACGAGTTGGCCCACACGAACATTCCCGGGGCCGAGCACGGCAAACGCTGGGAGGACGTGGAGCAACTCCTCGTCGCCGGCATCGACGTCATTTCGACGGTGAACCTCCAACACCTCGAGAGCGTCAACGACGTCGTGCAGGCCATCACCGGAGTCGCCCAGCGAGAGACCGTTCCCGACTCGTTCGTTCGCCAGGCGCACCAAGTCCAGTTGGTGGATATCACCCCCGAAGCCCTGCGTCGACGGATGGCTCACGGGAATATTTACCCGGCTGATCGAGTCGACGCCGCTCTCTCCAACTTTTTTCGTCAGGGCAATCTCGCCGCACTACGAGAGCTCGCCCTGCTCTGGCTCGCCGACCGCGTGGACGACGAACTCCAGTCGTACCGCGAGCGACACCAGATCTCGAACTCCTGGGAGACGAGAGAGCGTCTCGTCGTCTCCATCACCGGCGGCGAAGCGGCCCAGCGGCTCATTCGTCGGGCCGCCCGCATGGCCTCGCGGGCGCGGGCCGAACTGGTCGGTGTTCACGTTCGCCACGACGACGGTCTGCGTCGCCCCTCCGACGAGACGCTCAACCACTCCATCGAACTCCTCGAAGAACTTGAGGGACGCTACGTCGAAGTCGTGGGCTCCGACGTGGCGTCGGCTCTGGTGAGTGTGGCGCGCGCCGAGAACGCCACGCAGATCGTCATCGGCGCCGATCCAAAGAGTCGACTCGCCACCTTTGTGAGAGGCTCGGTCGTGGCCCGGTGCGTGGCCCTCGCCCGAGGCGACCTCGATGTCCACGTCATCTCCGTCGACGCCGCCGAAGTCCCCACTGCCCACTCCCGGCGACGACTGAACGTGCGAGCGGTGTCGCCCGCCCGATTCTGGGGTTCCCTCGGTCTCACGGCCCTCGTTCTGCCGCTTCTCACCCTCGGACTCTCGCACTCCGGAGTCAGCTCGCTGGCGCTCGCTCTCTCCTCTTACCTCCTCGTCGTGATCGCCGTCGCGGCCATCGGGGGACTCGTCCCGGGCCTCGTTGGTGCGCTGGCTAGTTTTCTCGTCACGAATTGGGAGTTCGCTCCCCCGATTCATACCTTCACGATCGCCAATCCGCGGGACTTCGTGGCCCTCGTCTCTTACCTCACCGCCGCCGCCGTGGTCGCGGGATTCGTAGACGTCTCGGCCCGACGTCGGTGGGCCGCGGCGCGGGCTGAACGTGACGCGCTCGGGCTCGCTCGCGTCGCTCGACACGTCGTTAGCGCCGAGAACGCTCTCTCGGAGATGTTGGACGAGATTGTCCAACTCTTTGACCTCAATGGGGCCGAACTCCGGAGACGCCACGACCCCTCCGCCTGGGTGAGTTCGGGAACCATGGGGGACTCTCCGACCTTCCTTCGACTCGGCGACGACTACGAGTTGGGTGTCGACGGGGCCCAGCTCACCGGTTCTCGTCGAGACCTCCTCGTGGCCATCAGTGCCCAGGTGGTGGCGGCTATCGACCGGCGTCGCCTGGAGGCCGAAGCGACGCAGCGTCGAGCGCTCGCCGAGGCGGAGAAGTTGCGCGCCGGCCTGCTGGCGGCGGTCAGTCACGACCTACGTACCCCTCTCGCCTCGATCAAAACTGCCGCCACGACCCTCCTCGACGCACGCCAGCGGATTCCCGAACACGACGTCGAGTCCTTATTAACAGACATCGACGCCCAAGCCGACCACCTCAACCGTCTCGTCGGAGACCTCCTCGACGTGGGACGAGTCAGCGAGGGGACGGTCGAACTTCACCTCCGAGACCTCGACCTGAATGAGGTGGTCCGTCGTGCCCTCAGCACCACGCTCCGGGAGAGACCCGAGTCCTCGAGCCGCCTCCACTTCGTCCCGACACTTCCCGTCCTCGTGACCTCGGACTCCGCGATCATCGAACGTATTCTCGTCAACGTCGTGTCGAACGCGCTCCTTCACGCCGCGCCGAGTCCCGTCACCGTCGACATCGGGCGAGGGGCAGATTGGGTTTCGGTGCGCGTCATCGATCGCGGACCGGGAGTCCCCGAAGAGGACCGCGCCGGAATCTTCGAACCCTTTCAGCGGGTCGGTGACGTCGCGGACGGACGGGGTCTCGGTCTCGGTCTCGCGATCGCTCGCGGATTCGCCGAAACCCTCGGGGGAGATCTCCTCCTCGACGACACTCCGGGGGGAGGATGCACGATGGTCCTGACACTTCCCCCGTCACCCACGGGCGACACCTAGGCTTACGAGTGGTGGACCGAGTTCTCCTCGTTGACGACGACCCGAGTCTGGCTCGCGCCCTCCGGATTGGTCTCGGAGCTCACGACTACGAGGTCTACGTCGCCTCCGATGGACAACGAGCTATCGCTGACGCAGCCCGACTCGCGCCGGACATCATGCTGGTCGATCTCGGCCTGCCCTCCATGAGCGGTCTCGAAGTGATTACCGCCCTGCGGGCCTGGAGCACTATTCCCATCATCGTTCTTTCCGCGCGACCCCAAGAGGCGGTCAAGGTGGCGGCCCTCGACGCGGGGGCCGACGACTACCTCACGAAACCTTTCGGGCTCGGTGAACTCCTGGCCCGGATGAGAGCGGCCCGGCGCCGCCATCACGTCAACTCGGGTGCCGCCGTCATCGACGCCGGTGACCTACGCATCGATCTCTCCGCGCGGCGTGTTGAACGCGACGGCGAACTCGTCCACGTCACCCCGAAGGAGTGGGCCGCCCTCGCCCTCCTCGCTCGTTCCCCCGGAAAACTGGTGACCCAGGGTTACCTTCTGGAGAACATTTGGGGACCGGGATACCAGGAAGAGTCCGAGTACTTGCGCACTCTGTTTGCGCGCCTCCGGCGAAAACTCGAAGTCGACCCCGCCCATCCCCGGCACCTGATTACGGAGCCGGGGATGGGCTATCGACTAGAACTCTGAGGTTCTCGGCGGGTCCGACTACTGAGCCGGGCCACTCGCCAGAGTCACCGTCGCGTGATGACTGACTCCCGCGGCGTCGGTCCACGTCACCGTGACCCGCTTACCGGGGTGGTAGGCCCCCACGGCACTCTGGAGCGAGGATGCGGAGGTAATGGTCTTGCCACCGAGCCCGGTAATGGTGGACCCGGAGGTGATTCCGGCGTTCGACGCCGGAGATCCGGAGTTCACTCCCACCACCGAGGCCCCCGCGGAGGTCGCGGTGATCTCGACGCCGAGAAAGGCCGTCGTGCCGATGTGAATCCGACTGGACTCGGCGCCGTGGCGAATCTGCTGGGCGATCGAGAGGGCCTTAGCAATCGGCACGGCGAAACCCTGAGTGCTCGAGGAGATCGAGACCGTCGACGCCGCGGCGGTATCCATTCCGACCACCTCACCAGCGGGGGTCATCATCGCTCCCCCGGAGTCCCCGGAGTAGAGGGGCGAGTTGGTTCCGATCATGCCCGTCAACGCCTCCGACGTACCCGCCGAGGCGTCCGAGGCCGTGATCGACTGATTCAGTGCGGTGACCTTGCCCGTCGTGACGGTGGGGGTGCCTCCGACTCCGCCGGCGTTACCCACCGTGTAGACGCTGTCTCCCACCTGGGCCGCCGTGGTCGAGATCTTGGAGACGGTGAGACCGGAGGCTCCCGAGAGCTGAACCAGGGCCACGTCGTCCTTGGCGTCGTAGCCCACCACGTGCGCCGAGTAGGTCTGACCGTTACCAATATCGACCACCGATAAGGAGGTTGCCCCGTCGATCACGTGATTGTTGGTGAGGATGAGTCCGTTCGCGGTCAAGACGATACCGGTGCCGGCTGCGGCCGAGGTTCCGAAGTCCACGGTGGTGTTGATATCCACGAGACCCGCCTCGGCCCGGCGAATCGACGTGGGGACGTTCGACACGGAGGGCTGACTCGTTTGCCCGTTGAAGTTACCGAATCCACCGAAGCCGAAGTTGCCGGTCGCCCCACTGGCCCCCGACGAACCTCCGAAGTTGCGACCGAAGCCCCCCGAGAAGGGAGAGGAGAACGTTCCCGACGGCGAGGAGTTTCCGCGATGTCCGAGTAGGTACCCGGTCGTGCCCGCCAGGGCGCCGAGCACTACCAGTCCCGCCACCTGGGCGACCACAACTTTACGAACCCGGCCCCGGTGGCCGTAGCCGTGGGTTCCCGAGTGCACCGGGGGGCTGAGCGGAGGGGGTGCGCCACCACCGGCGCTCGCGCCGGAGGGGGTGTTCTCTCCCCAATCAATCGGTTGGTTGTGGTCGGGGCGAACGCTGACCGATTCCGGCTCGCTCGGCGTTACGGCCGGTACGACCTCGTCGTGGGCGAGTGGGGAGTCGGGTACCCGTGAGTGAAGTCCCGGCTCCGGCGTCGCGAGAGCGGGTGCGTCGATGGGTTCGGGCAGCCCGAGAGGATTACCTAGTGGCCCCGCCGGTCCCGCCACCACCCGCGGAGGCGCCGAATCGTCCCACTGGGGACCCGTCGAGTTCTCGTCTGTACTCATCGTTAACTCCTTCAAGCACCACGCTAACGACTGACCCGGTGTCCTGGGCAGTTCCGTTCTTACGCAGTATGCCGGGTAGTTCTAAAAAATCTCCAAAGAAACTTGGTCCCAGCCTAAGAAAGCAGAGGGTCTTCCGGTGCACCCAGGGCGACGAGAGGCGACCCACTCAGTCGATACCGCGTCCACTCTTCGAGAGCCTCGGCCCCGATGCGCCGATAGAAACTAATCGCCGGTCGATTCCAGTCGAGGACCGACCATTCGAAGCGACTCCAGCCCCGTTCGACGCACTCTCGTGCGAGGGCGCGCATGAGGGCCAGTCCCCACCCGTTCCCCCGATGTTCCGGTTCCACGAAGAGATCCTCTACGTAGAGCCCCCGGGTACCGGTCCAGGTCGAGAAGTTCACGAACCAGAGGGCGAATCCAACTATCTCCCCGTCCGCGTCGACGACGTGACAGTGCGCCGATGGTTCGGGGTCAAAGAGGGCGGCCCGAAAGTCCTCCGGGGAGGAGTGCACTTCGTGTTCGGCGCGTTCGTAGCGCGCGAGATCGAGCATGAGACGGTAGATCGCTGGCACATCTCGGGGTTCGGCCCGTCGAACAGTCACTCAGTGAGTGTACCGAGGTCGCGTGAGGCCCTCGAGGCAGCGAGTTAGCGTAGGGGCTTACGTACACCCGAGGAGGAGAAGCGGTGGCCCAGATTCTCGTGACCGGCGGTGCCGGTTACCTCGGCAGTGTCGCGACCTCGATGGTGCTGGACGCCGGACACCACGTCCGCGTCCTCGACGACCTTTCAACGGGTCATCTCGACGCCCTCGACGAGCGCGCTGAGTTTCTCGAGGGATCTCTCGACGACCCCCGAGCCCTCGACGAAGCGGTCCGCGACGTCGACGCGGTCATCCACTTCGCCGGAAAGTCCCTCGTCGCCGAGTCGGTCACTCACCCCGATCTCTACCACCGCACGAACGTAGACGGGACCCGTCAACTCTTGGAGGCGATGAACTCCCACGGGGTCACTCGCTGCGTCTTTTCGTCGAGCGCCGCGACTTACGGGGAGCCAGAGCACCTCCCCCTGCGTGATGACTCCCCCACCCGTCCCACGAGCCCCTACGGCCAGACCAAACTCCTCGTGGATCAGATGCTCGCCGAGGCCGCCTCGCGGGGCTTGTCGGCGATATCGCTCCGGTACTTCAACGTGGCCGGAGCTCTCGAGACGTCCCGCGGGTGGTTAGGGGAACGCCACCATCCCGAAACTCACCTCATCCCCAACGTACTGAGCGCCGAGGTCGATCAACCACTCACTCTCTTCGGCACCGACTGGGACACCCCCGACGGTACGTGCGTCCGGGACTACGTCCACGTTGTCGATCTCATCGACGCCCACTTGCGGGCCCTCGACGCCCTCGAGAACTCGCGCCATCTCGTCATTAACCTCGGTTCGGGCCGGGGCTACTCCAATCGCGAAGTCATCACGAGCGCCGAAGCGGTACTCGGGCGCCCCGTTCCGGTGATCGAGACGACTCGGCGGCCGGGGGACCCCGCCGTGTTGGTCGCCTCGATCGACAGAGCCCGCGAGGTTCTCGGCTGGACTCCCCAGCGTGACCTCACTCGAATGATTAGTGACGCGTACGCGGCGCGCTTAACCCGAGAGTTCTGACGAAGCATCACGTCGGGCGAGAAACTCCTCGGCCGACATCGAACGACCCCGACCCAGCACCCGATCCACCGACTTGGAGAGGGAGCCATCAAGATTCACCGCGCGACGAATCACCACCATGAGAGTCGGCAACGCCCAGAAGTCGCCACACACCCACAAGATGGCCGCCCCGAGTTGCTGGTCGGCGAAGGGATCCAGGGTTACCCCCGGTATGTGCGAGTAGGTCGGGTACCAACTCGACGACGTCAAGATACTCATCGACATCGCGAGAAGCGTCATGATCGCGTTGGTCGAGAGAATCATGCCCATCTGAAACACCGGGGGTCGACTGGGCTTCATAGGGTGCGAGGGGATGAGTTGGAGCCAAAAAAGTAGTCCCGAGAGAACGAAGCTCCCGTGCATCAACCACACGTGTACTAAGAGGTTCTCCTCGGCCAGGGTGAACATACGAGGTATGTGCCAGAACAGCATCACCACGTTGTAAGCGAGAAGAGCGGTCACGGGGTGGCGAACGAATCGCGAGAGCGCGCGCAGCCACGAAAAACCGGGCGAGAGCGCGACCGTGCGCCCAATCCGACGACGGAGCCCTACGGGAAGAACAAACATCATGGGAACCCAGGGAGCCCCGGCCACAATCAGTATCGGAACGAAGAACATCAAGAAGATGTGTTCGATCATGTGTACGAAGAAGTAGTCCGACGCCCAGTAGTCGAGAGGCGACACCACGGTCACCACCATCAAGAGAAGTCCGCCGTAGTAGTACCACGACCGGCGACGCCGTTCTCGCACCTTCTCAGGACGACTACGCGCGCTTAATCGAGACAAACCAACTTCGTGAAGTGCGATGAGAACCACCACCACGATGATGAAGGGATCGAAACTCCAATGGTGAACGAGGTAGTTCACGAGACCTCTCCGTTGACGTCCTCCACGCGCGAGGTAGCGAGCCGACTCTGGGACTCCTCCCACGCTTGACGCATCGATTCGAACTCCGGATCAAGGGGCTTGTCCGGTTTCTTCTTCTGGTTAATGGTGTCGGGGTGGGTGAACTTCCACATCATGTAGATCGCCACTATTCCGAGTAGCGGCCACTCGAAGACGTAGGCCCAACTCAGAGCGTTACCACTCTCGGCTCGGTGCAACTCGAAGTAGAAGGCCAAGCCACACACGGCCTCGACCAGAATCAGGAGGAGGACTGCTCGAACACGGTCGGCCGTCGTGACCTGACCGCGCAACGACTCGCCTTCTTGAGCCTGGCGAACCTCTTCTTCCCTCACTGGGCCAGATTACTGGGGGCATCTCGCTTCCAGTCTCACTTTCTGCGCGAGGTCGGTAGCATCGATTGTCGTGAGTCCCGACTCCCCGCTACACAATTTTGAGCCCGACGACGACGAGCGCCGTGAAATCTTCGAGAAGTTGAACTCTCGCCGGGCGCGTGGGGGACGTGGTACCTGGGTTCCCCCCCGATTCGTCATCGGTGTCGCCGTCGCGTTCGTGGTCCTGGGCGTGGGGGGCGCCATCTTGCAGCACTTCCTCGGCACTCCGGGCCAATCCCTGGAAACTGAGGGAGCACCACTCACGCTCCCGACCGTCGGTTCGACGCCGTCTACTCTCCCCGCGAACTACGAGGCCACCATTGGACTACACCTCATCAGTAACACAGCGGCCCCCTCGTTCACGCTGAAGACACCAGAAGGGGCCCCCTGGAGTCTCGCCGCTCACGAACATCGTTTAGTCGTCCTGACTTTTTTCAATTCGGCCTGTGACGATATCTGCCCCGTCGAGGTGAAGGAGATCAGCGACGTCAACCATCTCCTCGGTTCACGGGCCTCCCGGGTGAGTTTCGTGGTGGTCAACACCGATCCGCACCTCCTCGCCCCGTCGCCGCACATTCCGGCCCTCTCTGGCGACCTCGCCCAGCAGCCGAACGTTACCTTTCTGACGGGTTCCCTTCCAGCCCTCAACTCTGTGTGGACGAACTACGGAGTAAAAGTGGCCGTGGGTCATCTCCTTCATCAGGTCGTGCACAACAACCTGATGTACTTCATCTCCAGCTCAGGCGCATTGTTGGGGGACGCCATTCCCTACGCGAATGAGTCCGCTAACGGCAACTACAGCCTCGACACCGGGGCCACCAACACCTTTGCGCAGGCTTTAGCCACCTACCTCGGTACTCTGGGAGTATGAAGTACGAGCCACCCCCATTTGGACCGAAAGATCTTTACGACGACACCTTCGATCCGGCCACCATGTCGTCCACATCGCTCTCCTCCACTCGCAGCGAGTGGTACCGCCGACCGTGGTTCCTAGTGGCCGTCGGAGTCGTCGCCGTTGTCGGAATCTCCGTCATCACGGATCTACCCACTGCAATGACCCCCGCGTCGGACGCCGCGGCACAGAATGCGGCGATTTCGGAGATTAATACGGACCTGGCGCCGTGTAGTTACGCAGTCAGCGAAGCGTTCAACTTCTACACCCTCTACGTTCAACATCGTCTGACGTCATCCCAGTACACTCAGACGCTGTCACTACTCAAAGACGACCAAGCGGCCTGCGGGTTCACCACGAATGGTCTCTACGATCTCACCAACAACGTTCAAGTCAACCTCACCAAGGCGGGCAAGTTCGTCAACGCCTCGTTGGCGCCTCTCGTGACGTGGATGGATTCGGACAGCAACGGCGCCATCGCGGACATACGTCTCATCTTGACCCACCACACGGTGTCACAGGCCACCGCCGACCTCGCCAAACAGGAGAAGTTCCTCAGCAATGACCGGAACACCATTCTCGCGAATATCAGCCAAGCAAACATCATTCTTGGTGGCCGAGTGCACGCGATCAAGGTGCCCGCGCTTCCGTCCCTACCGGGTATTGCCTGATTAGTCCGATCCGAAGAAGCCGCGATTGCGCTCCTCGCGAATCAGCTTGCTCAGTTCCTCTTTCTCGTCGTTCCCCGTCGAGAGCCACTGCATGAGGTTGGAAAACACAATGGGCAGAAACACTAGCGCCGTCAAGAACCACGTCGCTCCCGCCACCAACTGCTGATCCACCGCGAGGGAGAGAGATCGACCGGTGACGTGGATGAAGTAGCCGTACCACGTGTTGCCCGACATACCCTCCAAGTAGGCGACGATCCACGCGGACCACATCACGACGGCGGAGACCCCGATTCGGTACGGCCGCGAAGCTCTCGGTGAAAGTGGCGCCGACTCAATCAGTTCCAGAAATAGAGCGATTCCGACACTCGTAAGAACGAGCGACTGGACCACTGAGGCCCACCAACGGGGAGCGATGAAGTTGACCACCGGAACCACTCGAGCCACCACGGTCAGTACCACGAACACCATCGCCACGTAAGCGGCCCGTTGTTGATGGTGCTCCGTACGTCGAGCTCGCGCCAGACGGTCGAACCAACGGGCTGGCGTTTGGCCCATCGGTGAGGCCAAGCCAATCATGGCCCACGGTGCACCCACCACAATCAGCGCGGGAACCACGTAGGCGGCCACACAAAACTGCACCACCTGCGCAATCTCGTAGCGATGAGCCCATTGAGCAATCGGGGGAACCAGCACCAAGAGCCACAAGACCACGCCGCCAGCGGTGACAACCGCACGCGACGTGGTCTTCATGGCAACTCTCGGAGGCGGCGTAGCGCCGACGTTCACTCTGAAGGATTGCGCTGGAAAAATCCCCACAGGATCACCGCGAACAGCACTCCGAGGAGCACCACCATCGTCTGAACCTGAGCTCCAATGTAAGCGTCAGCACCCAACATATGAAATTCCTTCCCTCACCACCACTCTAAGTGGCACCTTACATCCAGTAGAACATCGCCAGGAACAACGTCGCCGCTACGGCGATGAATCCCTGGAAGTAGACCATCGAGGCGACGTCGGCCCGGAACAACTGAGCCATCTCGTGCTTCGAAAGTTCCGGCTTGTCGCCCCCCAACTCCCGACGGACCCTCATGGCCCGCACAGTAGTCGTCTCGATCCAGTACGTCATCACGACCAGAGTCCCGATGTTGAAGATCGAATAGCCGATGAACATCGACGAGTAGCCATTGGCACCCGGGTAGAACGGTACTTGAGTGAGAATGTAAATCTGGAAGAACAGTCCCAGAAGACCCACACCCGTTGCGGTCCATCCAGCCACCACGAAGTCCTGAGCGAAACCGGCCCGGAGACGCCGACGTCCGTAGTTGGCGAGAAACGCCACTAGGAGCGTGCATATCCAAATCGCGTAACCCATGGCGACGGGCGCCGTCTCTCCCGGAGTCCTCCACAGCGACGCCGAATTGGTCGAACGTAGGTAGAAGTACGTGAACACCAAGGACGCAATCGCGAAGGTGTAAATACCAATAAAGAGACGTCCACCCGACCAGATAGACCCGATCTGCGCTCGAAGTTCGTACTCCCGCTCTTCCGGAGAAATCCTGGAACCAGTCAATTCAGACATGTGTCTACTCCCTTACGCTTCGTGGCTGTTCGAGCCAACCGCAACACCAAGATCCGCGAACGCCGGAGCGTCGGGCTCGCCGTAACGGTACGGGTCGGTCATGATAACCGGGATACGCTCAAAGTTGTCGTGCGGCACCGGACTCGCCGTCTGCCACTCGAGTCCCAACGAGTCCCAGGGGTTCGCCGGAGCCTTCACCGGGTTAATCCACATCGACCACGCCAAGTTGAAGGCGAAGATGATGAACGACACTCCGAGCAAGAAGGCGCTGATCGACGCGAAGTCATTCAATCCCTGCAAGTTCGAGGCGTACTCAAAGACACGGCGCGGCTGGCCCAACAGACCGATGAAGAACATCGGGAAGAAGGTCAGGTTGAAGAAGATGAACATCGTCCAGAAGTGCCACTTTCCGATCTTCTCGTTCATCATGCGCCCCGTCATCTTGGGCAACCAGTAGTAGAGACCCGCCATGAAGGCGAACAGGAGGCCACCCATGATGGTGTAGTGGAAGTGGGCAAGAACGAAGAACCCACCGTGCACCGTCACGTTGACCGGGACGTCCGACAAGAACACTCCAGTCACACCACCAATGAGGAAGTTAAAGAACAGTGCCATTACGAACATCATCGGAAGACGGAAACGGATCTTCGCCTTATACATCGTTCCTAGACCAACGAGATAGATGAATCCGGTAGGAATCGAGATGAGCTCCGTGGTCAACATGAACAGCGGACGCATGTCCGGGTTAATACCACTCTGGAACAGGTGGTGCTGCCACACAAAGAAGGACAACAGCGCCACACCCATCATTCCCGCCGCCGACACCTTGTAAGCGAAGAGGGGCTTTCGAGTGAACACCGGTAGGAGCTCTCCGGCGATACCGAAACCAGGAAGCGCCATGATGTAGACCTCCGGGTGGCCGAAGAACCAGAAGAGGTTCTGCCACAGGTAGGCGCTACCACCGTGCTCGTTCACGTAGAACGCGGTCTGGACCGTCTTGTCGAGGAGTCCGAGAAATCCTCCCACGAACAGCACCGGGGTGGCCAGAGTCAAGAGAGACGCCGTCGCGAGAATCGACCACACGAACACCGGGATACGGTTCCAGGTCAGCCCCGGTGCACGATAGTTAATAATCGTCACACCGATGTTGAAACCGGACGCAATCATTCCCGTACCAATGACGGCAAAACCGAGCAGGTAGCCGATCATTCCGGGGCCGGCCTGCGTCTGCAGCGGGGCGTAGCCCGTCCATCCCGTCGGGAAACCTCCGTAAGGCAGGGCGGCGAAAATCACCATGTAACCGGCGGTAAAGATCCAGAAACTAAACGCTTCGATACGCGGGAACGCCATGCGGCGAGCCCCGATCATCAGAGGCACAAAGTAGTTACCCAAGGGGCCGACGATGATGGAGGTAGCCATCATCATCATGACCGTTCCGTGCTCGGACACAATCTTGATGTAGGTGTCGGCCGAGAACAGGTGGAAAGTCGGGCTCAGAAGTTCAGCGCGCACCGCCATGGCCAACAGACCACCGGTGAACATGAACAAGAGAACTCCCACCACGTACTGCAGACCCACAACCTTGTGGTCCAGCGAGAAGCGGAAGAACCTGCTCCAGTGCTTGATTGGAATCTCTTCTTCCGCCGGCTCCCGACCCACAATCTTGAGGAGCGGGTAGTTAAGAGCACCAATACCGAGCAACCATCCCAACACCATGAAGGCGAGGGCCAACGTGTCGGCGATGTTGTTCTGTCCGGTGTTCTGAACGTAGGTATACCCACTAGCTATGTAGTTGCCCAACCAGTGGCCAAACACGTAACCGAGGAATCCCATCACTACTGCGGTACCGAGGTGCTGGCTGATCCAGCCGGGACGCTGAGTCCACGACACCTTGCTGACCGGCAGGGATGGCGCCCCGGCGACTACGTCTACCGGTCGCTCTGCGCTGATCGTCATTGCCTAATTCTCCGTTTCTTTCGTCTTGTCGTCTGTCGTGGAATTCATTAAGAGGCCGGGGTGGCGGAACCGTAGGTCTCCGAAGGAGAGTACGGAGTCAGATTTCCGGCGGGGTAGTAGCCACCGCCGGCGCCATTGGCACTGGGGTAGTAGGTCCAGGAGAAGGCCGGGAGGAACTTGGTGTTCTGGGCGTTAGCCGCCTCCGTACTCGACGCCCAGTTCTGGAACGCCGACTGGGACAGGACTTTTCCGTAGTTGAACATCCCTCCGTGCCAGATTCCGCACAGTTCCGCACACCGAACAACGAAACTTCCGGTTCCCTTGGTCTCGGTGTAGGCAACGTTGTTGATGCCGGGGTTCGCGTCGGCCTTCACTCCGAGCTGGTAGGCCCAGAAGTCGTGAATGACGTCCAATGAGGTGACGTTAAAGACGATGGTCGTGTGGGCCGGAATATTGATTTGCTGGGACTCGAAGCCACCGAACTGCGGGTAACGATAGGTGAAGCGCCACTGCTGGGCAATGACCTGCACCACCAACGGCTCACCCACCTTCCACGAACTGTTACCCGTGGCCGCTGCCGTCTCCGCCTTCACTGCGCCGGCGGGAGACCAGACTGGGTTCGGGCCTTCACCTCCACCTGATCCGTGATCGACCACGAGGGCCCATGTTCCAAAACCCGCGAGGAACAGCACCACGAATGAGGTAATCCCAATCCAGGAGACCTGGGCGACCTTGTTGTTGCGCGCCGCTTCTCCACCCACGGGGTCCGGTCCGCCTCGCTTCACGTTCCAGAAACGGATGGCGAAGGCCAGCCACATCCATACGCCAATGAGGACGGGTACGGCGAACATCAACAAGACGTTGAAGTCAAACTGGTCAGACTTAGCGGTCTCGGTGAGTGCCCCGGGAGGAGTGTGGGGACCGACGAACACCCAGACCACGATGTCGCCAACGACGGACAGAATCGCCCACGCCGTCCAGAACATCCGGAGATAGTTCTTCTCGTTTGTTGTTGCCATGATTTACCGGACCTCCAGAATTCCGCCCATGTAGTCCTGGGTTCCCATCGGGCCACCGTTGCCGTAGAGGTAACCGAGGCCACAAGGAACGAAGCACTGCCAACTGTAACTACCCGGACCAGGTGTTTCGAAACTAAAAGACACCACGTTGTGAGGTGATGAAGTCGAGCACGGCGCCGCGCCGCAGAGGTTGGCGTTCGCGTTCACCCCGATCAGCGGGACCGCAATGTTGAGCGAGGGAATAGCAAAGGTGTGTCCGACTCCGGTTCCGCTGTTGGAGTTGTAGGACGAGAACGTTTTGCCGTTGAGTGTGGCTGTCCCACCAATCGTTCCCTGGACCTGGCCGAACTGCTGGTTGCGCAGGGCGCTCCCGGAGTCGTACTGGTAGTCGGTCACGTGGACCACGGTGTGCGCGGGAACCTGCCACGAGGTCGTGTGCTGCCACTGACCCGTGCTCGGGTTCTGGGTCAAGTAGCTCACCCAAGTCGGGTGAGCGCCGTAGCCAATGGCCCCAACGGTTTGCAGAATGATGTTTACCGAGCCCGTCGACGATGTCGTGGAGTAGTTAATAACTCCGCCGGGTACTCCCGCAGCCAACCAAGAGTTGACGGCGAGCGCAACGGCCGCTACCACCACGACGAAAAGTCCTACGACGACGGAAAGTCGTCCCTTAACTGACATTCAAAATCTCCTCCAAACAGGTACTTCTCTGCCAAGAAGTACTCGTGCTTTGCCCCTGCCCAACATATCCGAAAAATGACCCGATGCAAACAACCCGAACATTTTTCATAAGAATCTTACGATTCTCTGTCGCGCAATTAGGACTCTAGGTCGTTTTTTACGATGCTGTGACGTTATTTCGAGAGCTTTTCTCAGCCTTATATTTCCTACTTGCTCGGTTCGTTTTGGAGGAAATCCGTTCTTTTGAGAATCGCTGCACGAAGTCCTGGGCCGGAGATGGACAGATGTGCCATCTCAAGTGTTGCCGTCAACGGGTAAACGCTGGGTACGCCACGAAAGGTCGGTGCGTACTTTCTTGAGAGAGGTCGCGCTCGACGCGAACGTGGGTATCGTCCCACACAGTCCGGATAACCTCCCCGTGATTCATCGAGGGGCGGCCCAGTTAAGGACCACGTTCCGGTCGTGAGTGTGGCCAGAAAGCAGAGTGGAGCGCTGGAGACCACGCCTTCTCTGCCAACTGTTGAGGGCGAGTAGCCGAGCCCAACCGGAGAGAGAGTCCATGGGCATCTCCCCTCCCATCTCCCCCGAAGGGCTCGCCTCACCCGCGTGGTCGAACACGTCACTCACGAACCACCATCGATCCCGTTCACGACGGATGTCGATAACCCGCCCCTGTTGCGGCCAATCAATGGTGGAAGAGGTCTCAATAACCCAAAAGTCGTACTGGGCATTCGTATCGACCCATCTCTCCACGTGATGACGATGACGATGTCCCGCGAGCCAGAGGCCGACCGCGGAGTGTCGAGAGATCAGCTCGAGAATCTCCTTAGTGCCCCGACGTGTCGCAGCCCCCTCGGGTGCGTAATCATTGGTGAGAGCCTGGGGCGGGTGATGGGAACACAACACCACCAGGGGAGTTTTTGATGCCGAGAGAAGTTCCTCGAGCCACTCCAGCTGTTCATCGTCGACTGAACCCTCCCAACCTCCATGGGGGTTGACCGTATCGAGCCCCACGATGAGCACTCCCCCCACCTCACGCCACCACCTCGTCTGGGCTACTCCTCGAGAGTCCCGGTGCGGTCCGTGATGAGACCCATCCTCCAGATGAAGTTGGACCCACTGATCGCGGGAGAGTATCTCTCGTTCAGAATCGGGACTCACCGGTCTTACTTCGTCGACCGCCGGCGGGTAACTCGCTGGTCCTCGCCCTTCGAAACCCTCGGCGACGCGGTCGTAGTCCCAACCTTCGGGTAACCGGTGAGGTCTGAAGGTTCCCGTCGCCCGTTGGCGTAAGTCGGCCGCTGGGGCAACCGTTCCCTGGAGCAGCGCGTCGTGGTTGCCGTACACGCTCAACCACGGCGCACGAAGTCCCCGCATCCTTACCGGAGTCGTCGCCGCCGTCAGAAGTCCCGGCACGGTGGGAAATCCGTAGAGTGATCTCGGGTAGTCCCCCAGTTCACTCGTCGAGGACCCTTCCGGGTACCAGTACGACGGGTCAAAGACGCCCTCGGAGGATCCGACACCTTCCCATCGACCCCACGTACCCGAGTCGGGCCGAACAACACCACCGTTAAGGGTCGTGATGAACCACGTCAACTCGTTTCGTTGGGCGTTATCAGTCGCGTCTCCCGTGACGATGACCGCATCGACGGGGCGCCCCTCATCAACAGAGTTCGTGGCGGCGACAATCGCCCCGAGCACGTGGACACTCAACATCTCGTGCGCTCGGTACGTTCCAACGTAGAGATTGGGATCACTCGTGACGTGCATATCCCCGAAACGATCGAGGTATTCCAGGCGAGCCGGTGACTGGGCGTCACAAATGTGGGAGTCCGAAAGGTGAACGAGCCGAGCGACGAGCTCACCCTCGAGAGGAAGTCCTCTCGCCCGCGGCTCACCTGGCCCCACTTCGAGATCGCGCCAACCGCCGACTCGCGGCGACGTCGGCTCTAGACGCCGCCCCAGCGTCGTCTTCGACTCTGCGAATTCCACGCCATGAGACTAGGAGAGCACAGTGACCGTCTCGTGATTGGTCAGTGAATCGTTTCTTCCTCGACTGGAGGGTCGAGATCTTTCAACATCCGGATCGCCGTCTCGCGGTAGCCGAGGGACTCGTAGAGTCGGCGAGCCACGGTGTTGTACCCAAAAACGTTGAGACCGAGGCGCGAAATCCCTTTACCCCGAGCCCAGGTCTCCGCTCTCAGCATCGCTTCGCGCCCCCAACCCTCGCCTCGTCGTTCCTCGGGCACAATCACGTCGAAAATATAGGCCTCAGTGGGGGATTCTGATTGCACGGCGATCCACACTCGTCCGACGACCTCGGTGCCGGAGCGCAACACGAAAAAATGGTGTCCCGCCTTCGGTTCGTCCCCGTCGAATAGTTCGCGTCGATTGCGAGCCACGTTCGCCCGGGCTGCAGCTTCACTCTCCCCCGAGCGGCGAAGGGACTCCTCGTACTCCCCCCAGAGCGACTCGAGCCACTCGTGAAGGTCTTCGGTTCCCATCTCCGAGAACTCCGCGGACGAATGATTGGTCACCGCCGGGAGACTACCGCGCGCGTCACGCCACGACAAGGAGAAACGCCCGACGAACTACCGTACTCACGGGGGTGGTCGTGAAACCGATTGTTGACGTTGACACAATGCGAGAGTGCGACCAGCGCACTCTTAAGGTTGTGGGCCCCGACTCCCTCCTGCGTGCGGCGGGTTTCGCTGTTGCTCTCGAGGCTCACGATCTTCTCGGCTCTCTCTACGGACGTCGGGTCGCACTCTTGTGTGGTCCCGGGCTTAACGGGCGTGACGGCCGCTTCGCCGCCCACGAACTGATTCGGCGAGGGGCCCGAGCAACCGTGATCGAGGTGAGAGAAGCTCCGCCCCGACTCACGGGCGTCGACCTCGTCATCGACGCCGCCTTCGGCATTGGGTGTTCGCGCGAGTACCTCGCGCCCGCAGTCGACGCTCCAGTACTCGCGGTTGACCTTCCGTCGGGCGTCGATGCCGACACCGGCGAACTTCGGGGTCAGCCCCTGCACGCATCACGAACTCTCGCTCTCGGAGCCCTTAAGTGGGCCCACGTCGATGGCCCGGCGGCGCCCTACTGCGGAGAAATTCGTCTCGCCCGCCTCGGCATTCACGTTCCCGACACCCACGGACTTCTGGAATCTTCCGACCTCGCGAGAGTCGCGCCGAGGTCCCCTTCCGATCACAAGTGGCGGCACGCGGTTCAGATCGTCGCGGGATCGTCAGCGATGCCCGGCGCCGCGTTGCTGGCCTGTCAGGGTGCCCTGGCCGGTGGAGCATCCCTCGTCCGGCTAACGCCGCGCACCTCCCTCGAGGGGCCGGTCACTCCCGCCGAAGTCATCGTCTCGACCGAGGTCGACACTCGCGTCCAATCGCTCGTCGTTGGTCCCGGACTCGGGCCCCACGCTCGCGGGTGGCTCGAGACACTCACGTGGCCCGCCGACGCCCCCGTGGTGCTCGACGCCGACGCACTTCGACGTCGGACCATTGAGATCTTTCGCTCCCATCCCGTCGTGCTCACACCCCACGAGGGGGAGTTCACCCGTCTCACGAAGCGCCCGCTCGGGGCGCAGCGAATCCCGGCAGTTCAGGCTCTCGCCCGAGAACTGAATGTCGTCGTCCTCCTCAAAGGTCCCCGCACCATCATTGCTAGCCCCGAGGGGCACGTTCGAGTGGTCGTGGATTCAAGTCCTACTCTCGCCACCGCCGGAAGCGGTGACACCCTCAGTGGAGTTATTGGGGCCCTCCTCGCTTACGGACACACCCCCTTCGAGGCAGCATCTCTCGGCGCCGAGTTACACGGCCTCAGCGGGCGTACGTGGCCCCTCGCGAGCGACCTCGCCCACGCCGTTCACCTCCTACGGCTCCCCCCTCCCCACTCGTGAGGACTCCGGACTTACGCCACCAGTCTCGACGCGCCGTACTGGGTCGAGGCGTCACCCTCGTCGGGGTGCTCGCCAGTCTCGTCCTTCTCGTGAGCCCTCACGCCCACGCCGGCGGTTGGCGGCTCCCCCCGTTCACCAATCGTTTCCAGTACCAACTCCAAACGGGGTCGAGCGGCCCGGGAGGCATCGATCTCACCCTCTGCGCTGCGACGGACCACTCGAGCGCTTGTCTCTCACCCCTCGTGGTGGATATCGACCTCTACGGACCAGACGGCCGAACTCCCAACGTGGCGGCCGTGCGCGCGATTCACGCTCGTGGGGGCTACGCCATCTGCTACGTGGACGCCGGAACGTGGGAGGCGTGGCGTCCGGACACCTCGCACTTTCCTCACGCCCTCCTCGGTCGAGCGAACGGGTGGCCCGGTGAGCGCTGGCTGGACATTCGCCGGGTGGCCCTCTTAATCACTCTGATGACTCCTCGCGTGCTCGGATGCGCCCGTGCGGGCTTTGACGCGGTGGAGTTTGACAACGTGGACGGGTACGCCAACTCGACGGGCTTTCCCCTGACCAGCTCGGAGCAGATTCGTTACAACCTCGCCCTCGCGAATCTCGCCCACCGATTCGGACTGGCGGTGGGGCTGAAGAACGACGACGTCCAGGCGGCGCGACTCGCCTCCACTTTCGACTTCGCCGTCGACGAGCAGTGTGTCCAGTACCGAGAGTGTGGACTTCTCGAACCGTTTCTGCGCCGCCGTCACCCCGTCTTCGACGTTGAATACCGGGGTTCTCTCGCGACAGCCTGCGCCCGTAGCGTTCCGGGGCTCACGGTCGTCACTAAAGCGCTGTCCCTCCGGGCGAGCCCGTGGGGGGTCTGCGCCTAGTTGTCGAGGCCGAGAAAGTGCGCCAAGTCGGAATCGGAGGGTTCAGCCACGAACTCCCCGGAC
>VFSW01000997.1_pt1 | contig 42122 bp, 38 predicted proteins | sample 5358111 | NCBI WGS metagenome assembly VFSW01 (sample SAMN11554181, study PRJNA540505) | mine drainage metagenome | isolation source: sediment from site ElyBrook_90M | place: USA: Ely Copper Mine, Vershire, VT | collected 2017
GCAGGATGCGGGTGGGGGGGTATTTGGGATCGAAGACCTGCGGCGTCCCCTGGTAGCCATGAAAGTACAGCACGAGGGCGTGGTTCCAGTTCTTCGGGACGTCGATGCGGAAGGAGGCGCCACTCAGGCGGCCGACCTCGGTTTGGACGGCGACGGGCGGCGGCCCCGGAGGCGCTGCCGGAGCTGCGGGCGAATTGGCAGCGGTTGGCGGGCGCGTTGCGCCGTTTCGGTCGCCCGCACGCGGGGGAGGTGAGGCGGCCGCTGGCTTCGTGGTCGCAGCGTCCGATCCGGTGGTTGAGGAACGCCCGCCGGGTGCGGCCTGGATCGCGGGTGTGGCCTGGGCTGCGGACGTGGCTGCGTTCTCGATGCCGCTCTGAGCGTGAATCGTGGTCGCCGCCAGCGGCAACAGCAACAGCACGACCGCTACCTGCCGGAAGTGACCCTTCAAGTACGCCCCTTTGCACTGTGCGAAGATGAGTCTTTGCCCGAGTGATCCGCGAGGATCAAGTCGAGGCCCTGTTTCAGGATTTTGATGCCGACTCCCAGCCAACGCGAATCGCCCCGAAAGAAACAAACTAACCGAAAAGCCTCGCCGGCGGCGTCCGAAAAGGTGGGCGATGCTCCGCGGGACATCTCCTCGCCATCGGATGGGCCGGAGATCGCGGGCGCCATTCGCATCACCCGGCGTGCCGCCGATCGTCTGCGTGCCGGGCATGTGTGGGTGTACCGCTCCGATGTAGAGCAGTGGCCTGGCGAGCCGGAGGCGATTCCCGCCGGACTGGTTCCGGTGACCGATCGCCGCGGCCTGCTGCTGGGAACAGCGCTGTACAGTCCTGCTTCGGAGATCGCGCTGCGCGTTATTTCTTCGGAGCTGATTCCCAATGAGGCGGCCTGGATCGATCGGCTGCGCGAGCGTTTGCGGGCCGCTATCGCGCGGCGTGCGCCGCTGCTCGATGCCGACAACAATGCCTGCCGCCTGGTTTTCAGCGAGGCCGATGAGCTGCCAGGGATCACCGTGGACCGTTACGCCGGCCTGGTGATCGTCCAGCTGCGGCACAAGGCGCTCGACAATGATGCGACGCGCACGGCGGTGACGGAAACACTGCGCGAGGTTCTCGATCCGGAGACGGGCGGCCCGGACACCATTCTGGAGCGCGAAGACCCGCGCATCCGCGAGCTGGAGCAGCTCAGCGTTCCCGCGTCGTCCACGCTGTTTGCGCGCCATGCGGACGATCCCGCAACGAAGACGATGTTCCGCCTCAACGGACTCTCTTTCCACTTTGACGCCACCAGTGGCCAGAAGACGGGCGCCTTTCTCGATCAGCGTGAGAACTATGCGGCTGCGGCGCGCTACGCGACGGGCGAGGCTCTGGATGTCTGCACCTATCAGGGCGGCTTCGCGCTGCATCTGGCGCGCGTTTGCCCGCGGGTGACCGGGATTGATGTTTCACGCGCCGCGCTCGAGGTGGCGGAGCAGAATCTGACCGCGAACCGCGCTGCGCTGAAGGATTCCGCAGTGGATTGGGTGGAGGCCGACGCGTTTGCGCTGCTGCGCGACTGGAGCGATGCGGGAACGATGTACGACACCATCGTGGTCGACCCGCCTGCCTTTGCCAAGTCCAAACGCGCCGTCGAGGGAGCCCTGCGCGGCTATCGCGAGCTGAATCTGCGCGCGCTGAAGATGCTGCGCCCGGGTGGGCGGCTGATCACCTGCTCGTGCTCGCATCACGTCTCGCTGCAGGATTTCATGGAGACGCTGCGGGCGTCCGCGGGCGATGCGCGCCGGAGAGTGCGTCTGCTGGAAATTCGCGGCGCTTCGCCGGACCATCCGGTGGTGCTGAATATTCCGGAGACGGAGTATCTGAAGTGTGTGGTGGTGGAAGTGGAATGAGGGAGAAGGAAGTAGGGAGAAGTTCCCTATGTGATGTCTGCGAATTGTGGGGATAATTCGCGCAGCATCTTCACCACTTCGATCAGGCGATCCGCCACGTAATCCACTTCCTCTTCAGTATTGAAACGGCCGAGGCCGAAGCGGATCGAACTATGCGCAGCTTCATCGTCGAGGCCGAGCGCGCGCAGCACATGCGACGGCTCAATCTTCGCCGACGTGCACGCCGAACCGCTCGACAGGGCCACATCCTTCATCCCCATCATCCGCGTCTCGCTGTCGACTCCCGCGAAGGTCATGTTGAGATTGCCAGGCAGCCGACGCATTTTCGATCCGTTGACGCGGACGTGATGGAGCCCGGCGAGGAGCTTCGCCTGCAGGCGGTCACGCAGACCGGCGAGACGCACCGACTCTGCTTCCATCTCCGTACCGGCGATCTCGCAGGCGGCGCCCAGGCCGACGATGCCGGGCACATTCAGGGTGCCGGAGCGCATGCCACGTTCGTGGCCGCCGCCATGCATCTGCTCGGCGAGTTGGACGCGCGGACTGCTGCGCCGTACGTAGAGCGCGCCGATGCCCTTGGGGCCATACATTTTGTGTCCTGAGATGGAGAGCAGGTCGATGCGGCTGCGGTTCACGTCGATGGGAATTTTGCCGACGGCCTGCGCGGCGTCGGTGTGGAAGAGCACGCCGTGTTCATGGCAGAGGGCTCCAATCTCGTCGATGGGCTGCAGCGTGCCAATCTCATTGTTGGCGGCGAGGATCGTGACCAGCAGCGGCTTCTCCTGGTTCTCACCAGGCCTGAGAGCGGCGCGCAGATCTTCGATACGGATGCTTCCTTCAGCATCCACAGGCAGGGCGGTGACACGGCAGCCTTGCTTTTCGAGCCATGCGCATGTGTCGAGGACGGCTTTGTGTTCGGTGGCCTGGGTGATCACGTGCCCGCGTCCGCCTTGTGCCTGCACGGCGCCGGTGATGGCGAGGTTGTCGCTCTCCGTCGCGCCGGAGGTGAAGACGATCTCGCGCGCCGTCGCGCCGATGAGCTTCGCCACCTGGGCGCGCGCGGTTTCGACGGCCTGCTCGGCGGTCCAGCCGAATCCATGGCTGCGGCTGGCCGCGTTGCCGTACTCCCCGGTCAGATACGGCATCATCGCCTCGAGCACGCGCGGATCGATCCGCGTGGTGGCGTGATTGTCCATATAGATGGGCAGTTGCATGGCTCCCCGCTCCCGGCTCCCCGCTTCTCCTGAGCTTACAACTGGATGGTGACGAGTTCCTCGCCGGGAGTCCGTTGCACCGTAACTTCGGTGCTGCGCTCGGCCAGGTCGGCGATGCTGATGCTGCGCAACAGGCCGGAGATGCTGTCGTTCACCCGCGCCAGCGGCTCTTTGATGGTGCAGCTGTCGGTGAGGTCACAACCGCTGTGGCTCGGTCCGCAGGAGGTGATGAACAGCGGCCCGTCGATGGCGTGAATCACTTCGAATGCGGAGATCTCATGCGCTGCCTTCAGGAGCGAATAGCCGCCATTCATGCCGGCGTGCGAGCGCAGAATCCCGACCTTCGCCAGGCGCTGGAGGATTTTGGCCAGCAACTGCGGCGGGATGTGATAGGCCTCGGCGATGTCCTTGGCGCTCAGCGATGCCGTATCTGCGTGTTCGGCAAGGTACTTGAGCGCCATGAGGCCGTAATCGGCTTTTTTTGTGAGTCTGAGCATAGTTCGCCCGTGTAGCAAGTTTACGTGGAAGGAAAAGCGAATTCAATGCAATTGCGGGCAGGGGGAGCGGCCGGGAAAAGTCCACCCCCACAACGGTTTGGCGACGTTTGTATTGCGCCTGCGCTCTCCTGCGATTTTTCCGGCACCCCAAAAAGCTGATCTCCGACGCCTCCGGAGATTCGAGCTCTCGATCCGATGCTCCGGAGGACCCAAAGAACGGAGCATCAATAACTTACAAGAGGGCGATAAAGAATCGGGAAGTACTGCGCATTGCCAGAGGCAGAAGAAAATGTCGAGTGTGGGTAGTAGCACGTCGCGACCTTGGGAATCGCAGGCCGGCACAAAAATGGGCACAGTTACATTCTTTGTATCTTGTGGGAGCGTCGATCTTACAGCTAAGCGGCGGACGAAAAGTGGTCAATGGGGCGGACAATCGCGTACTGAATCGGGTTCGAGCAGTGGGCGCATTTGGTATCGAACATAGGAGCGGCGCTCTTGTGCGGAACCTGTGGGAAGGCCCTGAGACACTCAGGACAGGAAATCAGAACATACGGCTCTCCGGACGGATCGTTCCCGTTTGCAGGAATCCAGATGGGCGCAACGGAACGTGAGGGCTGGATTACCACTGATCGCCGTGGTTGTATCATCGCCTCGACTGTTCGGAGCAGGAAAGTCGGACCCTTCCCCTTCTCACAAAAGGCGTCGGCTGCAACGCCTGCAGGCACTTCCTTACCTGAGAATGCGCCGCTCATGGCAATCACGCGAATGGAGGGAAACCGCCGCCGGACCACGGAGAGCAGTTCAAAGCCCGACATGCCGGGCATATTCAGGTCCGAGAGAAGGATGTCAGGAATCTCGTCCCTTATGGCGTCTAACGCAGAGAAGCCGTTCGGTGCGACCCGCACACCATAGCCAAGAACGGTAAGCATGGTCGATAGATTTCCGCGAATCTTTGCTTCATCGTCTACAACAAGAAGGTTCGCTTTCGGATGATACATCGCTCACCTGCCTGACGGCATCTAAGCCAGTCCCGGTGAGTTTGGCACTCTCCCATTCTCCAATCTGATCAATATTGCACATAGCTCGATAACACTTTGGTGTTATTCCTGGTGTTATTAGTGAATGATGAAGGGATTTCTACGCGGTTCGCCTTCGCCGCAGGCGTTCATTGTCGTGAAGCGCTGCCATCAGTTCTCGCTCCATCTGAAGGACGCAGTCTTCTGCTTCGAGCACCATTGAGTGGATCACCGTTGGATCACCACGCTCAACTGCCGCCTTAATCTCCCGCAATGTGTGAATGAGCGTCGTGGCAATCGGTATCGGCATGTAGCCACCTAAGCAGCGTCGCCAAAGAAGCGGAGACGCTCTTTCAGGCGATTCAGCGCTTCCTGTAATGTCATCTGCTCACCGTGTGACATGATGAGCGGTCTGCTCCGCCTCACCAAGTCGATGTAGTTTTGGCGGGCGTTAGCGATTGTATCTTCGACCATTTCCTTGTTCCCGCGAACATCCTGAAAGTCGATCAGCACAAGAACGCGCTCCGCATCCGCCAGCAAACCCTGGATCGCCATTCGGTTCCGGTCGTCAATGGTCACAAGAAATCCCTCGGATAACATTAAGGATACAGGCAGGCTCTCCTGTTTTGACTGTGCAAGATTGATCACTACTGGAAAAACGTGACCGGATGTAATATCTGTCATATGTCGCCGTCTCCAGATGCCTGTAACATTGCCAATGCTGCTGACGCGGTAAGAGGAGGTTTATGGATGAATGCCCTCCTGTCCCTGTGTCCAGTCCACCCCAAATGGGTACTCACCCCTTCAACGTAATTGCAGAACGAAGACAGCGGGCGTATTCAGCCGGCCAGATCGGGGGTTATATACCCGGTCGCCGTCGATGTTGACGAGGACTTCAACGGTGTCCGAGTTGGCCGGCGACCGTTCTGAAAGCGGCAGCGAATTCAATGGAGAGGTGGAAGTCGAAGATTCGAGCGGGGGAAACTCGACCCGACTTCAACGTTGCGGAGCGTGCACCGCCGCGTCCCACACCGCCTTCGCGATCTCGCCAATCACGCGCTCGCGCACGACATATGGAGCCTTCACATCCGCGACCAGCACGACCAGCGCCAGCCTTCGACCATCAGGCAGCGTGATCAGCGCGGCGTCGTTGGTAGCGTCGGTATAGGTCCGCGTCGCACCGGAGGTTCCGGTTTTGTCCGCGACGATCGTTCCGGGCGGCAGCAGGGTTTTGATTCGCGTGTCGCCAGTGTGCGAACTCGTCATCCAGCCGAGGACGAGCTGCGTGTGTTCTGAGGTCAGCGGCGAGTGGTCAGCCAGCAACCGCAACAAGTCGACCAGCGCACGCGGCGTTGCGGCGTTTCGTTCCTGCAGGCGCTCGTCGTTGTTCAGCGTCTTCTCGTTGTCGCGGATCTCAATGCCTTCGATCCCCAGGCTGCGCACGTACGCATTTGCGACGGAGGGGCCGCCGAGCGCGCGCATCACGATGTCATTGGCGACGTTGTCGCTCTCGATCACCATGCCGCGCAGCAGATCCTCGAGCGGAACATCGACGTTGCCCTGCGGATGCGCGTCCTTCAGCGGGCTGTACTCATCGGAAGCCTGGATGTCGGAGGGCAGGAAGCGCAGCTTCTGAACCAGCCGTAGTTTGCCCTGCTCGACCGCGTGGAGCGTAGCCATCGCCGTCGGCAGCTTGTAGACCGATTGCATCGGCAAGGGCCGATCCGCGCGCAGATCGCAATCGAGCTTCGTCCCTGGCAGCGAGCAGGCGACGCCCACCGGTCCCTGGGCTTTAGCCGCGATCTGCGCGATCTTCTGGTTGAGCTGCGCGTGAGCGGAGAGGGAGCAGGCGAGAGCGAAAGCAAAGGGGAGAAGAAGACGGATCGAACGCATCCAGCCGATTGTATCGGGGTTATACCCAGCCGCCGTCGATGATGCAGCTCTGGTTGGTGATGGCTGCGCTGTCGTCGGCTGCGAGGAAGAGGGCGAGGCGAGCCACTTCTTCGGGTTGGATCAGCCGCTTGAGCGCCTGGGCGCTGAGAATCTCGGCCTCATATTCGGGAGTCAGCCAAAGACGCTTCTGGCGCTCGGTGGCGATGGCGCCGGGCAGGATGCAGTTGACCCGGATATTGTCTTTACCCACTTCATGCGCCAGCGTCCGCGTCATGCCGACGATGGCCGCCTTCGCCGAGACGTACACCGGGACGTTGACGGACGGAATGACCCACGCGATCGAGCTCATGTTGATGATGGATCCGCGACCGAGCATCTTCATTCCGGGGATGACCGCCTGCGCGGCGAAGAACTGATGCTTCAGGTTGAGCGCGAGAGTGCGATCCCAGAACTCGGGCGTGACTTCTTCGATGGAATGGCGCGTGTCGTTGCCGGCGTTGTTCACCAGGACTTCAACGGATCCGAGTTGGCCGGCGATCGTTGCCAGCGCGGCCTGCAGGGCCTGGATGTCCGTCAGGTCGCAGGGGAGGAAGAGCGGGGCCGGCCCGCCAGCCTCGCGCAGGCGATTCACGAATGCCTCGCCTGCCTCCTTTTGCAGATCGAGGAACGCAACGCGCGCGCCGTTGGCCGCGAAGGCCTCGACCATGGCCGCGCCGATTCCGCTGGCGCCGCCGGTGATGACGACGACGCGGTCGTGCAGGCTGGGATAAACGGCGTAATGACTGGCCGACGTCATGGCGTATCGATGATACTTCCTGCGGTTTTGTCGGGCCGTCCGGAATTCCAGGAAAACGCGCGCGAAAAGGATTTATCGTGGCAGGGGCAGTGGAACGCGTGAATCGCAAGATGAAATCAGGGGGGCCTGACGCACGTGAATCGCAGAAATTTTCTCAAGGTTGCCGGCACCGCGACGACGCAGGCGCTGTTCGCTTCCGGTCTCCGCGCGGGTGCTGAGGCCGATCGGCCGGGGACCGTTCTGACTCCGCAGCAGTCCGAGCCCGACAAGCCGGTTGCAGCGAACGATCATATTCAGATTGCGCTGATCGGTGCAGGCGGCCAGGGGCAGTACGACACCAAAGTGGCGGCCAGCGTGCCGGGCGTGAAGGTGGTCGCGGCGGCCGATTGCTATGACAACCGGCTGGCACACTGCAAAGAGCTTTGGGGCGCGGACATTCTCACCACGCGCGACTATCGGGAGATTCTCGATCGCAAAGACATCGATGCCGTCATCATCGGCACGCCGGACCACTGGCACAAGCAGGCATCGATCGACGCGATGCACGCAGGCAAGGACGTCTACTGCGAGAAGCCGATGATCCACCTGTACGCGGACGGGCCGGCGATGATCGAGGCATCGCGGACGACGAAGCGGATCCTGCAAATCGGGAGCCAGCGGGTCAGCAACATCGTCTACGCGAAGGCGAAAGAGATTCTCGCGTCGGGGGCGATCGGCAAGATCAACATGATCTCGGCGCACTGGGATCGGAACACGTCGCTCGGCGCGTGGAACTACACCGTCCCGCCGGATGCGTCACCGGAAACCTGCGACTGGCCGCGCTTCCTGGGTACGGCGCCGAAGATTCCGTTCAACGGGGAGCATTTCTTCCAGTGGAGGAAGTGGAAGGCCTACGGCAGTGGCGTGGCGGGCGATCTCTTCGTCCACCTTTTCAGCGGCATTCATTTCATCACGGGTGTGCACGGTCCGACGCGCGCGATGGCCACCGGCGGGCTGCGCTTCTGGAAGGACGGGCGCGACGTTCCGGATGTGCTGCTTGGCCTCTTCGACTATCCCGAAGGCTTCAATCTTGCACTGCGCGTGAACTTCGTCGATGGCGGCAGCGAGGGCGAGGGCTTCCTCTTCACCGGTTCCGAGGGCACGATGGAGATCGCGGGCAACACGCTGATCGTCAACCGCGTGCCGCGCGAGAAAGAACCCGGGCTGATGATCGCCTCCTTCACGGAGGAGATGCAGAAGAGCATCACCGCCGCGTATCGGGAGAAGTATCCGCTGGTCGAGCCGACCGAGCCGACCCGTGTTGGCTACGACCGCTACGTGGTGCCGCGCGATTACAGCGACAGCTACGACCATCTGAAGAACTTCTTCGCGTCGGTGCGATCGCGCCAGCCGGTGGTCGAGGATGCGGTGTTCGGGTATCGTGCGGCGGGCGCAGCGCTGCTCAGCAATCTCAGCTACGAGCGCGACGCGATCGTGAAGTGGGATCCCGAAGCGATGAAGCTGGTGTGAGGCAGAGGCCTGGCTGTTCACCGCGAATCGTCACGCGCTGCGCTCGTGAGCTTCCCCTAACGTGACGCGTACGGTCATCTTGCGCCTGCCGCGGAAGAACGTCACCGTCACGGTGTCGCCGGGCTGGTGCTGGTTCATGATCTCGGAGATGTCCTGGGAGTTGGTGATCTCCTGGCCATCGATGCCGACGATGAGATCGCCTCCGACAGAGATCTGCATGTTGCCGAGGTAGGCTACCTGGTTGCCGCCATGGAGGCCGGCGCGATCCGCAGCGCCGCCGGGAACGACGCTTTCAATCAGGACACCGTACTGTGCGGGCAAGCCCATCTGCGAGGCGAGGTCGGGTCCGATGGGCAGGGTGGTCACGCCCAGTGAGGGACGGCGCGCGTAGCCGTATTTCTGAAAATCACTCAACACCGCCTTGGCGGTATCGATGGGGATGGCGAAGCCGATGCCGGCGTTCTGCTCGGCGCCGTTTTGGGCAATCATCGAATTGATGCCGATCACCTCGCCCTGCGAATTGAGGAGCGGGCCGCCGGAGTTGCCGGGGTTGATAGCGGCGTCGGTCTGGATGGCGTTTTCGATGGGTGCATTGCCTTCGGCACCGCGCACGGAGCGGATGGCACTGATGATGCCGGAAGTCATCGTGCCGCTGAGGCCGAAGGGATTGCCGATGGCATAGACCTGCTGGCCGACCTGCAGCTCGCGCGAGGAAGCGAGGACGGCGGGAACCAGATTGGGCGCGTTGATCTGCAGCAGGGCGAGGTCGTGCATGCGGTCTTTGCCGATGACGGTCGCGGTGTAGTGGCGCTTGTCGTGGGTCTGGACCTGAATGTTATGGCTCTCGCCGACGACGTGGTAGTTGGTGAGGATGTGGCCCTGCTTGTCGAGGATGAAGCCGGAGCCCTGATCCTGCTGGGGGACGAGCCCCATGAAGAAGTCGAGCATCACCGTGCCGGCAGTGATGTTCACCACCGAGGGCACGACGCGCCTGTAGACGGAGATATTGTTCATCTCCGCGGGGGTGTACTCGGGCGCGGCGTGGGCTTCGGTGAGGGTCAGGTTCGGCTTGCCGCCGAAGAGCGCGTCGTTGCGGAGATTCGCGTGGTTGACGAAGTACCAGAATCCCGTAACCAGGATCAGAACGAGAAGAATGCGGCGAAAGGTCATAGCGGCTGACGTGGTGTTTCGATGCAGTGCAGCGGGCCCGCGACGCGGATTGGGCCAGGAGCCGGACGGCGAGGCACAGAAATCCGGCGCTCCCCTTATTGTATCGACACAGGTTCAGACACCGGACTGCGCTCCGAGTTTTGCCAAGTCCCCCGCGATTCTCTCCGCCTGGGCACGCGTCGCCTCCAGGGCGCCGGAGTTGTCGATGACGAAGTCGGCGTGCGGAATCTTCTCCGCGTCGGGGAGTTGAGCAGCCAGGCGCTGGCGGGCATCGCGTTCTGCGGCCGCGCGCTCCTCGGGTGTGGCATTGGCCGGGAGAATGCGGGCGAGAAAGCGCTGGATCTTCAGGTCCTCGGGGGCAGTGACGAGGATGATGCGATCGAATCGATCGCGCCAGCCGGGAACCGTGCCCCAGGCTTCGGCCTCGAAGATGAGCGCGGATTCGATCACGGCAACAGCGTTGGGATCGCGGGCGAAGAGGTCATTCACCTGGCGGTCCTGCTCGGCGATGACGGGCGGATGAACGATGCGGTTCAACTCGTCGAGACGGCCCCGGGAGAAGGCGAGGTTTGCGAGCTGGCGGCGGTTGAGGGTGCGGTCGGGGAGCAGGATGCCAGGGCCGAAGTGCTGCACGATGCGGTCGAAGACTTCGTGGCCGGGCTGCATCATTTCGCGCGCAATCGCATCGGCCTCGAGGACCTCAAGGCCGCATTGGCGGAAGATACCCGCGACGGTGGTTTTGCCGCTGCCGAGACTGCCGGTGAGGCCTGCGCGCAACATGGGGTCTCCTGTTGAAATGAGCGAACTCGCGGACTCAGGATCGTCCGATGTGATTGTATGTTGGCGCCGGAGAGAACCGGAGGCGGTGGAGAGACGTAACGAAAGTGCGGGTCACGATTAGTGCCGAACGAAGAAAGGGTGAATAAACATCCAGGCAATGCCGATAGCGATGAGCATCGCGAGGAAGATGAGCGCGAGCATGAGCCCCCAGGAGGGGCCTTCGTGGCGCTGCGGGGTTGCCTCAGATGAAGGATTTTTCTGCGGATCAGTCACCGTTTAGTGTACGGCGAACGGTTACTGCCGAGGGACTGGCGGCGAGACATGGCAGCGAAAATGCTCCGCGGGGCAGCAACACTAATTTGCAGAAACTGTGTCTAACCGCAGAGTGATGGAATCCAGGGCAATATCGAGAGCCCACTCGGGAGAAGAGGCCCAGGCCGATCGGAGCAAGGAGACGACCATGGAGAGCGAGAGCAGAATTGAGAAGTTCCCCCTGGCTGAGCTTGCGGGTCTGCGTACCGAGCTTCTGCAGTCGGGCGTGGATTTTTGGCAGGCCGCGGACCTGGTGAGGACGTTTCTGACCGGGCATGGGTATGGGGCCGATCCCACGATGGTGCGGGAAGCGGTGCTGCGGCTGGAGGCAAACTCCTGCAGCGTCGAGTGCATGCAAAACGAGCTGGAGCGCGTGGCCTGGGTGATGTAAGCGCGCGGGGAAGTCCCCTCTTGCAGAAAGGCCGCCCCTTTGCGGGCGGCCTTTTTCTGTTGGGTGCAGGATTGCCCGTCGTTGCGACGGCAGAAGGGGAGGTGCGACGCCACAAAGGGTTGCCCGAGTGCATCCATAAGCGGAGCGCTCTTTGGATATGGATGAGGGTGCGGAGAAGATATGCGGATTTTCCCGCGGAAATTCCGCGTCGGATCGTCTGCCCAAACGTCGAAAGAGTAGAGCTTGTTTACGAGCCGCCCGAACGTCGCGAGGGCGGCTGAACGGATTGTGCAGCGCGCGATCGATCCCCAACGCACTGAGGCCCGAGCAAACGGACCCGAGCAAACGGAAAGGCGGCAGCACGATTCCGCCAGGCTTTTAAGACCACGCGCCGCAAGCGGGCTGCGAAGACCGCGGGTGCGACAACGAATTTTTCTTCACGCAAAGGAGCTGTTTATGCGATTCAGGATGTCTACAGGAAAGCTTTCCCTTGGTTTTGCCGCGGCGGCATTACTCGCCGCCGGTGCTGCGTCGGCGCAGCCCGCCCCTCCTTCGAGTAGCGCGACCTCCCAGACGGCGTGGCTGGCGGGCGGGACCGCGAGACTGGATCATGCGCTGAATGCCAAGAACGCGAAGCAAGGCGAGGCGATTGAAGCGAAGCTCGACCGCACGGTTAAGACGCCGGACGGCACGGAACTCCCCGGAGGAACGGAACTGCGCGGCACCGTCACGGCTGTGAACGCATCGTCGAACGGAGGGTCGAGCATCAGCATTCGTTTCGACAAGGCGGTGCTGAAGGATGGCAAGACGGTGCCGGTGAAGGTTGCGGTGATTGGAGCGTATCCCAACGATGAGAACCGGATGGGCCTGGAGGGCGAAGCCTCGATGGGGCCGGTGCAGAAACATGTGTCGATGAAAGACCGGTTCGACCAGGAGGCGGGGACGCTGCAACACATTGCGATGAAAAGCAGGGTGAGCGGGGAGAATTCGGCGACGTTCAGCAATAAGAATGGCAATGTCAAGCTGCGTGCGGGGACCTTCCTCCAGGTGGGCATCGGGCAGCAATCGAATACGAACGGCAACATGTCATCCGGAGCATAACGCAGGCCCGGGAGAAACGCAGAAGGCCGTCCTCTCCGGACGGCCTTTTGTGTTTGCGAAGATGAGACGCGCGATCAGACCTGCATAATTTCGACTTCCTTCTTCTTCGCCATCTCTTCCATCTTTTTGATTTCCTCGTCGGTGAGCTTCTGGATTTCGTCGAGGGAGCGCTTCTCTTCGTCTTCGGAGATTTTTTTGTCTTTGGCGGCCTTTTTAATCAGGTCATTGCCGTCGCGGCGAATGTTGCGGACCGCGGTGCGATGATCCTCAAGGACGCGGTGGAGATGTTTGACGACTTCGCGGCGGCGCTCCTCGGTCATGGGGGGGACGGGAACACGAACAATCTTGCCGTCGTTGTTGGGATTGAAGCCGAGGTCGGAGGTGCGCAGAGATTTCTCAATTTCGCCGATGAGGCTCACGTCCCAGGGCTGGATGACAATCATGTTGGCGTCGGGCGTGGTGATCTGGCCAACCTGGTTGAGGGGCGTGGGCGTGCCGTAGTAGTCGACTTTGACCTGATCGAGCATGTGGATGGAAGCGCGGCCGGTACGGATGGAGCCGAGGTTGGTCTGAAAATCGGCGACGGCTTTATCCATGCGGCTGCGGAGTTGCGTGTAATCGGATTTGAGGGCGGGAATGCCCGCCATAATCGATGGCGCCATAGGAGTCTTCCTTCAGGAAAAACAAGTCCAAAACAGGTATTGTACGCGGGTTGGAAGGGTGGAATCACGATGCATATCGCAAGCGCGAAGGCACAGCCGGCCAGTCGGATCAGAAGCGCAGCAGGTAGGACAGCTTGACGTAGACGTTCTTGCCATCGTTCATCAGCGAGGAGCCGGTGGGCGAGAGGATTGGATCGCCGGGATTGCAGAGGCCATCCTGTTCGCGGGTGCACAGGGCACGATCGAGGTTCGCGAAATTTCCGATGTAGCCGACGTAGAGCGCGGTCCCGGGGTGGGGCATATAGGTGAACAGCGCGTCGGCGAAGAGAGTTTTGGAATTGGCCGCGTCGGTGTACGCCGCGTTGGGCAGGGTGGAGATGTACTGGCCGATGAGATTGAACGATGCGGCTTTGGTGAGCTGATAATTCCAGCGCGAGATCAACTCGTGGTTGTCGTAGACCACGTTGCCGGTGGCGGGATCGGTGAAGTGCGTGTAGACATAGCTGTTCTGCAGGTCGACGGAGCCGAAGGGCTTCACTTCCACGTTCAGATGCGGCGAGGAGACGTCGACCGGTCCCGGCCCCTGGTTGCTGGGCGGCGAGTAGTTGATCGCGGTTCCCTGATAGTAGCCGCCGCCGACCGCCAGATAAGGCACCGGGGACGTGTAGAAACTGAAGCCGGCCTGATTGCTGTGATGTTCCACGTCGGCCGGCAGGGCCGAGTAATCGATGGGCCGGAGGCGATCCTGTCCCAGCTGCGCCCACGCCGACAGAGATGTCCTCCCCTTGAACTCGACGCTCCAGGAGGGATTCACGTAGGCATCGAGCGGGACGCCGGTGTGATCCCAGATGCGTTCGGCGTAGAGGCTGGGTCCCTGGGACAGAATGGGCCCGCTGGCCGGCCGGAAGGTGTAGCCGATGTGCCCGTTGGGCTCGCGGATATCCGGGCGCTGGAAGAAGCCGGTATCGGTGACGAATCCCGCTGAGTTGTCGTTGTAGGCGAGCCACCAGCTCCAGTGCAGATTGGAGTATCTCACCTGCTGGAAGTACGCCTGGCCGCTGCACGTCAACGCATAGTTCTCGCAGTACTGTTCGCCGGGTGTATTGTTGGTGAGGTTTTTGGTCTGCGAAGTAAGGGCCTGTCCGGTCACGGTCCAGCCTTTGCCGAAGCGGGCCCGGTAGTCGAAACCTCCGGCGCGGTTGAAGGAGTCGACATACTCACGGTCGGCGTAGATGACGCCCACGTCGGAGAGCTTGCCGATGTCGCGGTTGAGTCGGGTGGCGTAGAAATCGGCGCGCTTATTGGCATTGGGATCGCTGGCCGGCACCAGTTGGCCGGGGCTGCGGTCGTCCACGCTCAGCACACCCATGGCCCAGGGACCGGCCTTGCCGGTCAGGCGCGCGCCGAACTGCGGCTCCACGATGTTGTTCGTGTAATAGAGGCTGATGGGCGTCTGGAAGTAGCTGCTGTTTTCGATGAAGAAGGGCCGCACTTCATCGAAATAGGGAGGGAAGCGCTGGTTGGGCGTGGCAGGATTGTCGATACCCACCTGGCTGAAGTCCGGATTCACGGTTGTGTCCAGCACCAGGCTGTTATGCAGGATGAATTTCGCATCGAGGCCGCTGTAGGCCTGGAAGGGCTTGTCCTCGAAGAACGGATTTACGGGATCGACCGAGTTCAGTTGCCGCATGTTGCGCGCCAGCGAGTAGGGCTGGAACTGCAGATTCTGTCCGTGCTCGATGTCCTCAAATCCCTCGACGGCCATGTCCTGCGTGAGCCGGCCGGCGATATCGTGGTTCATGCGGGGCCAGTAATCGGACTCGCTGGTATGCGCAACGTTTCGTCCCAGGATGATCCCCCAGGTGCGCATCTCGCCAGGATCGGCCTTCGCGAAGTAAAGGCTGGAGAAGGGGATTCGCATCAGCACGACGAAACCGGTCGCGGTGCGTTTCCCCCACGTGTCCCACACCGTGTCGAAGGAGAAGTCGTAGCCGGTCTGCTCGCTGTAGAGAGCGTCGGACTGGATGCCGAGGGGATTGGTCTGAAACATGAAGGCGCGCCGCTGATCGTGGAAGGTATCGAGCATGACGAAGACGTCGTCGTCGTCGCTCTCGGTATCGCGGGCCAGCATGTGCGCGCGGATCAGCTGCGGCGTCGTATCGGTGCAGACAAAGGCGGCAAAGAACGCGCCGTGGGTGTACCCAAGGTAGGCGACCGTGTCTTCGGACGGCTTGCTTCCGTCGTCGGGATAGCGCTCGACAAAGTGGTCGATGCGGAGCATCTGCGCCGCGGCGGGGGAGTGTACCGAACCGGCGAGAAAATCGGCCAGCTTCGGGTCCGCAGCGAGGCGGGGAATGACGATCGTCTGCTGACGGCGCACGAGGGTGATTCCACTCGATCCGGCATTGTCGCTGGAGTTGGCCGCAGGGCCGCCAGGAGAGGGACGCCCGTTGTCCATCTCAGTTTTTCCGGGCGCACAGGCACGTGCAGGTCGCGGCGTGAAAGCAACCAGCCAAAGCAGCAGGAGAAACCAGAAACGCAAAGACAGAAAACGCATTTTGCACACGGAACGTCCCCCGGGTGCCCCGGAGGAACGGATAGAGGCTGGATGTCGAGCTGTGAGCAGCGCCCTCCTTCTTTATATCGCACGGAGGAGGGCCGGAGTTTACCGGTGGGGTTCAGTGCGGATTAAATTCCCGTCGTGGGGCAAGGGAAACATGGGATTCGATCAGAGCGGTAGGTCTTTCGTCAGAGGGATTAGCTTCAGCTCACGCACTGTTTCTGCGGTTACGGAGAGCGCCCTTTCAGATCGCGTAAAGCCCATTCGTTCGGTGGTCACCCATAGCAGGTATTCAGCGATTTTCTCGTCGGAAGCGCCGCCTATCAGTAGTTCATAGACATCTCCGAGATAACCGTCGTATTCATCTTGCGCATAGGGTTCGTCGCATACTCCGATGGGATCCCATGAGTGCAGCAAAACATGACGGATGGCGACCCGAATTCGGCGTGATTCTTCCTTGTCGGGCCGACTTTTCACGTCTACATCACCGGACGCGCTGTTGGCTTGCTGCTGCTGGCTGCCTGGGAATCCGCCTGCTCGTGCGCATGGTAGCTGGAGCGGACCAGGGGGCCGGATTCGACGTGGCGAAAACCCATCGCCAGAGCTTCGCGTTTCATGAACGCAAATTCTTCCGGCGTGTAGTAGCGGGCGATGGGGAGATGATCCTTTGACGGGCGCAGGTACTGGCCGATGGTGAGGACGTTGACGCCGGCCGAGGCGAGGTCGCGATAGACGGCGAGCAGCTCGTCCATCTCTTCGCCAAGACCGACCATGACGCCGGATTTCGTCACTGTTTTCGGATTCACTTCTTTCGCGAACTGGAGCAGGCGCAGGGTGCGCTCGTAGCGCGCGCCAGAGCGGACGGCGCGGTAGAGGCGCGGGACCGATTCCGTGTTGTGGTTGAGGATCTCGGGGCGCGCTTCGACAACGAGCCGGATCGCTTCTTCGTTGCCCTGGAAGTCGGGGATGAGGACCTCGACCTGACAGCCGGGCGCCTGGCGGCGGATCTCCTCGATGACCATGACGAAGACGCGGGCTCCGCCGATCACGTCGTCGTCGCGATTGACGCTGGTGATGACGGCAAATTCGAGTCCGAGCTGGGCGACGGCTTCGGCCACGCGGCGGGGCTCGTCGAAGTCGATGGGATCGGGACGGCCTTTGGGGACGGCGCAGAATCCGCAGCGGCGGGTGCAGGTGTTGCCCAGCATCATGAAGGTGGCGGTGCGGTGGTGCCAGCATTCGCCGATGTTGGGGCACTGCGCGGATTCGCAGACGGTGTGCAGATCGAGAGAGCGCGCCAGTTTTTTCAGGTCGTGGTAGTTGTCGCCCATGGGTGCGCGGGCGCGCAGCCATTCCGGTTTGGGTAGGGGGCGGCGCGGCGCGAGGTCGATCTGGATGAGATCGGGCGAGGAAGCCATCATCCTTATTTTAGCCGGTAGCCGGTAGCCGGTAGCGGGTAGCCGGGAGCCGGGAGCTGTCTCTGAAGGTCCCGGGGCGCTCGTCACAGTGTGTTTGCCCATTGCTGCTGCTGCGGGTTGTAATGGCGCATGCGCTGAGGCGAGGGGCGTGCGATGGGTGGAGCGATGCGGGACGTACGGTTGGCGGTTCGGCAGATGCGGAAGACGCCGGGCTTTTATTTGACGGCGATTCTGACGCTGGCGCTCGGGATGGGGGCGACGATCGCGATCTTCTCGCTGGTGGAAGGAATTTTGCTGCGGCCGCTGCCCTTCGCCAATCCCGACCGGCTGGTGATCGTGGGCGACCATCTGGGCAACGGTCCGAATCCTGGCGTGACGGCGCGGGAGATCGCCACGTATGAAGACGCGACCACGGCGTTCTCTTCGATGGGTGCGTTTGTGGCGAAGGGCTATGAGCTGTCCGGCGAAGCGACGCCGGCACTCATCAATGGGGCTCGGCTGGGCGCCGGGGTGTTTCCGACCCTGGGCGTGGCGCCGCTGCTGGGCCGGGTCTTCACGCAGCAGGAAGACGACGGGCATGCGCCGGTGGCGGTGATCAGCTACGCGCTCTGGGTGAATCGTTATCACCGCGACCCGCATGTGGTGGGGCAATCCATCGAACTCGATCGCAAGGCGTATTCGATTATCGGCGTGATGCCGCGGAGTTTTGAGTTTCCGCTGCTGCCGGGGCGGCTGAATCAGGCGCAGGTGTGGGTGCCACTGAGCCTGACCGCCGAGGAGTTGTCGGAGAAGAACGTGGGCGCCTGGATGTATCGGATGGTGGCGCGCGTCAAGGATGGGGTGACGATGCAGCAGGCGGCGCTCGATGCGCATCGCGTGTCGCAGCAGATCATGCGCGATTTTCCGGCGAGCATGGCGTCGATCCACATCCGCGGGGATGCCTTGTCATTGCGGGAGCAGACGGTGGCGGCGACGAGGCCGGTGCTGCGCGCGCTGTTGGTCGCGGTGCTGGTGGTGTTGCTGATTGCGTGCGCCAATGTGGCGGGACTGCTGCTGGTGCGGGCGATCGGGAGGCGGCGCGAGTATGCGGTGCAGGTGGCGCTGGGCGCTCCGGCGAGCGCGATCCTGCGGCAGTCAGTGCTGTCGGGGCTCATGCTGTGCGTGGCGGGCGGCGCGATGGGAGTCGGGCTAGCGGCAGTCGCGGTGCTGACGGCGCTGCATCTGTTGCCGGATTCGCTGCCGCGCGTGGATTCGATTGCGATGGACCCGGTGGTGATGATCTTTGCCCTGGCTCTCGCGATTGCGACGGGAGCCTTATGCAGCGTCGCGCCGGCATTCGCGGCGACCCGGGCGAGCGTGATCGAGAATCTGAAGGAAGCCGGACGCAGCGGGACGGGAGGAGCCAGCCACGGGTGGCTGCGTTCCTTCCTGGTGGTAGCGGAGATCGCCATCGCACTGGTCTTGCTCACAACGGCGGGTGTATTTCTGCGGAGCTACCGCAGGATGCTGGCGGTGAATCCTGGCTTCCGGCCGGAGCATGTGCTGGCTGCGAACTATCAGCTGCCGCTGGAGCAGTACGCGACCCAGAGCTCGGCCGACAACTTCAACCGCGCGATGATCGACCGCCTGATGACCAAGCCTGGAGTTGTGGCGGCGGGCATCACCAATTCTCTGCCGACGGCGAACAACGGCGGGCTGGCGGCCTACACCGTGGAGGGACAACCAGCGGCCACCTGGAAGCTGACCTTCGCGGCGTTCGTGATCACGGATGGCGACTATTTCCGGGCGATGGGGATTCCGCTGCTGGCAGGGCGCTACTTCACGCCGGAAGACCGTGCAAGCGCGCAGCTGGTGGTGCTGGTGAACGAGGCAATGGCAAAGCACTGCTGGCCGGGACAGAGCGCGCTGGGGAAACGCATTCATGTGGGAAATCCGCAGAAGGGCTATCCCTGGGCCACGGTGGTGGGCGTGGTGGGGAACACGGTTCTGGGTCCGCGCGACACACCGGTGGCGGACGAGTGGTACATCCCCGCGGAGCAGCCGGCCATTCTGTACGGTTCGACGGCGCCGGAGAATCTGGTGCAGCCGGCGGGAGGATACATCGTGCTGCGGTCTTCGCTGGAGCCGGGGCAGATGGTGCGCATCCTGCGCTCGTCGGTGGCCGAGGTGGATCCGCTGCTGGCGCTCGATCAGGTGGCCAGCATGAAGGAGGCGATGGCGAACGTGGAAGCGCCGCGCCGGTTCAACACCGATCTGATGACGGGTTTTGCGGCGGCGGCGTTGTTGCTGGCGCTGACCGGAATCTACGCGGTGGTGGCGTTTTCCGTGACGCTGCGGGCGCGGGAGATCGCGATCCGCATGGCGCTGGGCGCGGAGCGGGGGAGCATTGCGCGCATGGTGCTGTTGTCCGGAGTGAAGCTGGCGCTGCTCGGGTGTACGTTCGGCGTGCTGGGGTCGCTGGCGGTTTCAAGGCTGGTGGGGGCGTTCCTGTTCGGAGTGAGCGCGACCGATCCGCTGGTGTATGCGGTGACGATTGCGACGATGCTGGTGATTGCGATTCTGGCGTCGGCGTTGCCGGCCAATCGAGCCGCGAGCGCCGATCCGGTGGAAGCGCTGCGGGCAATCTAGCGCCGCGATTCGCTCCCGCGATTCAGCCGACCAGGTCGTGCTAGAGTGCACGCATGACTCGAATGCTGCGACTCTTTGGGATCGTCGTGCTGGCCGTGGCCTGCGCGGGGACAGTGGCGGCTCAGGATGCAACGCGGCAGTTGCTGGAACAACTGGCGAATGCGCCGGGGCCGCCGGGCGCCGAAGAGGCGGTGCGCGCCATCATGGTGGACCATATGAAGCCGCTGGCCACCGAACCCCTGCGCTATGGCGGGATGGGATCGGTGATCGCGCAGCAGGGGACGACGGGACCGCGCGTGATGATCGACGCGCACATGGATGAGCTGGGCGGGATGATTCGGCGCGTCACGCCCAACGGCCTTCTGACCATGCAGATGCTAGGTGGATGGCTGGATCAGGCGCTGGTGGACCAGCGCTGGATCATTCTTGGATCGAAAGGGCCGGTGCATGCCGTTACGGGAATCCGCGACGTGCACGTACTGCCGGCAAACCAGAGGAACGAGGTGTTCCCGCGCGACTCGCTGCTGATGGATGTGGGCGCAAAGGACGCCGCGGGGGTGGCCGCTCTGGGGATCGAAGTGGGAGACCCGGTGGTTCCGGACAGTCCTTTTGTCGATCTGAACGGAACGGGAAATTATCTGGCGAAGGCGTGGGACGACCGGGTGGGATGCGCGGCATTGCTGGAAGCGTGGGCGCGCACGGCAAAGATGCCGCATCGCAATCAGCTGTTTTTTGTTGCGACGACGCAGGAAGAGGTGGGGCTGCGCGGCGCCCACGCGGCGGTGGAGATCGTGAAGCCGGACATCGGGATTGCGCTGGAAGGAGGCGTGGCGGGCGATACCTATGCCGGTCATCCGGACGAGACGCAGGCCAAGCTGGGCGCGGGGCCGGGGATGTTTCTGTTCGATTCGAGCGCCATGCCGAACCGGAAGTTTGTGAAGCTGGTGCAGTCGACGGCCGCGCAGCACCAGATCCCGCTGCAACTGGATTTGGTGCAGGGGTACGGCGACGATTCGGCGGCGATCCAGGAGAGCAACGGCGGCGTGCCAACGGTGAATCTGGTGGCGCCGATCCGATACACCCATGCGCACAACGGCATCCTGAACCGGCGGGATTTCGATGGGCTGGTGGACCTGCTGACGAACCTGCTGGTAGAGCTGGACGCTCAGACGGTGGCGCAGATTCGGGACTTTGCGCCGCAGTAGAATGCACCCCGGCCAGGGACGCGCATCTTAATCCATGGCAGGAGGAGCGCGATGGTTGAGGTCGATGAGGAAGCGGAGTCGGACGGGACGGTACTGGTCGCCTATGTGACGGTGCATCTGGAGTCAGGCGAGTCGTTCGAGTTGCTTCCGTTTGAAGACGCGGAAAACGTGAAAGCGAAGGTGTGCGAATTGATGAAAGCCTGGGCGAGCTCAGGCTTTTTGATTCGCGGGAGCCACATCTATCCATGGCATCGGGTCAAGCGCATCGAGGCGACGAAGGTGGAGGAATTGTCGCTGAGCGATTCCAGACTGCGCATGGAGGAGTGGAAAGCGCGGGATACGGTGCAGATGCAGAAGAGCTTCTGGAAGACGAGGCGGGTGCACAAGGACGCGGAAGAGTCAGAAGGAGAGAGTCACGCTGGAGGGCGACCCCCGTCACTGGCGGCGTGATTTTGTGGGGCTGTCAGAGCAGCCGGTGACCCGCATGGGATGAGTTCTCAGCGAAGGCGCAGGCCGTCCATTCTCTCGGCTTCCAGTGCCGCTTTCTCCCAAAGAGCTGCGGTCGCGTTGTCTTGTTCTTTCTCCGGATTTCGCGGTTTGGGATGGGTGAGGACGCGGAATTCGAAGTAGCCAAGGAAGAAGACCGCGAGAGCCTGCAGCATCTGGAATCCGCTGGGGCCGAGTTGCCGGCCGTAGCTGTCGGCGCCAACCGGGATGGTGAACCAGGTTGGCAGCGACGATTCGAACATACCGGTCCTGAGCGCCATGACCAGCGCGGCCAGGCAGACGGTGTGCGCGAAGACTACTTCTGTGATGGACCGCGGGTCGTCGCCCGAGAAGAAGTTGTGACCCCGCTTGCGAAGGGCGTAACTGAGGACCACGACCGTGAAGCCGGCGCAGAGCGCCGCGTCAATGGAGAAGGAGGCCTGCCGAAGAGAGAAGTATGCGAGTGCGGCGGCCACGCAGGCTGCCAGCAAAATGTATTCATGGCGGAGATATCTCATTTCGGCGGATCTCCTCGAATCGCTCGAGACAGGAGCAGGAGAAAGCTGGGATCAGGAGGCAAGTGTACCGCCCGAATTTTGGTGGCGTATGACCTGAAGGATGTAGGGGAGATGGCCGGTAGGTCGGCTTGAAGAACGGCGTCGGGCGTGGTGGGACGGGCTCAGTCCGGGACCGTTGTGGGGTGGGGCCAGCTGCGCGTGTCCTGCGAGGCGTGGATGGCGATGTAAAGCCCGGAGGCGATGATGAGGATCGCGCCGAGGATGGTGAAGAGAGTGGGGATTTGGCGCCACACGAGCCAGGCCATGCAGGCGCCGGTGACCAACTGTGTGTAGTGGAATTGGGAGACGTTGGCGGCGGTGGTGTTCTTGAGTGCGACAAAGAAGCAGAGGCTGCCAACGGCGCACAGGATGCCCATGGCGACCAGCAGGGCTGCGATACGCGGTGTGAAAAGCACCCCGTGGTGGATCATGAGCGTGAATCCGACGATCGCCATGACGGCCGCGGTGAAGAGGGTGAGGCTTTCCGGGTTTTCTGTTTGCGTCAGTACGCGCGACAGCACGATGTTCATGGAGAAGCAGGCGACGCAGATCATGCAGGCGAGGAAGCCGATCCAGTCCGCTTCGCGCGAGCCGCCCCAGGGATGGACGGCGATGACGACTCCGGAGAATCCGGCGAGGATGGCGAGGGCTTTCTTCCAGGTCATGCGCTCCTGCAGCAGGATGGGCGAGAGCGTGGCGACCACGATGGGCGCGAGAAAGATGAGGATGTAGAAGACCGTCAGGGTGAGGTGGCGGAGGGCGACGATGACGCAGATGTTGTTGCCGAGGTCGAGAGCGGAGCGCAGGATCTGCGGGCGGAGCCGATGCGGCCGGAGGGCCTTGAGGTCGCGGCGCCAGAGGGCGCGGGCCAGCATGAACAGCGCCATGAACAGGCCGAGGAAGGCGAGGATTTCAAACCACGGCAGGCCCGTCTGGTTGACGAGCTTGATGGCGGTGTCGGTGAGGACCCACAGGGTGAAGCCGGTAATGGCGAGGGAGATGGCCTGGAGGTGGGAGAGGCTGGGCATGGGGCGAGTGGCCGTTACGCGGGCGAAGATTGGCTCCAGTCCTCAAGGGTAAACCCGGTCAATGTCGGCGTCCGTCGTTGTGAATCTATGGGTTCCCACGGACCTTCCCCCAGAGCGCTGCGAGCACGGAAAGATGCTCTGCCGCGGCATTGAGAATCTTTCTAATCATCCGATCTTTTCGCATTGGCAGGTCGAATGGCGTCCCATCGAACCGCCATTGCCACATTGCCGCTGGCCAACAGATCCACGATGACCTCGGCACTCCTCGTAAAGCAATAGACATGCCGCGGCGGGTGATCGTTCGTGTACACGAAAACTGCGCACCGCCAAGGGTTAGCGAGCCCACGCTCCAACATAACCCATCCGGCTTAGGTTTTTTGGGGGGGCGAACGTTTGGCTTCCTGGCTTAGCTGCTTTCCGTCGCAAAATAGGCGATGCGCGGAGGCCGCAAGCGCGGAGTAAGTTTCTCCGGGAAGTGCAGGAATATTCACTTTCGCAGGGTTGAACCTGACCTAATCCTGGAGCTATGACACGACGCAGGCAGTCACAGAAGACGCTGTGGGAAGGCATGGCAGCGGAGGATGTCCGGGAGCTATGGGAGCCGTGGATGGTGGAGGCGGACCAGTTGCTGGAGGATGAAGAGCTGATCATAGCCTTCGCTATATAAAAAATCACGCCTCCCTGACTGCGGAGCGAATGGCGTCCAAAATTGCTACAGGACTGGGAGGGCAGCCCGTTACCGTGCGGTGTACGGGAATGACGTTCGCGACAGATCCCCGGCTGGCGTAATTTTTGCCAAATATTCCGCCGCATACCCCGCAGTCTCCCACAGCTATAACTAGTTTTGGATCCGGGACAGCATCGAGAGTGCGTTTCAATGCCTCTTCCATATTGACGGATACGGGACCTGTTACCAGCAGAAGGTCAGCATGCCTCGGGCTTGCCACGAATCTTATGCCTATGCCTTCGAGGTTGTAGTAGGGGTTGTTGAGAGCTTGAATCTCGAGCTCGCAACCATTGCAGGAACCAGCGTCGACATGGCGAATGCAGAGGGCACGGCCCAGGATGTCCCGCAGGTTCTTCTGCAGTCCTTCGACTTCTGGCGAAGCGCCGCCTGGGGTTGGATAAGTCTCAGTCAGGATCCCCGTGCGAATCATACGCGAGAGAGTGTTAATCATAGCCACCTCATCCGTCGTGTCCACTATAGGACAAGTTGAAGGACTTATTGATCAAGGGGAAGTCAGGCACGATGTTGCCCAGGATTGCGTATTCGATGAGAGGCCAATTCTGCCAGGAAGGATCGTGCGGATGGCAACTACGAATGGTTCCGTTGGGGCCGGTTTCAAGGGCTATCAAAACGGGTCCACGCCAGCCCTCGATCAAGCCGAGTCCAAGACGTTCCAGGTCCGCGAAAGGGCAATCAGTCTGTATCGGACCAGGCACGGACCTATCAACGAGCATGCGGCAGAGGCGAAGGGTTTCAAAGATTTCGTCGAACCTCACCTGCACCCGCGCTGCGACGTCGCCTGTCGATTGGGTTATCAGATTAGGTTTCAGCACATCGTAGGGCGACCATGCATGATCCACCCGCAGATCCAACGGAATGCCCGACGCGCGTCCGACTAAACCTATGGCGCCAAGCTTCTCGGCTAGTTCCTGTTTCAGAATTCCCGCTTCGCGAAAACGATCCTGGAGACCAGCATGGTTGTCGTAGATGGCGCGTAAACTCGAAACGCCCTCTTCCAGCATCAGATAATGATCGAGGAGCAAGCGAGTCGCGCTTTCGGGTAAGTTGTTAGCCACGCCGCCCGGCTGTACGAAGTCGAATAGATAGCGCGCCCCGAAGGCGGCAACATTGGTCCGAAGAAGATCCTCTTTCATTCGCGAGAATTGGGTGAGTCCAAAGGCAAAGCCCGCATCATTGCCCAACGCGCCTAAATCGCCCAGGTGATTTGCCAAACGCTCGTGCTCCAGCGCAAGCGCACGCAGGTTGACGGCTCGCGGCGGGCAGGTGATTTGGCTGATCGCCTCCAATGCGCTGCAATAGGCCCATGAGAAAGCGACTGCAGAATCGCCGGAAAGGCGTGCGGCGAGGCGGTGGCCTTCCTTCTGCGACATTTCCTCAAATCGTTTGGAAACCCCCTTATGGGTATAGCCAAGGCGTTCTTCAAGACGAAGGACTTTTTCCCCAACTACAGAGAACCGAAAGTGTCCTGGCTCGATCGTGCCCGCATGGACCGGGCCAACTGCAATCTCATGGACGCCATCGCCCTCTACCTGGACAAACGGGTAAGGTTGAGAGTTGATTGAGAACTGTTGGTTTCCGTCGAAATCCCGTCGCAGCGGAAATGCCGTCCGCGGCCAGCCTCCATGACGCAACCAGCCGCGTTGATCCGGTTCCATGCTTGCAATCCCAAACAGATCGTGGACCGCGCGCTCCATATGCAATGCGCATGGAAATATTTCCGCAAGGCTCGGATAAGTTGGTTCCTCACCATGCTCCATCTCATGTTCAAGTACCAGGACTCCTTCTTTGAGGAGGAAGGCAGCATAGATGCGAAAGCGACCGTCGCGGTCGCGATCATCGGCACCCCAAAGAGTGAGGAGCCGGCCTCCACCGGCCTGCAGCATCCTGGCGTCTGTGTGCCAACGTACGGCACCTACCTTAAGGCATTTACATGGCACGTTTGAGCGAAGATCCTTCATTGTCTGTCCGATGGGATCTGGCGTCATGGGCATCACCCTATCAATCGCGCTGCTGCGCGATACCATTCGGCGAGTGCGGGCGGCATGTAGATTCCCAATGTCAGCACGATGGCCAGATGAGCGAAGACTGGCAAGAGTGCCGGAGAATGTGGCAGCCGAGTCGCATTGCTCTCGCCAAAAACCATCGGTTGCACGCGGCTAAAGATTCCGGCGAATGCCACTCCAAGTGCAATCAGGAGGAATGGAGTCGTCCAGGGGTGTTCCCTCATGGCTGTTGTAAGAATGAGAAATTCGCTTGCGAAGACGCCGAACGGAGGCATACCGAGAATCGCCAGCGACCCGAGCATAAGCCCCCAGCCAATAGTCGGGCTGGTAGTCACCAGGCCCCGAATGCCATCCATCTGCTGCGTGCCCGCCTTCTGCGATGCATGGCCTGCCGTGAAGAAGATGGCCGACTTCGTCAGGGAGTGAACTGTCATATGCAGCAGCGCGGCAAAATTCGCCACCGGCCCACCAAGGCCGAACGCGAACGTGATGATGCCCATGTGTTCAATCGAGGAATAGCCAAAGAGCCGCTTGATATCGCGCTGCCTCCAGATGAAGAAAGCAGCGAGCACTGCCGACAGCAGCCCAAATGTCATCAGCATTCGGCCCGGAAGAACGTGACCGATGGAACCTTCGACCAGCACCTTGCAGCGAATGACCGCATACAGCGCAACATTCAAAAGCAGACCGGAAAGCACAGCGGACACTGGTGTGGGGCCCTCTGCATGAGCATCGGGAAGCCAGTTATGCAATGGCGCAAGGCCGACTTTTGTTCCGTATCCAACCAGCAGAAAAACGAATGCAAGCCCCAGGACTCTTGGCTCAAGCTGACCCTTCACTGCATTGAGGTGGGTCCACAAAAGGGCTGTCATACCTTCCCGCCCAAGCGTCCGCTCCGCCGCGAAGTAGAGCAGGATTGTGCCAAAAAGAGCCTGCGCAATGCCGACGCCACAAAGAATGAAATATTTCCAGGCGGCTTCGAGGCTTGCCCTTGTACGGTAGAGCGAAACCAGGAGGACGGTCGAGAGCGTAGCTGCTTCCATCGCCACCCAGAGCAGGCCCATATTATTGGTCAGCAGCGCCATTAGCATGGAAAACATGAAGAGCTGATACATGCTGTGATAGAGGCGCAATCGTCGCGGGTTCAAACGTCCGTGATGCTCCTCGATGCGCATATAGGGGCGGGAAAAGAGCGCAGTGGTGAAACCGACAAAGGCTGTCAGCGCGACCAGGAACACATTGAACGAATCGACGAAGAACTGCTCGCGTCCGACGAGCATGGGGCCGTACCAGATGACACGGAGGACCAGGAATGATGCAGCTATCAATGTGGCAATGCTCACGCCCGCATTGAGTTCGGCTGCAAATCGACGGGCACCGAACAGCGCCAGAAGAACGGATCCCAGCAGGGGTAGGCCCAGAACCATCAGAATTTCCACTCAGTCCTCCTTGAGGGATTCCAGGTTATGCAGGTCGAGACTGTCGAATTGCTCCCGAATCTGGAAGAAGAAGATGCCCAGGATGAACACACCGACCAACAGGTCGAGTGCAACACCCAACTCGATGACCATGGGCATCCCATACGTCGCGCTGGTCGCAGCGAGGAAAAGGCCGTTCTCCATCGCAAGAAAGCCAATGACCTGTGTGACCGCTTTGCGACGGGTTATCATCATCAGGAATGAAAGCAGGATTACCGCCAGGGCAATTCCCAGCGTATGGCGCGTTACAGTTGTCGCCATCGAAGTAATCGGTTGGGCCAATCCAAAGGCGAAGATCACCAGCAGCAATCCAGCGAGCATCGTCGTGGGTACATTCACCAACTGCTCGCTGTCCCATTGCGCGCCCAGCCGCTTGATAAGCCTATTGAGTATCAAGGGAAGCGCAATGACCTTCAGGATCAGAGTCAACGCTGCGGAATAGTACATCTCGGTCAAACCAGCACTGTAGGCCACAAGACACGTCGATACAAAAAGTAAGGCGCCCTGCCAGGCAAACAGCGTGATCAATTGCTGCGTTCGTCGTCCCGAAAGCATTGCAAACGAGATAAGCAGCAATCCCGCTGCGAGTACTTTCAGTAGCTGGGCGACGAGTTCAGTAGGATGCATCTTGTTAGACTCCCAGCAGAAGGTGAACGAGCAAGCCGAGCACAGCGAGCAGAAATGCCATGGCGAGATACTCCGGGGCGCGAAAAATGCGTAGCTTCGCTGATAAGGATTCGACGATTGCCAGAGCCGCGCCGGCGACCACGAGTTTCCCGATCAACGCGCCGATCGCTACCAGTAACGGCCATCCCCCATCTGCGCCGTTCGAAGCGATACCCCAGGGCAGAAACAATGCGAATCCGATGCATGAGTAATTGAAAAGTTTCAAGCTCGATGCCCACTCGACCAGGGCAAGATGCCGCGCTGAATACTCAAGCAGCATTGCTTCGTGGATCATTGTCAGTTCGAGGTGGGTCGAGGGATTGTCGATCGGGATTCGGGCGTTTTCGGCCAGGAGTACCATCACAAATGCAATCGCCGCGAAGATTACGCTTGGATCGACGACAGACTGATGTGCACGATACCCGTTCACGAGGCTTGGAAGCGAAGTGCTCCCAAAGAGCATGAACGCATTAAAGAGCACCATTAAGAGTGCCGGTTCGGCAAGAAAGCCAATCATCATTTCCCGACGTGCGCCGAGCGTTCCGAAAGCCGTGCCGATATCCATGGCCGCAAGCGAGATGAAAACGCGCGCTGTAGCAAAGAGTCCAACGAGTGCAATGGAGTCAGCGACCCGCGCCAAAGGAAGATCTGTGACCAGCGAAGGAATAATCGCTGCCGCCAGCAACATCGTTCCGAACAGCACATACGGAGTTGCCCTGAAGAGCACCGATGCATCCTTCGCCAGCGCAACATCTTTGAAGAAGAGCTTGCGCAGCATCCGATATGGCTGCAGCAACGGTGGCGCGGAACGATTCTGCGGCCACGCGCGGCATTGCGCGATCCATCCCGTGAACAGCGGAGCTATAGCAATCGCCAAAATGACTTCGACGAATTGTCTAATGAAGCTGATCGCCCTCATAGGACGAACACCAACAGACAGAGCAGGGTAAGAAAGCTGAAAAGCAGGTAGATCGCAAGCCGTCCACCTTGCAGGACTCCGATTGCATCCGCCAGTCCCTGGACTGCACGTGCAATGGGAAGATAGATCCAGCGCCACAGCCGGTCTTCTATGTAGATCCTGTACCGTGGGGCGGTGTCGTCTGCCGACGGTAAATCCCGCTCCATGCGGAAGAACGTTCCGAACATGTGACGGATCGGTTGACCGAATCCTTCCGCTGTATCCTGCATCCGAGAAGTCTGCCATGGGTAACCGCAGTCCCAGGCATCCGTCCTTCGTACGCGTCCATGGGCCAGCAGACGAACGATAACGAAGGTCGCAGCCACAGCTACTAAGATTCCAGCGAGTAGTATCAGACCACTATAGGAAGCCTGCTGCTGTGAGATCGGGGAAATCCACCAGGCACTCGAACTGGGCCGGACGGTTTCACCCAGCAATTTGCGGGTGATTGGAGCCGCCGCCCTGATTGCGAGTTGCGGCATTACCCCGATCAAGATGCACCCTAACGCCAGCCAGCTGAGACCCAGGCGTTCCAGCCAATTGGCATCATGAGCATTTTCGAGAGAGCCTTCTCGCGGCTGACCCAGAAAAATTACGCCATAGAATTTCACCATCACATAAGCCGCCAGGGCGGCTGTCAGCGCGAGAACCGCAGCACCGAGTGGGATGAGCATGTTGAGAAAGGCATGGGGAAGCTGCGGAGTGAAAAGAAATGACTGCAGCAGCAACCACTCTGAAACAAAGCCGTTGAATGGCGGCAAGCCAGCAATGGATAGCGTGCCGACCAGCGCCAGACTGGCGACCCAGGGCATGGGACGGATCAGTCCACCCAATTTCCCGAGGCTTCGATGCTTTGTTGCGTGGAGCACCGAACCAGTGGTGAGAAAGAGCAGACTTTTGAAAAACGCATGGTTGACGGAATGGACCAGAGCTGCTGTCAGGGCGAGCGCAGCAAACAGAGGCATGTTGTTCGTCGCAAACAGGATGGACAGACCGATGCCGGTAAAGATCAATCCAATATTTTCGATGGACGAGTATGCCAGCAGCCGTTTCATGTCGGTTTGAACAGCAGCGAAGACCGCCCCAAACAAAGCGGAGAAGAGCCCCAGCGCGAGTAAAAGGACTCCCCACTGCCAGAAGCGGATATTCAGCAGATCGAAAGTGATTCGCAACATTCCATAAATCGCGGTTTTGAGCATAATTCCGCTCATCATCGCCGAGACCGGCGATGGCGCTGCAGGATGCGCTTCCGGCAACCAGACATGCATGGGAACAAGACCTGCTTTTGCGCCGAAGCCGAACAAGGCAAGCAGGAAAGCGGTGGTTGCCCAGAAAGGCGTTAATGGCGCGCCCCGCATGGCATCGAAGGTGAAGTGCCAGCTGCCGCCCTGCAGAACACCAAAGCAGAGCAGGATGCAGACGGCGCCTACATGAGCCATGATGAGGTACAAAAATCCAGCGCGGCGGATCTCCGGAATTCGATGGTGGGAGGTCACAAGAAAATATGAACTGAGGGCCATCGTCTCCCATGCCACCATGAACATATAGGCATCGTCAGCGAGCATGACCACAGCCATGCCGGCAAGAAAGATGTGATAGTGCAGGCCAAGCAGCGCAGGCGCGGTTCCTTCGCCAGAACGAAAGTAGCCTGCGGCAAACGTTGAAATTCCAACCCCCGCCATCCCCAGCAGCAAGAGAAAGAAAGCGGACAGCACATCGAGTCGAATGTGAAATGGCAGATCGGGAAGCCCAAGAGGAAGAATCAGAGTCTGTGGACGCTGCCCTGAGGCGAGGAAAACTCCCGCCAAAAGGGCCATGCCGAGACAAAGAAGAGCTCCTGCTGGAAAAAGCAGGCGAGCGACAAATCGGATACTGTTTGGCCGCAGGAACCCCGCAAGCCCCAGGACCATCCATGCGCCAACAATGGACAGCATGAAAGGGAGCTCATGGCCCGCCAAAGTCCGAGCTAGCTGAGAAATCCAATGGTGTGCGCTCAAAACCAAATCTCTGTTGCCTCCGCCCGGCAACGGTCAACGCGTGACATGCTCATCGAAAACTCCTTCGCGATGGATATCAATGCCTTCCTGGTGGAGATGGAATGGCATCATTTCAACGCCGTGCCGAAGCAACGGGATTGTTGTCTATCTCATTCAGCAGTTCTAACGCGCCTTTGAGATTCTTTTGGAAATAGCGACGCATGAGGGCCAGGACCTTAAGGATGATCGGGTCTCGAACGGCGTAGAAAACCTGATTCCCAACCTTGCGATTGACGACAAGCTGCTTCGCCCGGAGGACGGCCAAGTGTTGTGAGATATTTGCCTGTTCCATACCGAGCTTTCCCATAAGCTCGCCGGCTGAGAGCTCATCGCTCCCAAGCAGTTCGATGATCGCAATCCGGGTAGGGTGTGCAAGGGCCTGGAAAATATCGGCCTTAAAACGGCGCAGTGAGTCTGGCATAGCGCGCTCTCGATCCATTGGAATATTCGAGCATTCGCATATATTATGCCACATTGCCAGACTAAGGAAATCAGTTTTCCGGGCCTGAAGGCGGGAGACTCTCGAGATGCTTGTTCCCCGGCCTGAAGGCCAGGGCTTCTACCGTCGTCCCGCTGGAGCGGGACCGCTTCGCGGAAGGCCCCAAATCAGCCGGTCGGAGCCCTGGTACGGGGGTTGGTCGAGGGCTGACCGCCTCCCGCCATTGCCGGGACCCCCTACGAATTGCAGGGCTGGGTTGGGCGCTTCGACGGGGGGCAGGGGGGGGAAGGGCGCATGCGGCTCGGCCTGATACCAATAGGCGACAGAGTAGAAGTTGTCCGAGCGGGCGTTGGCGTGACCGTGCTCGATGGTGGCTTTCATGGATTGGGTGAAGGTAATGGGCGAGTCGAGATGGAAGCGGTAGACGGACCAGCGTTCGCCGGCGAGTTCTTTGCCGACGACGGGCGCGCCGTAGAGTGGGTAGGAGAAAGGCGTAGCTCCGAAATCCCAGGCGCCGAGGAAGTAGTCCTCTGAGCCGGTGCCGCCGATGGGAGTGGTCGCGCCGTCGATGAAGAACATGGGATCGCCTTCACCCCACCAGCCGTCCTGATTCTGAAGGATCGACATGGTAACGCCAACGAACTGGCCGTGACCTTTGGCTTCCATCCAGACGTAGTTGTCTTTGCCATCGAGGTTGGGCTTGTCGTTAATGAGGGGGTCGCCGTTCTCGTGCCAGTTGTTGGTCCAGCCGTGATTGGGCTGGGCCTGGCGATACTGCGCGTGGAAGTAGAGTGTGTCAGAAGGCAGAGGGTGGGTATAAGTGCGGTATTCGATGTTGTAGTAGAGGGCGAGAACCGGTTCGGCGCCTTCATTGGTGACGGTGATGCGCGCGTGATGCTGGAAGGGCATCGGGAAGAAGCAGTTCAGCGCGTTGGAATTGCCGACGGAGAGCCTGGCGGAACTCCAGGGGAAATATTCGCCGAAGCCGAGACCGAAGAAGTCGCCGATAGGCGTTTCGACGCTGGGCGAGGCTTCGCCGTCCCAATACATGCGGAGGACGAGGCGCTTGAGGTGATACGGATCGCTGATGGCGATGGTGAACCAGATGTGCGACACGACGCCGGGGCCATCCGCGTCGATGAGGGTGATGGATTGGCCGGCGGGCAGGGTGCGGGAATCGGCGTTGGCGCCGGTGGGATCTGCGCTGGAGGCGAGGTGCCAGGTGTAGTCCTGCGGCTGCGGGATGTCGGGCCACTGGGTTTGGCTTCGCGTAGGACTTTGCGCCGGGCTTTGGGTTGGGCTCTGCGCGAGCGCGGGGAGAGATGCGGCTGCGACGAACAGGACGATGCTGGCCATCCAACGCATGCGTGGTTCTCCTGGTGGTTCTGCGGCGGACGACGTGTTCGTCGGGCTCGCGGACAACGCCAGCCAGTGTAGCGCGCGGCAGGGGATAGCGGGATTTTTCTACAATCCGTGCAGGTGGGACGAGCCGGGGTGCGATATGTGCGGGCGATATTTTCGGAAGTCGGACAAGCAGAAGATCGCGGAGGCGTTCAAGGTGGGCGTGCCTCCATCGTTTGAGATTCTGCCGGACTACAACGTGGCGCCGACGACGTTTCAGCCAGTAGTGGTGGAGGATCGGGAGACGGGCGAGCGCGAGCTTCGGGCGATGTACTGGGGGCTGGTGCCGTACTGGGCGGAAGAACCCAAAAAGCTCGGCGTGAGCACCATCAGCGCCAAGGCGGAGAGCCTGCTGGAGAAGAAGATGTGGCGCGAGCCGTTTGAGCGGCGGCGCTGTTTGGTGCCGGCGGATGGATTTTACGAGTGGCAGAAGTTCAGCGCGAAGACGAAACAGCCGTGGGCGATTGCGCTCAAGGGCGACCAGCCGCTGGCATTTGCGGGATTGTGGGACCGGTGGCGGTCAAAGGATCAGAAGACCGTGCTGGAGAGCTTTGCGATCATCACGACGGAAGCGAATGAGCTGACGGCGCCGATGCACGATCGGATGCCTGTGATTTTGCAGCCGCGGGATTATGAGCGCTGGCTGCGGCGGGAGGATGCGGCGCGGCCTCCAGTGGATCTGCTGCGGCCATATGACGCGGAGCAGATGCGGACGTGGCGCGTGGATGCGGCGGTGGGGAATGTGAAGAACAATGCGGTTCAACTGCTGGAGCCGGTCGCGGCTCAGACGCTGTTTGGGTGAGGGGCGGGGGACGGCGGATAGCGGTTAGTTGACCTGCGGGTCATTCTGGGCGAGGCAGCCCCAGCCGTCGTTTTGCCCGTCGAAATTGTTAGCGATTGCCTGAAGAACATCTTCGAAATCGGTGATCGTCTCGTATGTCGGTGCCATTTTCTTCACTACCAGGACATCCCAGGGGCAATCTTCGCGCACGCTGGATCTTCTGACGGACACCTTGTATCCGGCTTGCGTGAAGTACCTGGCGAACGCTGCGGCAGAGGGCTCGGTTGGGAAGACGACGTTGAAATCAACGTCGCGGGGGATGTCGAGACGATCACCGCTGCTGAACATGCGACGCAGCGCGTCGCCAGTGTCATCATCCGGAAAGTCAGATGGCATACGTGTCCTTCTCTATTGTGTGCTGTGTGGCTCGAGTCCGGCGGTGATCATGGGCAGCCCGGTGGCGGGCCAGTGGCTCACCTGCGCATCGACGTTCAGGGCGAGGGCGGAGTCGGCGTTGGTGACGGGGGTGACGTCGATGTTCCAGCCGTCGACGACGACGAGCGGGCTGTCTCCTTTGAGATCCGCGAGCGCGGCATCGATGTGGACCGTGCGGCTTTCGCCGGGTGCGAGCGAGATGTAGTTAGTGGAGTAGAAGACGGGAAGCACGCGATCGCCACTGCTCTTGCGACGGAGCTGCAGGTGAGCCATGAGCGCGTACGCGTGGCCGGGGTTCTTCAGGGTGACGTCGAGGCCGAGGCGGTCGCCGCTGTCGTGGCGGACGATGGTGTCGTCGAGTTTCACGGTGGGCAGTTGGTTGAGCGGCGTGAGGTCGTCGCCCTGTTCTGGGTTGGGCTCCCAATAGAGGTTGCGGGAGATGATCCGTCCCTGCGCATCGCGGAGCTCGAGCCTGGCGAAGTACAGCGGCGAGAGATTTTCAGGCAGCGGAATCGGGCCGAGGTCGATGGCCGTGTCGGCGGGGCCGCTGACGGGAATGTCCTTCTCGACAGCCGGTTCGTTCCTGCCCCACAGCGTGTAGATTGCAACGTGCACTGTGTCGCCGTCGATTGCGGTGGGAAGGTTGTTGATGACGCGGAGATGGAAATCGTCTTCGTCCATCTGGATGTGGATCATCTCAGACGCGGACTGAACGGCAAAGAGCGACGCGTTGGGCTCGAGGTCGTAGTGGTAGAGCTGCCAGACGAAGCTGGGCTGGGCGGGATTGCTCATCCATGTGATGACGCCGGTGGCGGGCGCGAAGAGCAGCTTATTGCGCGCTTCATACATCGCGCGATAGGCCTCGTAGTTCATCATCTGCGCCTTGCGGACGAAGTCGGCGAGGTTGGCGATGCGGCCATAGCGGCCGGCGAGGACATAGGGGTAGGTATCGCCGTGCTGCGCGCCTTTTGCGAAGTCGTGGGTGGCCCAGTCGTCGTTGATGGTGTTCCAGTCCTTCTCCGGCATCATGCCGTGGATGGATTCGAGGGTGGGAACGGACATGCTGCCCGTCTCTGTCTTGAAAGGCGCGTCGAAGACGTAGAAAGCGCGCGGCTCACGCCAGTAGTAGGGACCGCCGGAGTGGACGCCGCGGCCGGAGGTTGAACTCGGCTGATAGAAGCGGGCCGGGTCGAGCTCGGGAATGAGCTTGCGCAGGGCGGCGTCGATTTCAGGCGGCGGGAAGCCTTCATTGCGCGCGCACCAGAGCGCGATGGAGGGGTGATTGCGGTAGCGGAGGATCTTGTCGCGGACATTGGCCATGTAGATGGCGAAGTCGTCGGGGTTGGGGCCGTCGCTGGGATTGGGCTGGAAGAATTCGTCCCAGATGAGGATGCCGTATTTGTCGCAGAGCTCGTAAAAGTCCTCGCCGGTGGACTGGCCGACCCAGTTGCGGATCATGTTCATGTTGGCGAGAGCGTGCATGTGGATCTCGGCGTCGAGGCGGGCGCGGGGGATGCGCTTGAGGGCTTCGTCGAGGCCCCAGTCGCCGCCGCGGATGAAGACTTTCACGCCGTTGACGGAGATGGTGAGAGCGTCGACGCCAGGGGATTCGTAGGTGATTTTGCGGATGCCGAAGGGGGTGTCGTGCGCGTCGGAGTCCCGACCGTGTTCGACGAAGTGAAGATGGAGAGTGTAGAGATTCTGCGGGCCGTAGCCGTTCGGCCACCAGAGCTTTGGATTGGCCATGTGCAGGGCGGCGGTGGTTTTGGGATCCACGGTGACGGTTTGCGTTTCGTTCGGCTTCAGAGTGACTTTCTGCGAAAAGGTGATGTCGCCGAACGCGCCTTCGAGGGTGCCTTTCTGCGCTTTGTCTGAGGTGTTCTCCAGCGTGGCGTTCACGGTGATGTCAGCGGAGTCGGTGCGAGGGAGCGGCAGGTCGGTGATGACCTGGGGATCGTCGATGAGGACGGGACCCGAGGCGGAGAGCCAGACTTTCTGCCACAGGCCTGTATCGCGGTCGCGAACAGCGTTGAGCCAGTCCCAGCCGATGGTGCACAGGAACGTGGGGCCATCGATCGCGGTGATGCCGCCATTTTTGCCGACGCCGTTGGCGATGGTGTGTTCGTTGGGCACGCCCGGGTGGGGTTGCGGGGAGACTTCCACCGCGAGGACAGCGGTCGAACCGGGCTTGACGAGCTTGGTAATGTCGAAGCGGCCCCGGATGAAACCGCCCTGGATGGTGCCGGCCTGCGTGCCGTTCACCCAGACTTCGGAGGTGAAGTTGGCGCCGTCGAAGTGAATCCACACCTGGTGGTGCGCGTAGTCCTTCGGGACCGTGAAGGTGGTGCGGTACCAATACGAAGTCTTGTTGAGGCTCTCGGGAATGATGGTCTCGCGGTTGTTCTCGCCGTAAGTTGGTTCCGGGTAGATGCCGTCGTTGACCATGCTGGTCAGCACGGTGCCGGGCACGGTGGCGGCGAGCCAGCCCGCAGGCTGATAGCTTGCGGAGGAGACAGTGGCGCCGGGATCGGAGACTTTCGCGGAATCCTGGAGTTGCCAGCCGGAATTCAGCTCGATGGATGCGGGGACGGCGCGATCCTGTGCGATGACCGAGGCCGCGAGTAAAACCATGCACCCGGCAGTGAGCCAAACGACGAGTCTTCTGGAAGTGACCACGGGATCCCTCGATTCTTTGGGCTGGCGAGAAAAGGCGGAAACCGGCCCCGTCCAGTATTCACGAAGAGGCTGCCGGGAGCCAGGAGCCGGTAGCCGGTCCACCGGTGACAATGACAGCCCGGATATCTTTCGATTGCGTCACAAAATTCGAATTTCGTAATGGGCTCGGCAACGACTATCCTTAGCCTTCATATGGGGATTCACTGCGGATGAGGGTTGCCCTTTTCACGGAGACCTTTCTTCCGAAGGTCGATGGGATCGTCACGATGGTGACGAAGACGGTGGAGGCGCTGCAGGCGGGCGGAGACGAGGTGATGGTCTTCGCGCCGAGCGGTGGTCCGGCGGAGTTGTACGGCGCGCAGGTGGTGAGCCTGCCCTCGCTTCCCTTCCCTTTCTATCCGGAGCTGAAAGTGGCGGCGCCGCGAGCGTCGATACGGAAGCATCTGGAGGCGTTCCGGCCGGACGTCTTTCATCTGTTTGAGCCATCGCTGCTGGGTGTGGGCGGGATTTATTACGGGAAGGTGCTGCGCATTCCGATCGTGATTTCGTATCACACGAATCTGCCGGCCTATCTGCACTATTACGGCCTTGGGTTCTTTGAAGGGCCGACGTGGAAGCTGATGCGTGCGCGGCATCAGCGCGCGGATCTGAATCTGTGCACGTCGACGCAGATGATGGATGAGCTGCGCAGCCACGACATCGACCGTTTGGCGCTGTGGGAGCGGGCGGTGGACGCAGAGACGTTCCATCCGTCGAAGTGTTCGGCGGAGATGCGCAGCGTGCTGAGTAGGGGCGAACCGGACAAGACGCTGCTGCTGTATGTGGGGCGGCTTTCGGCGGAGAAGGATATTGGCTCGTTGCGCAAGGTGCTGGAGGCGATGCCGGAGGCGAGGCTGGCGATTGTGGGGGATGGGCCGGTACGAAAGGATCTGGAGAAGCACTTTGAGGGCACGCCGACCTATTTCGCAGGGTACATGCGAGGGGAGCCGCTGGCGCAGGCCTACGCCTCGGCGGACGTGTTCGTGATGCCGTCAAAGACGGAGACCCTGGGGCTGGTGGTGATGGAGGCGATGGCGGCTGGATGTCCGGTGGTCGCGTGCCGGGCGGGCGGCGTGCCCGATGCCGTCGAGGACGGCGTCACGGGATTTCTGTACGAGCCGTTGGGCGAGGATGGGCTGGTGAAGAAGGTGGAATGGGTGCTGGCGCATCCGACGGAGAGGGCTGCGGTCCGGGTACGAGCGCGGGCGGATGTGGAGCGGCACAGCTGGGGGGGATCGACGGATCAGCTGCGCCGGTTCTATGAGCAGGCAATCGCGCATCCACGGCCGCGGAAGGAAACGAGCGGCGAGGCACGCCGGCCAGGTCTGACACGGAGGATGGTTCTGGCGTCGCTGCGGCGACTACTTCCCTGACGGCAGGGGGTCCGGGACGGGCTGCAGATCGGCCTGCTGGGGGTGTGGCGCAGAGGCATCCATCCTGTAGGCCCCGTAATCAATGGTAAGAGTGGCGCGTCCGCCGAAGCGAACGTCGGTATCGCTCTCGTTGCGCTCGGGGAGCCAGAATTCACCGGTTTTCGCATTGAGGTGGTGGATCTTCGTATCGCGAATCCAGAAGGAAGGATTGCGGGCGGGGGTGGCTTCGATTTTCGCGATGGCAAAGTCGCCGGCATCGACCCAGATGGTACCGCGGTAGAGGAGCCGCGAATTGGTCCGGGGCTCGACGCGGAGCATATAGCAGGGGTGGCCGTCGAGGATCTGCTGGCCAACGAGAGTGAAGTTGTAGTTGGCGGCGCTAGGCGCGGTCCGGCGGGGATCGGCAGCGGATTCCTGTTCGGCTTCGAAGAGTTTTTTCAGGACGTGGTCGGCCAGCATCTTCGATCCGGTTTGGGAGACGATGCTGAACTGCTTGGTGGCCGGCGCAGTATAAGTAACCGCGACGACCATGGTGGCGTTCAAGCTAGCGGGGAATCCGCGGTAAGAGACGGAATAGGTGCGTTGTTCGGTATAGCCTTTGAGATCTCCGGCGCGCTTCTTCTCCGCACCGGCGAGGCGCTGGACGATGTCGTCGAGGCTGAGACTGGGAGTCTCAGCAGAGGCCGCTGCACGCGACGCAACCGGGGGGTCTGACAAATTTGTAATGGCAGCGTTAACGTTCTGGGCGGCAAGCGAGACTGGCCATGCCAATGCCGCGGCCGCTAAAATAAAGGAGGCCGGTATGGGCGTGCGAAATTGTTGACGCAAGATGTCTTATGATGCCTCCAGGAAGTGTGCGCGTCAATGCAACTGTTGAACAAATCTTCAATTCCCAAAAGCGCGAGCGTCCTGTAGCGTAGAACGAACAGTCCATCCAGACGGGTAAGCTTTTTATTTCCCCCAGTGACGTGCTTTTTATATTTCCCGGGGTCATCACGCGGCGCTCCGGGGGCTCCTGAACGGACGACAATCTGCGTTTACATCCCCGGACCGAAGAAGGGATGGCGGAGGCGGAGTGCACAACGAGTTGTTGGTGCTGTCTCGAGATCCGGGCAGCGTGAGCGCCTGGCGCAGCGGTGTTTCTCTTCACAGTCATACGCGACATTCTCAGGAGAGTCTCGGGTTCCTCGGGACGTTTCTGCGAAAGCGAGTTTTGTCACGGCGCTGGTACGAGAACAAGCAGGAGCAGTGTCTGCGCGTGACGGGAATTGGGCTGAACTTCGATCGCGCCTACTGGACGCCCCCGCTGTGCGAACGGGTGGCGCAGGAGGTAGAACAGCGGCAGATCGAGCAACTGGGTTTGCGGCCGATGGTTTCGCTGACCGATCACAACTGCATCGAGGCCTGCATGTTGCTGCGGGAGGATGCGAAATTCCGGGATGTGCCGATTTCGACAGAATGGACGGTGCCATTCGGCGCGGCGGTATTCCACTTCGGGATTCACAACCTGCCGGCGGGATCGGCGCAGTCGCTGATGGCGGCGATGCACGAGGCGACATTCCTGGCCAAAGAGGATCGAATTCTCGAGTTGTTTGCAGAATTGTCCGGCATGCCCGGAGTTCTGGTGGTGTTCAACCATCCGCTGTGGAACTTCTACAACATTGCGGCGGATCGGTTCATGTATGAACTGACGCGATTCCTCGAACTGGGGAACCGCTACGTGCATGCGTTCGAGCTGAACGGAATGCGGAGCCATGCGGAGAACCGCGCGGCGCTGCAACTGACGGTGGATTGGAATCAGGTTCTGATTTCGGGCGGAGATCGCCACGGGTGCGAGCCGAATGCGTCGATCAATCTGACCGACGCGGCCGACTTCCCGGAGTTTGTGGAGGAGATTCGCGAAGGGCGGCAGAGCACGGTGCTTGTGATGCCGCAGTACGCTATCCCGTTCGGGTGGCGCCTGTACAAGAACTTCACGCACGTGGTCGCCGACTACCCGGAGCATCCCGAGGGGCGGAAGCGGTGGGACGAGCGGACGTTCCATCCGGACAGGGATGGCAAAATCAAGCCGATGAGCGAGCTATGGAAGAACGGGCTCGCGCCGAGCTTTCTGACAGACATGTTTGCGGCGGCAGCGACGGCCGCGCGGATGCCTTCCGACGGATTCCTGCAAAGGCTCAACAGGAAAGGGAACGAATCACTCCAGCTGCCGCTGAGGCCGTCGTGGGCAGCGGCGAGCCCCGGAATGGGTGGAAACAACGAACGGGCGCTGGAAGAGTACCTTTACAGGAGCGGCGAGCCGGCGGCGGACTGAGAAGTAGCCAGTAGCCAGTAGCCGGTAGCCGGTAAAAGCTAGCCTGGAACTGGAACCAGTTGCAGTTCTTTTTGCAGCAGGGCGAAGTGGTCGCGGTCGGTTTCGTAGGCACCGGTATGCGGCAACTGCTGGACGAGGGCGTTGCCTTTCTCCCAGGCTTCGCGCGCTTCGTCGATGCGGTGTTCACTCCAGAGAAAAGCACTGCGGGCGATCCAGTAGTCCGCATTGTGGCGGGTGGGATGTTTGGCCTGCATGCGCTCCCACCAGAGGCGGGTTCCTTCCGCATCGCGTTCCAGGCAGGCCTTCGCGAAGATGAAGGGCGTGTGCAGCTCGGCGGGGATGTCCGAGGCTGATTCCTGGTAGATGGTCTCGGCGTCGGCGAGGGCATGACTGGCGTCGGCGATGCGGCCACAGTCGGCGTAATACGAGGCTGCCAGGAGACGCAGGTGGAGGGCCGGCTGGCCAATGAGGATGGAAGAGCCGGCGCGAACGATGGCGTCGATGTCGTAGTCCCGTGGACGGAGGGGCGTAACGGTAGTCGCGGCCGCGATGGAGAATGCGCGGTGCAGGTCGGCCCACGGCCCGCGAGACAGCAGCTGAACGATCCGCGCACCATCGGAATAGAAGGAGCTGGTGCGGAAGGGAATCAGGTTGAGCACGCCGGTGAGCAGGGAGAGCGTGGTGAAAAAGGCGAGGGGCAGCCACTCGGCCTGCCAGGGTTGACCGGGCGCGGAGAGGGTCACGCATAAGCCCACCACGCCGGCAGCAAGGCTGATGCAGGGGCCGGCGGCCACCATCGAGATGTCCCGCCACAGGGGACGGTTGGGGTCGGTGGGGGCGACAGCGGTGGCTCCGCCGATGGCGAGGAAGCCTGCCAGAACGAAGCGAAACTCCCATCGACCTTCGCGAAAGAGCCAGTGCAGCGGGCCTACGATGAAAGCGCGCAGCTTCATGCCGAGAGCCATGGCAGCGGCGGCGTGGCCGAATTCGTGCACGGCACCCATGAGGATTTCGAGGAGCAGCAGCAGGATGAGGTCGTGGATGAAGGAGCTGCGTAACCAGACCAGGCCATTGGATTCAGCCCAGCGCCACCACCAGGTCATGGCGGAGATGAAGCCGCCGGTGCCGGCGACCCAGATGATGCGGTTGAGGATGGCGTGGGTGCCGTCTCCGGGGAGGGGCTGCATGCGTTGTTCGGCCTGGAGGGCATCGCGGCGGCGAAAAGCGATGAGGCCGGCGATTCCGACGCCGAGGAGCAGAGCGTCGGGATTGAGGAACGCGGTGACGGGCTGGGTCAGGAAGCGGCGGTCCATGTAAAGGAAGAGGCAGCCGAGAACGGCGTTGGCGGCGCTGGCGAGCAGCCCCCAGCCGCGAGCCGAGGGTTTGCCCATCCAGAAGGCCCAGCAGGCGAGAGCGTAGACGACACCGAGCAGGGGAAGGGCGGCGCGGAGGGATGCACTGAGGAGGGTGGGAGGCAGATGGGCGTCGGGCCAGGACGCGATGTCGAGCAGGGAGTAGAGCGCGGAGCGTAAAAAGAGGATGGCCCCCAGAGCGAACATCCAGCACAGAAAATTTCGTACTGCGCGCATAAATTTCGCCTGGAGCGGGAGCTAGCCGAAGCGTAACGGGTGAGGTTAAGGGGAACAATGCTACTTCGTAGG
>VFSW01000998.1_pt1 | contig 42110 bp, 44 predicted proteins | sample 5358111 | NCBI WGS metagenome assembly VFSW01 (sample SAMN11554181, study PRJNA540505) | mine drainage metagenome | isolation source: sediment from site ElyBrook_90M | place: USA: Ely Copper Mine, Vershire, VT | collected 2017
TGAACGCACGGCGATCGACACGTGGTCGAAGCGCATCCGCACCCCTTCAATCATGTGAAACCGTTACTCCTTCTCGCGATGAACCTTCGACAAAATCATCTTTCGATAAAGATGTCGATAGTATTGCTAGCGCGCGCTATGGGCGAGCTATTGGGTTGAAGCGCCTCAGCAGGGTGGCGATGTTGCGGATGATGAGCGGCCAGCCGTTGCGAATCTTGCCCGAATAGACCTGCATCGACTGGCTCGCGCGAGAGAGTCGCGGCACGTCAAAGAAATTCGAGCCTCGCATCGACGTTGCCGCCATCGATATTCACGACGATGTAGCCGCCGCCCTTGAACGGCCCCGCGTTGAGCACCACTGTGAGCCCGATCGCATCGACCGCCGCCGACTCGTGGATGTGCCCCGAGATGCAGACCTCGGGCTGATGCTCCTCGATGAAGCGGCGCGCGGCGGGCGAGCCCACCGCCTTCCCGTTCACAATGCGATCACATTTGGTTTCGAATGGTGGCGTGTGACAAACCATGACGAGCGGTCGCACCTCGCGCACCGCGTCGTAGCCCTGCGCAAGCGCGGCGTAGATCTCGTCTTCGGTAAATTCGCTCGGCGTCTTGAACGGCGTCAGGCTGGAGCCGCCACATCCGAAGATTCCCACTCCCTGGATGACCATCCCCTTGCCGTGTAGCGCGATTCCCTCGCGCTCGAAGTAAGGAAACGTCTCCGGCTGGTCGAGGTTCCCCGCAACCGCGAGCACGTTTTTGCAGCATGCGCGGACATCATCGAGAACCTTCCGCGCATCCTCGATGCCGCCGAAGTTGGTCAGGTCGCCCGCGATGATGGCGAGGTCGGTATCGCGCCAAACGTCGGTCATCCGCGCGAGGTTGCGCGTCGCCATATGAACGTCGCTGATGGAAACGATCTTCATATCGAGGGTTGAGGTTAGCCTTTCCTGTCGCTTCGGAGAATGGGAATCTCTTCTGGTGGCGAAGCCCTTTGACCAATTGGCATTCGTGCTGGTGCGGCCCAAGTCGGCCGGCAACATCGGCTCGGCGGCGCGCGCGATAAAAAACATGGGCTTCGAGGATCTCCGCCTCGTCGCGCCGGAAGCCTCGACCAAAGAAAATGCCGCGCATGCGATGGCGGTGCATGCCAACGACGTCCTCGCGCATGCGAGAATTTTCGCGACTCTCGGCGAGGCGCTCGCGGACTGCCACCTCACGGTCGGCACGACTTGTCGAGGCGGGCCGTATCGCGAGGCAGTGCGTCCGTTGCGGGAGTCCGCTATCGAACTCGCCGAGGCTTGCCGCACCAATCGCATTGCGATGATCTTCGGCACCGAGGATACCGGGCTCACCAATCAGGAGCTGAAGTTCTGCCAGAGGCTCATCACGATCCCTACCTCCGCTGAGTATGCCTCCATCAATCTCGCCCAGTCGGTGATCTTATGCGCCTATGAACTGCGGATGGCGCTGGCGACGGAAAAGCATGCGTCGGCCCAGCCACAACAGCTTGCGAGCGCGGCCGCCGTTGACGCCGCGATGGAGCGTCTGAAGGAGTCGCTCCTCGCGATCGGCTTCCTGCCCGAGGAAAATCCCGACCACCTCATGTTCACCTTGCGTGGAATCTTTGCGCGCAGCGGGTTGGCGCCGCGCGAGCTGGAAATCATCAACGGGATCGCGAAGCACACCAAGTGGGCCGCCGAAGGCGGTCACGCCACCCTCGCGGCCAAACGCGCCGCCGGCAAGAAGTTGCGCTAGCGACGATCTGCTTCCATCGCGGCAGCTCTGAGGTTCCTCGGCCTATAAATGACGAAGCGGGCGCCGCTTTATGGCGCCCGCTTCGCACGCGATCAAACGCGTTAAGCGTCAGACCTAGAAGGAAAGGCCAGGCAGCGCCTGTGTACCTCTTGCCGCGCGCTCTGGAGGCTGCCGGGGTCAAGTCCCAGAGCCTTCAGGGCCGTGGGACCAACCTGCGCGGTTTCGACCGGACCGGTTAGCGTCTTAGGCCTCTCATCAGGGTCGGACACGACCATCAGGACGTTGGTGTCGTCATGCGAGAAGCCGCCATGTTCGGCCAACTTCTTCGAACTGTTGGAGTAGGTTACGCCGATATTGGGAGTAACGATGATATCGGGAGTGCGCGGATCGTTCGGCGGCAGACCGGGGGTGTTGTAGACAATGCTGAGCGACGGCCCCCAGAAAAGCTCGCCGAGGCCAATCTCGGTAGAATCGGCTTCCAGGTCTGAGATTGCGGTCGGAGTGTTCGCCTGATCCTGAAGCCAAAGCAGCGCCACGTCGTCCTCGGTCGGTCCGAGAGCGGAGTTCTCAGAAGGATAAAGGAAACTGGCCAGTATTGTGGCCGGATCGTTGGGCGAACCGTTAGGCTTATAATGGCTGGAGTCGATCGGCGACTGCCCATGTTTCGCTGTGACGATGAACAGCGTGTTGCCATAGACACCCTTCTTCTTCAGTTCCGAAACCATCAAACCGATCGAATTGTCAACGAACACGATCTCCTGGAAGAGTGAAGGACTCGGTGTTCCAAACGAATCGAGATAACCGCCCTTCACGCTATACCCAGGCCCGGGATTGCTGCCGTGCTGGTAAATCAGCTTCTGGCCAATGCTGACGGCTTGAAAGTTCATGCCAAAAACGTTCGGCACCTGGGCTTTGGAGCTACCGTCGTGATTTTTGCCGTCGATCTCGTTGAGGATGGCGCTAACATGGAGGCCATCATAACACTGGATATTCTCGAAACTGCCAGTGTAATCGTCGCTCGAGACGCCCGAATTTTGATCGGGTAGCCCGGCAAAATTCTTGCCGCATGATGCGGGCCCGCGCAGCAACGCAGGTACCGCATTAAAATCGGACTCGTTCGAATTGATCTCCGGACCGTAATAATCGTTAACATTGCTATCCGAAGTGGTTCCGGTCGGTCCCCCCACGGACGAATACGAGGGGTGCTTATCGGTCCAGGCGGTATAGCCTCCTGCGCCATGGACAACTCCGAAGATCGTATTCACGCGAACAAAGTTCCACGGATAAACGGGATCGCAATTCTTGTCGCGGACCAGGTAATTCGGGTTGAGCGAGTTCACTCCGCCGTCGCCGCTCGGCGCTCCACCATTGAGCTTGGTCTTATCGAAACTGATGCCCTCGTCATATTCGGTGGAATTACCAACCGGGCTTCCTGGCGTGCAGGTTGATGAACCGGGACTTCCATATCCTGAGGTTTCGAGCGGTGGATTGTACGAACGATCGAAGGCGACGTCGTAGTACACGCCCATGGTGCGCGGCGAAGCGCCCGTCATCATGGTCATCAGGCCTGGAAAAGAATCCGAAGGTCGCGAAGTAGAAGCGGTGGTATACGTTACTCCGGTCTGCGCGAGGCCGGCGAGGTTCGGACAGTAGGGATTGCCTCCAGCGCGATGCGCTTTCGCAGTTTACTATTCATTAGGTCCTCCGAGGTTAAGGGTTAGACGAGCAAAAGTTAGTCGACCTCGATGAACGCCTAATGCGGAGGATGTGAACGGTTTTTAAAAATCGAATCGTGCGTCAGTGCCAATCAGCGTTGGAAAGTTCACTTGACTCGTAGTGGATTCTGGCAGGCCTAAATCGATGCTGTGGATACCCTCCGCGGATTAACCGGGATTTCACCATTCCTTTACAAGCTGGACAGACCGAAGGTCGCGATGACGCGTAAGCTAGGCGCGCCGCCAGCGCCTCGACCAAATCACATCGCGCCGGCCCAGGGAGATCACGTGCTGAAACCAGCGCTCGCTAAATTTCTCAACAATCACGTCACCGCTATCTGTTCGATCCTTGTGCCCGCCCTGCTGATTTCGATTTTGCCGTCGAGCAGTACGGCCCAAGTGACGGCGGTGGCGCCCTACTCCGTCACGACTTTTGCGACTGCGCCGAGCGGAGTGACCGCGCCCGATTCGATAACCTTCGATTCCACCAATGTATTTGTCGGCTACGGCAATGGCGGGGCACCCGATGGTTCCGGCGGAGCCACGAGCAACATCGTCGAATACGATTTCAAGGGAAACATGGTGAAGGATTTCACCGTCGTGGGGCACAATGACGGTCTGCGGTACAATCCGCGGGAAAATAATCTCTGGGCGGCGCAAAACGAGGACGGCAAGTCCACTCTGATCATCATCAACTTGAGGAATGGCGATCAGACTACGTATATGCTCGGCACCGGACCGCACGGCGGAGGTTACGACGATATCGACTTCAACAATAAATCGATTTTCATAAGCGCGTCCGCCCCGACTCTCACTCCGGATACCGCGCCGGCCATCGTGTCCGTCAAGATTGCGGGCAAGAAAGCCGAGCTGACCGGAATCCTTAACGGCAACGCCACCGTGACCGATGTGACGACCGGAAAACCCGCGACCCTCAACTTGACGGATCCCGATTCGATGATCGTCGATCCCTTCGGCGAGCTGGTCATGACTTCGCAGGGTGATGGCGAATTGGTCATCGTCCAGTATCCGGGGTTGTCGTGCCAAAAAGCGTTCGTGGTTCCACTGACCTCGGAGGCGGGACCGGGCGCGGCGGAAACGCAGCTCGACGATACCATGTTCACCACCCAAAGCGCCGGAGAATTGCTGGTCGCCGACAAAGGAACTAACACCATCTATGCGATCACGGCACCTTATTTCGCGGCTGCGGCGTATTCCGCCGTCAGCGTATTTGTGCCGCCGACCGCAGCGAATCCCACCACCTCATTCGTCGGAGCGACCAATCTCACCACCGGGTTCGTGACCCCAATCGTCAACGGCCTCTCCAATCCGGGCGGGATGGCATTTATTCCGTCGGGGGTGGATTTGGCAAAATTCATCAAAGCTTCGGCAGCGATCCCGGAGGTATGTCCGGCTCGTTGACCGAAGCGCTCACTTGGGGACTACGAAGCCGTAGCGCTGCATAAGCTCGATCATGTCGGGCTGGCGGAGAAATGCAATGAACTTCTTCGCCAGCTCTTTCTTCTTCGAGGATTTCAGGACGACCGCGGCCTGTTCGATCGCGGGATAGTAATCGGCGGGAATTTCGAAATATCGCCCCTTGTCCTTCATGGTCGGAGCGAGCGCCAGCGACAGCGCGATGATCCCGATTTCGGCGTTGCCTGACTGCACGAACTGCGCGGTCTGCGAGATGTTTTCCCCCAGCACGATTTTGCCTTTGATTTGGTCGTAGACCCCCTCCTTCTGCATCGCCGCCCTCGCCGCGCGGCCGTAGGGAGCATGCTCAGGGTTGGCCATCGCGATCTTGTGGATGGCCGGATCGGTCAACACTTCCAGCCCCTTGCTCACCTCGAGCTTCGAGGCCGACGGAACCCATAGCACGATCTTGCCGATGGCATATTCGTAAAGCGTTCCCGGCTCGATCAGTCCGGCGGCTTCCAGCTTCTTCGCGTAGCTGATGTCGGCGGAAAAGAACAAGTCGTAGGGCGCGCCATTTTGAATCTGAGAAAAGAAATTCCCTGATGAGCCGAATGAGAGCTTCATCGCGTCACCGGTCTGCGCCTGGAACTTCGCGGCAACATCCTTGAAAGCGAAGGTCAGATCAGCGGCCGCCGCGACGGTGATCTCATCCGATGCGCGCGCGGGGGCGGCGAAGCTCAAGTTTGACGCCAACACGATGACCGCAAGGAGCGGGAAGCGTCTCAAGCCCGAACCAGGACTTTCCATTCCACGGAATATGCCATGATACTTGCCGTATCGCCAGCTACATGGCATAACCACCGACTATGAAATTTTCCCTTTGTCGCTCGATGCTCGCTTTTCTGATGGTCATGACCTGCGCCATGGTTCTCGGCGGCGTATCAGTGGGCCGCGCGGATTTAATCAACACCGCGCCGCCGGGTCCCTACAGCCTGCTCGCACCAGGGTATTTTCCCGCGACGTGGTTCGATATGGCGACACGCACCCAGGCCGATCAACCACGCTGGATGACGCCGCTGGTGACAGTGACGCCACGGCTGGAACAGGAGCTACGCTACGACCAGTCCTTCCAGTCGATGCAACACGGCGCGATGCTGACCAACTACGGCTCCGGAAAGGGCATCGAAATCATCCCCTGGGAAACGATCGAGGTGATTCTCGGCATCCCCAATTATGAATCACACGAGCAGCCGGGGAAGGCGGGCGCGAAGGCGCGTGGCTCCGATGACTTCGGCGATTGGACCGCGCTCATCAAGTATCGGATCCTTTCCGCCAACGAGGAGCACGGCAATTACATCCTGACCGCGTTCATGGGATTCAGCGCCCCAACCGGCACCGACGGCAACAGCACCGGACACGCGATCTTCACTCCTACGATCGCAGGTGGCAAAGGATGGGGTGACTTCGACATCCAAAGCACCGCCAGCGTGTCATTGCCTGTTGGCGGGTCGGATCGGCTCGGCGAGCCAGTCGCGTGGAACACTGCGTTCCAGTATCACCTGCTCACCTATTTTTGGCCCGAAGTCGAAACCAACTACACCTGGTATCCCGACGGCGAGCACACCGGTAAGAATCAACTCTTCATCACGCCAGGCCTAATCCTCGGGCGCTTCCCGATTTGGCAACGAGTCAAGTTCAATGTGGGCGCCGGTTTCCAAGTGGCGGTGACGAAATATAACATGTATCACAACGCCTGGGTCATCACCAGTCGCATGACCTTCTAACGGGACCGACTGATTTCTTCGCTCCCGCGTTCTATGATCGAGGCCATCAAGGAGAAGCATCATGGCGCTCAGCGCACGCAATCATTTGAAGGGCGAGGTTACCGATGTACTGCTAGGCACGGTCACTGCTCTCATCACGGTTAAAGTCGGGAGCGAGCTGGTCGAGTCCGTCATCACCCGTCGCAGCGCGGAGGAGATGAAGCTTAAGAAGGGCGACCAGGTTATCGCGGTGATCAAAGCCACCGAGGTGATGATCCAAAAGGACTGAGCGAGCAGTTGCGAACCTCTCACAAGCTGCTGCTGATAGTAGTTCTCGCGCTTCCATCCATCGCGTGGGGGCAGACCTCGCCTCAAAGCGCGCCGACGCTGCGCGTGACTGGACTCTCTGGTCAATCGATCGCGCTGAGCTTCAACGATCTCAAGGCGATGCGGCGCGATATCGCAAACGTAACCGACGAGAAGGGAGCGCGGGTCGTGTACGGCGGTGTACCAATCATCGAAATTCTCCGCCGCGTCGGGACCCCGACCGGCGATGATCTACGCGGTAAGCAGATGACGCTCTACCTGCTGGTCAGCGCCTCGGACGGCTATCATGTGGTGTTCGCGCTGGCCGAGCTCGATCCTGTCTTCACCGACCGCCGCGTCCTGCTGGTGGACCTGCGGGATGGAAAACCTCTCGCTGACACCGAAGGACCGTTTCGGATCATCGCGCCGGGCGAGAAGCGTCACGCGCGATGGGTCCGCAACGTGACCAGTCTTACTGTCGAAACCGCGCACTGATTGCAGAAGAGGCGCTCCACCATCGATGGAGCGTCTCTCAGGAATCTTCGTCAGAGCTACTTATTCTCGCGCATGGCGTCGATGAGAATCTTCGCCAGCTCGGGGCGGGTGTACTCGGGAGGCGGCGCTTGGCCGGCGCGCAGCAATTCGCGCACCTTGGTGCCGGATAGTAACAGGCGGTCTGCATCTTCGTGCGGGCAGGTCTTGTAGGACGCCATTGACTCGCACTTCTTGCAGAAAAAGGTGTTCTCGAAGTTCAGCGTCGTGATGCCGATTTCCTCGGGCTTGAAGTTGTCGAAAATCTTCTGCGCGTCGTAGGTGCCGTAGTAACTGCCGACGCCGGCGTGATCGCGCCCGACGATAAAGTGGGTGCATCCGTAGTTGCGCCGGATGATCGCATGCAGGATCGCTTCCTTGGGTCCGCCGTAGCGCATGTGCGCGGGCATCACCGAGAGCATCACCCGATTCTTCGGATAGTAGAGATCGATGAGCACCTTGTAGGTTTCCATGCGGACCGCGGCCGGCACATCATCGCCCTTGGTCTCGCCGACCAGCGGATGCAGCAGGAGGCCGTCGCACACTTCCAGCGCGGCCTTCTGGATGTACTCGTGCGCGCGATGGGTCGGGTTGCGGGTCTGAAACGCGACGATTTTTTTCCATCCCCGCTCGCGAAACGCGGCGCGCGTGTCGCGCGGCTCGAGGCGATACTCCATGAAGGTGCGGCCGGGGATTTCTTCGAACAGCGTTACGCGCCCGCCGAGGCTGTAAGGCGGCGTCGAGGTGACGTTCTTCGCGCCCGGATGCGCATCTTCGGAAGTGCCGAACACCGCTTTGGCTTCGGCCTCGCGATCGACTTTGTAGATCTCGGCAAGCTTCATCACCGCGAGACGCGTGCCGTTCTCGTGCGTGAGCGCGATGTCGCTGCCGGTCTTGAGGGAACGCGCAGTGGCCTCATCGACGCCAAGCGTGATGGGAATCGACCACGGCGCTCCCGATGCGAGGCGCATGTTGTCGCGACTGCTTTTGTAGTCAGCCTCGCCCATGAAGCCGGTGAGAGGAGTGAAGGCGCCCGAGGCCAGCATCTCCAAGTCAGCGGTTTCGCGTGCACCGAGTTTCACGCTCGGAAGTTTTTCCGCATGCGACTTGAGCGCGGCGCGTTCGGAGGCCGGCGCCTTCAGGTCGTTGAGCTCGCCGCCGCCGTGCGCGGTGATTGCGTCATTGGCCACGGAACTCATTTCGCCCTCCGATTGATGTAGCCGACTTCTTCGAGGCGTCCTATCAACTTGCCGAGACTCTGCTCGACGCTTTCCGTCGCGCTATCGAGTACCAAGTCGGGATTGACCGGCGGCTCATATGGATCGGAAATTCCGGTAAAGTTCTTGATCTCGCCCGCCAGCGCCTTTTTGTAGAGGCCCTTTACGTCGCGCTCGCTGAGCTTCTCGATCGTGCAATGCATGTACACTTCGAAGAAGCGCTCGTGCTGCGAACGCAACTCATCGCGGACGTCGCGGTAGGGCGAGATCGCGGCCGAAATCGCGATGACGCCGTTGCGCGACAGCAGCCGCGCAACATAGCCGATGCGGCGGATGTTGGTGTCGCGGTCTTCCTTGGAAAAGCCGAGGCCCTTGGAAAGATGGGTGCGGATCTCGTCGCCATCAAGAACCTCAACGAGGTGGCCGCGCGTCCGAAGTTCGTCGGCGAGGAGATTGGCGAGCGTCGATTTGCCCGCGCCCGACATACCAGTGAACCAGAGGGTAAAGCCCTTACTCATGTGAGATCAGCAAACTCCCGAGAATAGATTACTTGTCGAGCCATGTAAGTTACTTAATTTTTCCAGATGAAACAAGGTTCCGACATTAGCGAAGCTTCGGCGAAATTATTGCAACTGATCTTTGTGGAAGGCCAAGTACAACCCGGTTCCGATGGAGCCCGTCAACGCCACGAACAGATAGAAGACAATAAAGCGAACGGTGGGTGGATTCAGCTGATGAAGGGACCAGAACAGCACGAGATTCACCGGCACATAGAACGCGTAGAAGACCGACATCGGGATAACCCAGCGCTTCATGTTCCATAGCCCGTACGCATAGGTGAGCAGAAACAATCCGAACAACGGTCCGAGCGTTAAGGTTGCAATCGCCCGCGTGAATTTGTGTCCGAGAATCACGATGCCGCCGACCGCGGGATTGCCCGCATGCTGCAGCACCTTGGTGAAGTCGGAAATCGCGAGGACGACGAACAGAACCGCCATCACGCTTAGGAAGATGCCTCGTTGCTTCGATTCGCTGGCGGAATACTCTGGACTCATCGCGCCTCCATTGTACACGAACTGACGGCTTCGCAGTATCACACCGACGTAACATCGCGCAGCCGACGCAAGCTATGCATCCATCCTAACGTCTGTTAGGATTTCCCTTCAATTCGACGGGCGAGGTTAGCATCATGGCTGGAGCGGCAATTCCCCAGGCATCCCCTCAAGCATCTAATGACTTCTACTTCAACCCGATTGATCCGTCGTTTCGTGACAATCCCTATCCGCACTATCCGGCGCTGCTTTCCGGCGCGCCGCGCAAGTTCAATGTCTTCATTCCGACCACGCTGGTCGCGCGCTATGACGATTGCCTCGCGGTGCTGCGCGACTTCGAACACTTTTCGAGCCGGCCCCCGGCGATGCTCGCGCAACTACGCGCCGAGTTCGGCCCCTTCGCGGGCGCGACCACGATGCTGGATTCCGATCCGCCGGTGCATACGCGGCTGCGGCGCCTGGTGAATCGCGCCTTTACCTCGCGCCGGGTCAAGGACATGGAGCCACGCATCCGCGCGATAGCCGATGACCTGCTCAATCGCATCGCGCGCAAGGGTGACTTTGATCTGATGGACGATTTCGCGGGGCCACTGCCGGTGATCGTGATTGCAGAGATGCTGGGCGTGCCGGCCGAAGAGCATGCGCAGTTCAAAACGTGGTCCAATCAGATCATCGAGGGCGGTCGCGGCACGTTTCGCGGAAATGCTCCCGGCGAGCAAACCAAGGCCACCTCGCAGGAGTTGCGCACTTATCTGGCCGACCAGATCGAGCGGCGCCGGCGCGACCCCGGCGAAGATCTCATTACCGCGCTGGTGCAGGCCCATGATGAAGGCGGCACGCTCGCCGCCGATGAGCTGCTCGCCTTCGTGGTGCTGTTGCTGCTCGCCGGCAATGAGACCACCACCAATCTCATCGGGAACGGCACCCTCGCGCTGATGCGTCATCCGGATCAACTTTCGCGCCTGCGCGGCGATCTTTCGCTGATACCGACCGCTATCGATGAGATGCTGCGCTTCGACAGCCCGGTGCAATCGACGGTGCGGACCTGCGCCATTGCTACGAATGTTGGCGGCACCGATGTCGCGGTCGGTGAGTTGTTGTTCGTGATCCTCGCTGCGGCGAATCATGACCCGCGGCAGTTCGAGAACCCTGATTCATTTGATGTGGCGCGCACTGCGAATGACCACCTCGCATTCGGTGAGGGCATCCATTTCTGCCTCGGCGCAAATCTGGCGCGTATGGAAGGTGCGATCGCGATCACCTCGATGCTGGAGCGCCTTCCGAACCTTCGCCTCGCGACTCCCGATGCTCCCGCGCAGTACCGCGGCTCCTATCTCCTGCGCGGCCTGAAAGCGCTCTCGATGACAGCCGGTTGACCCGGATGTACAGCTAGGAGACTCCGACAAGAGGGAGTTGACATCATACGGAAGCAGTACGGACTACCGCGGAAAAGTCCTAAAAGCAGGCGCTGAATTTTCCCATCGACAACACCCGGCGAATCGGGGCGTCGCTATTGACGAAAAATCATAGTGAAAAACGCAACGATTCCCAGCAGCGAAACCAGCGCGGCGACCACTACCGCGAGTGACCGCTGCTTGCCCGCATACTGTGCTCCCAGCGCGCGGATGTTTTCGCGATTTTCCAGCGTAGCCAACACCAGCGAGAGGAGTCCGATGCTGACCAGCGCGAGCGCGAACTCGCGCGGTCCGATCAAGCGATGTGAGCGCGCCGGCGTTTCGAGTTGAAAGAATTTGTAGATGCTGAATCCAAAGGTGATGAGCGAGGTCGCGGTCCGGATCCAGGACATCATCGTTCGCTCATAAGCCACTCGGGTGCGATGCAGGGCGAGCTCGGTGGAAAGGTCGATTGCCGGCGCGTGGTGTAGGGCTTGGTCTTCCATTTGACTCGAGGTTGCCTCTGCGTTGGGGGTCCTCAAACCGGGCACTGCTCGCTCACGCATTGACGCTGCGACGCGGCCGAACATCCGCCACCAGGATGTTCACACTGACCAGCAGCATCCATGCCGGGAAGACCAGAGTGATCCATTTCCGGTTGGCGATCACCACCAACAGAATCGTCGCGCAAGCGTATCCGCTGAGGGCCGCCCACCGGAAGATTTTATCGCAGCCGGTCACCGCCTCGCGCCGGAGCATCCTCGGTGATCGCGAGGACCGAATTCGGTGGCAGTTCCATAAGCATCGGGTTATTCATCTCACCGTCCGTTTCATCTCCGCGGGTTGGCGGGAGACCTGAGGTTAGTGGCTGCCGCTGCCGCCGGCATCGACCAGCTTCCGCATCACCGCATCCAGATTGAAGGACGCCGGCTTTTGCCGCGGCGGGAACTTCTGGAAGTTTTCGATCTGTTGCGCCACCACTGCCTGCATCGCGTAAATGATGTAGACGTGGGTGATCAACCAGTCGTAGTAGGTGTTAGAGTTCTCATCGGCCCGCTCGAATGGATCGCGACGCAGGTGGAAAATCTTTGGGGCGCGCAGATGAACGAACGGCTCCAGCCAGCACTGCAACTGCTTGGCGCGTTGTTCCATCAGCACAACTTTCCAGTCGCGCATCCGAATGGCGAGGATGTCGCCGTCGTCACTGATGTAGAAGAACGATTCGCGTGGACTCTCCTTCACCTCGCCGGTCAGGTAAGGCAGCATGTTGAACCCGTCGATGTGGACCTTGTACGTCGTCTCGCCGATCTTATGGCCGCTGAGAAGCTTCTCCTTGATGTCCGCTTCTCCGACCGCGGCAAGAAAAGTCGGTAGCCAGTCCTGATGAGTAACGATTCCATTCACTACCGAACCTGGCTTGATCTTGCGGGGCCAGCGCACAAAGGCCGGCACGCGCCAACCGCCCTCCCAGTTGGTGTTCTTCTCGGATCGGAACGGAGTGATGCCGGCATCGGGCCAACTGTTGTAATGGGGACCGTTGTCGGTGGTGTACATGACGATGGTGTCATCGGCGATACCTAGCTCGTCGAGCTTGTTGAGCATCCTGCCGATGTCTTCGTCATGGGCGACCATCACGTCGTTGTAATCCCCCTGGCCGCTTTTTCCCTTGTGCCTCTCTGCGGGGTGAGTTCGGAAATGCATAGCGGTGGTGTTGTACCAGAGGAAGAAAGGTTTATCGGCTTGGTTAGTCTCGTCAATGAAGCGCAGCGCGTGCTCGGTTATTTCGTCGTCGATGGTTTCCATCCGCTTCTTCGTAAGCGGGCCGGTGTCTTCGATTTTCTGGCCGCCCTTGCCGTCAGACCAGCAGTGGAGCACGCCCCGAGGACCAAACCGCTTCTTGAACTCGGGCATTTTCGGATAGTCGGGATCCTCCGGTTCCTCCTCGGCATTGAGGTGATACAGATTGCCGAAGAATTCGTCGAAGCCGTGTACCGTCGGGAGGAATTCATCCTTGTCGCCAAGGTGGTTCTTGCCGAACTGGCCGATTGCATAGCCGTGCGGCTTGAGCAATTCCGCTATGGTCGGATCTTTCGTGCTCAACCCGACATCGGCGCCGGGCATGCCGACCTTGGTGAGCCCGGTACGGATTGGATTCTGACCGGTGATGAACGCGGCTCGACCCGCGGTGCAGCTTTGCTGAGCGTAGTAGTCGGTGAAGGCGACGCCTTCGTTGGCCACGCGGTCGATGTTGGGCGTGCGATAACCCATCTGCCCGCGGCTGTTATAGCTGATGTTCCACCAGCCAATGTCGTCGCCCTGTAGGATCAGGATGTTCGGCTTGCCTTGTTTTGCCATTGCTATGTCCTTTTTTGCCAGCCCTATTGCAAGGACTGAGCGGGTCTCGACCGATGCGTGTTCGTACTCGACCTCGGATGAATCACCTGCGACTTGCGGACTCAGCCAGACCGCTAAATCATACGGTTTCTGCACGCAAGCTAGCAGGAAAGGCTTCCTGGCGAAGTGGTACTTTGGTTCCATTAGATCGCGCGTGATTGACCACATACGTTCGCGATGCTAACTACATCGCACCCTCTCGAAGGAGGCGCATTCAATGGAAATTGTCATGCAACATTCGTCGCAGCGGAATGCGCCTGCCGTCTCTTAGACAACTAGCCTAGACATTGTCGCTATAGAGGCCGCGAGCTTTTCCGCCCGCGGTCTTTTTCATTTTACGCGATGCGCATATGCGCGAGGTTCAACTTTCTCATCGGACAGGAGGCCACCATGGAAGCCGTTTCGAGTCGTCGCTTTGGAAATCGATTTTGCAACATCCACTCCGCAAACAGACCGGAGATACGAGAATTGAAAAATTATTATCCAGAGTCGAGTTTGGATAGTTTCCTGAACGACGGACATCTGAGCGAAATCCTCCACGTTATCGAGGGCGGTAAGGAGGGCATCGTATATTGCTGCCGCGGCGGGCCGTTGGCCGGCGTCGAGCTGGTCGCGGCGAAAGTTTACCATCCGCTGCATCGGCGGAAATTTCGCAACGATGCGGTCTATCAAAACGATCGCCTGCGCGGTCCGGCCGTTCGGCGCGAACGCCTCGCGATGTCGAAGAAGACCAGCTTCGGGCGCAGCGTCCAGTATGGGACCTGGCTCAGCGGGGAATTCGAGACCCTCGAGCTGCTGCATCGCGCGGGCGCCGATGTTCCGTTTCCTATCGCGCTGGGCGAAGGCGCGGTGCTGATGGAATACATCGGCGACGAAACCTGCGCGGCGCCGCGGCTCGCACAGGTGGAGTTGTCGCGCCACGAGGCGAAGCCTCTCTTCGAGCGCATCCTGCGCAACATCGGGCTATGGCTCGATCTCGATCGCATCCACGGCGACCTCTCCCCGTACAACGTCCTGTACTGGAACGGCGCGGTCACCATCATTGATTTTCCGCAGGCGATCGACTCGCGCTTCAACCCGAATGCGCTAGAGCTGCTGCATCGCGATATCGCGAACGTATGCCGCTACTTCGAACGCTACGGAATCGGTGGCGATGCCGACCGGATCGCCTCGCGGATGTGGAGCGCCTATCGCCATGGCGCGGCGCTTACGTAGGGCGTCAAATGTGGTACGGGTGATGCGCGAATGAGGTGAGGGGTGGGGTCAATCCAAGGCCAGAGTTGCATAACGATCGATGCGGGGGCGGCGCTTTCCAAAGTGCGGAAGCGCCTGCTCCCGTTTCTCTTCGCGCTCTACATCGTCGCGTATCTCGATCGCATCAATGTCGGATTCGCGGCGCTCCAGATGAATCGCGAGATCGGCCTGAGCGATACTGCGTTCGGACTCGGCGCGGGAATTTTCTTCCTCGGCTACTTCATCTTCGAAATTCCCAGTAACCTGATTTTGCGCCGGGTCGGCGCCCGACGCTGGATCGCGCGCATCATGATCTCATGGGGCATCACCGCCGCGGCGACGATGTTCGTGCGCGGCGCCGCGAGCTTCCATGCGCTGCGCTTCATGCTCGGCGTCACGGAAGCGGGATTCTTCCCCGGCATCATCTACTACCTCACCTTCTGGTTCCCGCAACGGGAACGCGCTCACGCGATCGCCCTGTTCATGACGGCAACCTCGCTTGCGGGAGTGATCGCGGGCCCGCTCTCCGGCGCGCTGTTGACGCTGCATGGAATGGCCGGCCTCTCCGGATGGCAATGGATGTTTCTGCTCGAAGGAATTCCCGCGGTCATCATGGGCATCGCGGTGTGGCGCTATCTTCCCGATGGACCAGCCGAGGCGACATGGCTGACAACCAGTGAGCGCGAAACGGTCGTCGCGATCCTCGATGAGGATTCGGGCACGCGGAAACTCGCGCATGCCGATCTCCTCCAGGCGATCCTCAGCGGCCGGGTCTGGATCCTGACGCTCTTCTACTTTCTCTTCGCGTTCGGCCTCTATGGAATCAGTTTCTGGCTCCCGCAAATTCTAAAAGGCTTCGGCACCATGAGCATCCTCGCGGTCGGCTTTGCGTCGGCGATTCCATTCGCGGTGGGCGGCATTGCGATGGTCCTGGTTGGAAGGTCCTCCGATCGGATGGGCGAGCGCCGGATTCATCTCGCGTTATGCGCACTCGCCGGCGCAGTAGGATTTTTCGCCGCCGCGTATGCGGGCAGCCCGGTCCTCGAACTCGCATGCATCACGATCGCGGCGGCGGGAACCTCGTCATGCGTCGGGCCGTTCTGGGCGATTCCCGCCGGCATCCTGACGGAGGCGGCCGCGGCCGGAGGCATCGCATTCATCAACTCGGTGGGAAATCTCGGCGGATTCGCGGGGCCCTATGTCGCCGGCTTCATCGTGCAACGAACTCACAACTTCGCAGCGGCGCTGATCACGATGGGCATCGCACTGACCCTCGCGGCGGTGGTTGCACTCTTTGCCGACCATCCAGCTTGACTCAAGTCACGCGCTGACGTATTTTGTCAACTCTACATCATGTTATTATTATTTATCTTGATGTAGTATGCGCAGTATGGGCTGGGGGACCCTGGTAAAGTGACTCCACTACGATCGATGAGGCGCTCGCGCCTCGGCATCGTTCCCGGTTGCGAGTATCGCAGAATCGACCAGATTCAGACTTATCTCACACCGCTGGTAACTCCCGGTATATCCAGGCGAGGTAATGACTCCGCTCCACCTCTCCGGACGAAGACCGCTGGTCAACGTCGAAATCCCCACAGGATACCTGTAACGCGGAAGCCGGTTTCGGGCTGGTAGCGACGATGTTCAACGGTCGGAATGAGGTCCCAACCTCGATCGCTTAGGCGCTTCATGATTTCGACCTCAGCATGGGGATGCTGATTGGTCTGATGCCATTCCAGCACCAGGAACCTTGTTCCCAGATTGTCAAAACGTGGATCGAGGATAAGATCGTATTCACCGCCTTCACAGTCGATCTTGAGAAAGTCGATTTTCATCCGGCCGACAGTTTCGAAGAAGTCCGTGATCTCGACCGGCAATACTCCCTTTGCGCCAGTTCCGGGAATGGCGGTCTCGCCTTCGGCAATCACCAGCGAGCTGGCGCTAAAGTCGGTGAGCAATCCAGTTCCCGCCCTGACGCCGGCTGCTGCAATCTTTAGGATGATCCTGTTTTGAAGATGATTGCTCTCGATGTTGAGAGCCGCCTGCCGTGCGTTATCGGGATGTGGCTCGAAGGCAATGAACTCAGCTTTGGAAAAATATCTCGCCAGGTAGACGAGCGAGTAACCTACGTTGGCCCCTACGTCGACTGCGCACCGGACCGCATCCGGCGAAATGGCTCGAGGAGGACAATAGATTTTGCTGACGAATATTTCGTAAGCCACGCCTATATCGAGGGTGCCGGGGCCGCGAATGGCTATAGTATCGCCCGAATAGAACCTTACCGTTATCGGATCGCGCCGCGAGAGAATCCTCCAAAAAACGAAAGGAATCCTGCTCGACAGCGGCATCAGATTGCGAAGCAGATCACCCACGGCCAATCCCTCGTTTTAGTGCGGAGTGACACCTGGCAAGATAGTCTTTGACGTCATAGACCGATGTTTGCACAGCGTCTTTGAAGTGACTGCTAACGCAGCTCCAATTGGCAATCGGCGGGCGCACGACGAGAAGAGTTGTCGTCCAATAAGGCTGTCGGCGCCAATAGGCCGGGGGTGCGGTGATCGGACCGTCGAACGGGAACATCAGCAAATCATCGAGACTCTTTAATGGAATTGCGTCGGCATCGAGATAGACCACGCGCTCATACTGGACCAGCTGAAAAATTCTCAACTTGGTCAGGCAGTGCCGGTAGTAGCGGCGCTTCATAAGTGGCAGGGCTGGAACACCTACCGTCATCATTCCCATCGCACGCATCTTCTCCAGGACCCAAGGCTCCAGGGGCAGGTGAAGAACAATTAAATCAGTGCCGCGGCGAGTCCCGAGGCGTTGAAGCAGTCGCACAAAGACCAGCACCGAGACCGCATACTCATGACGAGTGGCGTAAAAGACGAGAGCCTGACGGTTCATCGAAGGCGAAAGACAAAAATCTTGTCCGGCGATCACGTCGGAGCGCATCGGGTTCATTGGCTCGCAAGCCGCTTGGCAACGATCGTGCGAAACTCCCGCATGAATCTATCTGGGGTAAAGAGCTTGGCGCGCGATGACAATGAGGAGAGGATTTCTTCCTGTAGCACCGAATCAGCCATCACTGCGAGGATCTTGTTGACTGCTTCGCCGCTCGAAGAATAGGTAGTTCTGGGATGATCGCCAACTATCTCCCTCGGGCCACCAGCATTGTAGACAAACGGTATACAACCGGCAACCAACATCTCGGCGACAGCTATCCCAAAGTGTTCAGCGAGGTGCGCATGAATCCCGTAGCGATTGCGTTGCAGCAGCGCAACTAACTCTGCGCGCGATGGGTTTTCATGGAGTTCCACCCAATCCGCGTTGGATTGCACCAGCGTTCTTATCTGGTGACGATACGCTGCCGCTTCAGGCCCGGTATCTAGCGATCCGACAAGGTGTAACTTCACGTCCGGCTTCCGAGAACGCACTCGGCCGATGGTATCGACGATCCAATCGAGGCGTTTGCTGGAAGTCATCCTGCCGATTGCAACGAACCCATTGGTGCGCCCGGACCATGGCAATGGTTGAAAGTTTCCGCCCACCGGAGGGTAGAGCGTTATCGGATCGATATCGTAAACACTTTTGACCAGCTCACCTATCCAGTGCGAGTTGGTGATGGTTAGATTAAGTTTCATTCTTTCAAAGGAATAACCTGCCACCAGCTTCCAGAGGCGTAGCTCTCCGCGAAGCAAATCTGAAAGCGAAGGCGCGCGCCGATAGAAAGCTGAGAGTGCCGGCGCATGGATATACTGTATTCCGGGTGCTCCAAAATCCGCTTCCATCTCCGCGCTCAGCAAGAGGTCGTAGCGATTTCTCATCAGCTTGCAGCGACGAAGCATCAAGCACCAGTCCTGAATGCTACCGGGGTCGGGATCCAGTTCCACAAAGCGCCGCATGATGGCAGGCATGGCCACGATCGTCATTTGCTCCCAGCGCAGCGAAGTGCCAAAAAAACGATTCACTTTTTCAAGGGCGGGAGGTTCCCAACAGAGGAGAGTGACATCGTAATCTTCCACCAGGGCCTGTAACATCCACGCGGCGACCCCCGCGGCGCCTCCACGTGCATCGAGTGTTCGTTGAACAAATAGCAAACGCCGCGGACGGTTTGCTCGCAAAGTGTCTGGCGCCTGGTGGATCGCGTCGTTCAAGATTGGACCATGGAATCAAAAGCATCCTTGAGTTAGTTCAAATCTTTATTGGCGCCGTCGAAACACCAGATCGACAAAGGTTACTTCTGTGGACCTGGCTCGGCCAATGTCGAGAATGTCACAGATTTGGAAGCCTGATTGATCCATTTTGGCGATCAACTCCTCGAAGGAATATGAGCCCTCGAAGCGGTGCATCACGCTTGCTTCGGCTATGACGAAAATCGTGTCACGGAGAAAGTTCGATGCGCCGCGAAGGATTTCCAGTTCGGTTCCTTCCGTATCCAACTTGAGGCCATAGGGCTTTGGAATGCGGAACTCCGCGGCAATCGCATCGAGGCTGGTCACCTCGACCTCGCGCGCAGTTCTTTGATCGCCGGTCCGTTCGGCTTCGCACCGCTCGTAAAACGAGCTGCCCAGAACATGTCGTGGCTCCACGAATATATTTCTGCGGCCTTTCGATTCGCCCAATGCCATTGGAATATAGCGGCCGCGTCGGCCGGCCAGAGTTCTTTCGATAGAACTGGCGAATTCCGCCAAGGGCTCGACCATCACCAGATAAGCGTTGGGATAGGCCTGATACAGAGGTTCGGAACCATAACCGACGCCGACATCGACGATGGCGGCCGGGTTGAATTTCAGGCGTCGAAGGTATTCGGCATCCCAGTATGCTCTGCCGGCTTCCCATGCGCCGGCTGGGAGGACCCGGCGAACCAGCCATCCTCGTTCCAGAAGCTTGCGATGCAGATAGTTTTGCGCCCGCTCCATCATTGTCGCGTAACCCCGTCAAATTGCGGGCCTCTGATAAACGTGACTCCATCACGATCGATGAGGCGCTCGCGCCTCGGCATCGTTCCCGGTTGCGAGTATCGCAGAATCGACCAGATTCAAATGGATGCCGAGGGCGGCGGGCGAGGAGAAAATCTGCCGCGCGCCGGCCGCGGCGAGCTGGTCGCGAAGAGCCTGGTTGAACCCGATGCCAAAAAACTCGACTCCGAGTTGCGTCGCGGCAAAGTAATCGGAATCCGCATCGCCCACAAACGCTGAATCCCGCGCGCGCGTCGCGCATCGCTCGAGCGCGCGGGAAATCATTTCAGGTGAGGGCTTCAGCGCCAGCAGGCTGTCGCGCCCGACGATTACCTCGATCAATCGGCTCAGCCGATAAATCGCGAACCAGCGGCGAATCGTGCGCGATGAATTCGAAGTCACGATCGCGAGCTTCCCGCCGTTCGCCTTAAGTTGCGTGAGCAGATCGATTGCGCCATCGAGCGGGAGCGCGCGATCGACGCCCGCCATCTCATACTTCTCAATCATCTTCGATGCGGCGCGCAGGATGGAGCGCATGCGCGACGCGTTCAAGCCGCTCGATCGATCCTCGACGAGCTCCCGCATCCGCGCGCGCATGCCGCTGTAGAGTGGAAGGTTGCCGCGCGGGAATTTTTCGAAAAGGTCGTCCGGCACACCCAACTCGCGCAGCATCGGCTCGAGTTCACGCCGGCCACCCGCCCAATCCACCTCGGGCTCGAGGCGCGCGATGGTGTTGTCGAAATCGAAAATCCACAACTTCTTGCGGATCAGCGGCGGAGGCTTAGATCCTCGCGGAACACGCTTTTTCGCGCGGGATTTCGCAACGGCGTTAGCGCGAGCAGGCACAGTCAGTCCTGGAACGCGCCAGCGGCTCGCTGATGGTGCGCGGCCCATCGAAACGAATCAGCGACGCCACCGCATTGGTGTCGTACTCGCCGAGGATTTTCAGCACCTCGGTGGTGGCCAGCAGCGCGATGAATGCGGCATTGTCGGCGCGCTCGCCGAATCCATCGAGCAGACCGCCCGACGCGCATCGGATACATGGCGGCGGCGAAGGCAGCAGCCCGATTTTCCCCGGCGCATCGAGGCGCGCTACCACCGCAGCGCCCGCGCTGGGCGCCTCGGCAGCGGCGAACTGCACCACCTCGGCGCTCCCGAGCAGCGCGAACACCAGGTCCGGCACCTGCGCGAGGCTGCCATAACTAACGGTAGAGTCAGGGTTCAGGTCGCGCATCTTTTCGCACAGCGATCGGAGCTGCGCGCCGTCACATCCGGGGACGCATAAATCGATATCGCCCACCCCCGCGCCGACGAGGTAGGCGAGCGGCTCCTCGAGGTCCTCGCGCGCCGCGATTACGACGATGCGGGAGCTGAGCAGGCGTTCCTGCGCATGCCCGCCCATTTTGGGGATGATGATCTGGCGGCTATAGCGGGCGATTTGGTCGTTGGTAAGCGGCATACCCGCGAGGATATCCGCTTGCGCGGCAACTCGGTAGGACTCCGCTATCTTGCATTCGGCGCGCGAACCTCAGCGCCGGCGCGATGCGAGCGCCTTCGCACGCCGTCGCTGATGACGATTGCCGGTAAACATTGAACTTGATGGGTTTGCTTTTGCATTTTCATTGGATGAGGAGGGCGCAATCCGGGGTTCCTCCTGATCAATCCGCGATGCTTCGAAGTGGGTTTGTTTTTGCACCTTTTGTAGGAGCGCTAGCAGCATCTGAAGCTCTTCTGCGGCCGCGACGGCACTATCCGGCGCTGCTGAATAGTGGGTTTGTTTTTGCGCTTTCGCACTCGCCATCCTGCCGTTCGAGGCCCTTCGCAGAGCCTCAGGGCCACTTCTCGGCGGTGCCGAGAAGTGGGTTTGCTTTTGCACTTTCGATCGCGACGAGGTACCGCCAATCCTGTGACTTTTCCGCTCCTGCAACTCAAAGATGGCGCGGTGGATTGTGCGATTGAGGCTGCCCTCATAGCGCAAGATGGCATTCGCCTCGCGAGGGCCAGGGATGGTGGGCCTCCATAGTCCGGCGCGACGCAACTGCTCCCGCTCGGCCCGAAGATGCGCGGCCTGAGCCGGTTCCGCGGTCGCGATGCGCTGGTTCATCTCGCGCTCACACTCCTGATGGTGTTTGAGCGCCGAGAGATTTTCGTAGCGCCAGACTGCGGCCATCCGCACATAAGATTCCGCGATAGTCCGGACGCAGTTCTCTTCCAGCGCGCCCTGTGGCTTGAAGTCATCGCGAAGTCCCGCGAGGATTTCCTCGAAATCGCGCTGTTGCTGCGGGGTCCATCGGTCGCGCGCGACGAAGAATCCATGCTTGATGGGATTACGCGCGACTTTCGCCTTTCCTTCGGCAGTGCGCGGCCCGCTCGAGCGCGCCGCATTACGTCGGTTGGCTTCGAGCCGGCGCTGAGAGAGAGCTAGCGGGCGGCGGCGAACGTTGGAAACGGGCGCGTGAGTGATGCTGACGGAGCTGGCTGCCATAGCGCATGCCTCCTTGGGATAGGGCCGCACAAATGCGCGGTCATAACCCTTAAGCATTTACCTATGACATCCGGTTGTCCACCCCCAGGCGGAGCGCGGCCGACTCGCCGCGCGAAAGCAGAAACATCCTACTCGATGACGTTTTTTTCGATGGGTTCGACCGTCACCCCGGTTTGCCGCAGCCATTCGATCGCGCGCTCGATCTGATCCGTCGAGCCTTCGAATTCGACCGCGACCAGTCCCATGTCTTCGGAGACGCTGGCGCCGCGGATACTGAACATCAAGTCGAATTTCTTTACCAATTGGTAGAGGATCGGCTCCTTGATGAGGGCGCGCGGATAACTGAGGTAGTAGCGCTCGTGAATGCGATCGGTCATTGAAGGGTTCCCGCGACCATTTTTTCCAGGCGTTCTCGCCATTGTTCCTGCTGCCATTGTTGCCATCCAATCCAGAGATTGGTGGACAGATATTTGTCGCCGAAGTCGGGAAAAACCGTGACGATGGCGCCCTCGCGCAGCGTGCGCCCCAGCCGCATCGCGGCGAGCAGCGCGGCGCCCGACGACTGCCCCACTACAATGCCCTCGATCTGGCCGAGCATGTAGACCATCTCGTACGCGTCTTCGGTCGCGATCGCGATTTTCGAATCGAGTTCATCCTCGTGATAGATGCCCGGCACGATCGACGACGCCATGTGCTTGAGGCCTTCGAGGCCGTGCATCGGATCGTCGGGCTCGACGGCGATCACCTGGATGGCGCGATTTTTCGATTTGAGAAATCGCCCGATGCCCATCACGGTGCCGCTGGTTCCGATCGCGGCGAGGAAATGGGTCACGGTGCCTTCGGTCTGATGCCAAATCTCCGGACCGGTAGTTTCAAAATGCGCCAATGAGTTGGCTTCGTTGTTATATTGGTCAGGTTTGAAATAACGCCCCGGATTCTCCGCGTAAATTTTCCGGCACAGCCGGATCGCGCCGTCCGATTGCTCCATCGGATCGGAAAAGATGATCTTCGCGCCGTATGCCTCGATGATGCGTTTGCGCTCGCGGCTCACATTGGACGCCATTACCAGCTCGACCGGATAGCCGAGCGCGGCCCCGACCATCGCCAGCGCGATGCCGGTGTTGCCGGAAGTCGAATCGAGGATGACTTTGCCGGGCTTCAGCTCGCCGCTTTCGATGCCGCGCAAAATCATGCTGCGCGCCGCGCGATCCTTAACCGAGCCGCCCGGATTGAAACCCTCCAGCTTCGCGAAGATGCGTACCGCGGGCGCAATGATGCCCTCGGTAAGTTTCGTGATTTCGAGCAGCGGCGTGTTCCCGATCAGCTCGAGAACATTCGGCGCGCGCTCGACCGGGACGAACTCCGGCTCAGTATCCGCCCGCGATTGCGGGGACGATTGAGATCTCGTCGCCATCCTTTACCTTCGAGTTGAGTTGCTCGAGAAAGCGGACATCGTCGCCATTGAGATAGATGTTCACGAAGCGGCGAATCTCGCCCTTGTCGTCGAGCAAGCGCTCGCGCAAGCCCGGATGCCGGGTTTCGAGATTGTCGATGATCGCGCGCAACGATGCGCCCTCGGCCGGGACCTCGTCCTTGCCGCCGGTGAAACGCCTCAGTGGAGTGGGAACTCGAACGCTAATTGCCATGCGTGGCGATGACCTCCTGGTCCTTGTTGGATGCCATTGGATTGATGCTATCGGCGCGGCGACGCGGTTCTCAAGCGGCGCCTGCGATTTGACGTTTGCCGTTCTCCAGCCGCTCGAACAGTGAATCGAATTCCTTGAGCTTCGCTTCGATGATAACCGGCTGCTCGATCGAGTTCGCGACCGCCTCGAGGGTTTTGTATCCGTTGCCGGTAATTGAGACCACCACCGTCTCGTCCTTCTTGATGCGGCCCTGCTCGATGAGCTTCCTGGTGACCGCGAGCGTGGTGCCGCCGGCGGGCTCGGCGAAAATGCCCTCGGTCCGCGCGAGTAGCTTGATCGCGTCGATGATCTCGGGATCAGTCGCGACGTCGCCCCATCCCCCGGATTCGCGAACCGCCTTCAAGACGTAAAATCCGTCGGCCGGATTTCCGATCGCAATCGACTTTGCGATGGTGTTGGGCTTGACCGGCTCGATCAGGTCGGTGTGCTTGTGCAGCGCATGAATCACCGGACCGGAGCCGGCAGCCTGCGCCGAATGAATCTTGAAGTTCGCCTCCTTGATGAGGCCGACCTCTTTGAATTCCTTAAATGCCTTGGCCACCTTGGGCAGAATCGTGCCGCCGGCGGTCGGCACCACGATGTGATCCGGCACCTTCCAACCGAGCTGCTCCGCGACTTCGAAGCCGAAAGTCTTCGCGCCCTCGGTGTAGTAGGGACGCAGGTTGATGTTGACGAAGGCCCATCCGTATTTGTCGGCGATCTCGCTGCAGAGCCGATTCACGTCGTCGTAGTTGCCGCGAATGGTGATGACTTGGGCGCCATAAATCGTCGAGCCCACGATTTTTCCCGACTCCACCCCTTCCGGCATGAAGATGTAACACTTCAGATTCGCGCGCGCCGCATGCGCCGCCACCGCGGTCGCAAGATTTCCGGTCGAGGCGCATGACACGGTGGTGAAGCCGAACTCGCGCGCCTTGGTGATCGCGACCGAGACCACGCGATCCTTATATGACAGCGTCGGATGATTGACCGTGTCATCCTTGACATAGAGATTCTTGATACCGAGTTCTTCGCCGAGACGCTTGGTGCGGACCAGCGGGGTGAAGCCGGAAAACGGCCCGGCTTCGGGCTCACTGTCGACCGGCAGCAACTCGCGATAGCGCCACAGGTTGTGCGGGCGCGACTCGATCAGCTTGCGCGAGATGGCGCTGCGGATGCGCACGTAGTCGTAGGTGACTTCGAGCGGACCGAAGCAGGTTTCGCATACATGCAGCGGGCTGATCGGATATTCCTGTCCGCATTCACGGCATTTCAGATTGGTGATGTAGCTGCTCATCGTTCTTTCGTCCTACTGGCGCTCGTGCGCCTCGACATTCCGTGTTGTAACTCGATCGAAAGCTCCGCAAACGCATCGCATTCGCGGATTAACTTTTGTGAAACGGACGCGCGCGGGCCCCGATCCGTCATAGGTGAGAATTCCTCCGGCAAGTCTCGCCTCATCCCCCGCTACGATCGCGAACGCTTCCTGAGCCTGCAAATTTCCAATCGCGCCAGCCACCGGCCCGAGGATGCCGGCCTCGCGACAGCTCGCGACCTCAGCTGGATCGGGCGCCTGCTCGAAGAGGCATCGGATGCATGCGGTATGCCCTGGGATCACGGTCATAGCTTGTCCCGTCATCCCCAACACGCCGCCATAGACGAAAGGCGTCCCGGTCGCGATCGCGACATCATTAATGAGAAACTTCGCGGCGGGGCTGTCGGTCCCATCGATGATGAAATCGAAGCGCTCGATGATCTCGCGCGCGTTATCGGCATCGAGGGCGAGCGGGAACTGCGCGATCTCCACGCCCGCGTCGATATCGTGCAGATGACGCGCAGCGGCTTCGACCTTGAGTTGGCCGATCTCGGCGCCGGTATAGATGATCTGGCGATGGAGATTGGTCACCTCGACCGGGTCAGGATCGACCAGACCGATGCGGCCGATGCGGTGCGCGCGAGCAATCGCTAACGCAGCAGGAGCGCCGAGTCCGCCGACGCCAACGATTAAAATGGCTTTGTTTTTGCGCATTGCTCTCGCTGATCCAGATGAGAGCGGCAAGGAGGGAAAACAAAAACCCTCGGTCCTGCGATAAGGACGAGGGTTAGTTAAACTCTCGCCTTATCTTCCAGGGAACGTAATCCCCGCAGGAGTTAGCACCTGCGCCCTCGCGGGGCCGGTTGCTGCGGCATCGTCGGGCCTGTCCCTCCGCCGCTCTCGATAAGGCAAATCAGCATCATCAGAGATATACAGCCGCATCGATTCTGTCAAACGGGCGCATCGAAGCGCGGATAACTATTACGCCGCGGACGCGCTAAAGCGAGATAGCATCGTTAAGCTGAAGCAAAAGAGTTCTTCATCTACGCTAGGCTTGCTCTTACACAGTCCCTTTCGATATCGTCCGCCCAAACAATCGGGTTGTGGCGCGCACCTGTAGCCCTATCTTTCAGTCGCCCTGGAGTGCCTAATGTTCGTTCGCTATGCGGTACTGGCTCTGATCGCCAGCCTCTCGGTGGCTGCGGTGACGTTATCCTCAGGATGTGATCCATGTCCGAGTTGCAAGACGCATGTCGCCTCGCCGACGGCTACCGCAACGCCTACCGCGACCGCCACCCCAACTGAGACGGCGACCGCCACTGCCACGACTACCCGGACGGCCACCTCCACCGCCACACCGACTTCGACGCCCACGGCGACTCCGACGCCAACCCGCCCCGCCCCCGCGACTGCTACCGCACCGCGGTCCGCGACCCCGTCGCCCGCCCCGACTGCGACGGCAACTCCGACGGCGACCGCAACCGCCACTCCCACGGCCACGGCGACGCCGACCACTACGGCCACTCCAACGGCAACTGCGACCCCGGTTCCCAACCTGCTCGGCGGCGCGCCCGCAGAAGCGATAACGGTACTTATCAATGGCAGCTTCGGAGGGTCAGGTGCGTCCAGCGGCGCCGAGAGTAAGGCGCCTGCGAGCGGTGCGGCTACGACTGGAGGAATCACGGCCTACATCCCCGATGGCGACTTCAGCAACGGCCTTTCCAATATCGAAGTGGTGCCGGTGGTGGGAACCGGACCGTCGCGCGCGACGATCGCCACCAGTACCCCGGTCAACTCATGCGCCGGCAATCAGACCACCGGTACCGTGATCTGCACCGACAATCTCACCGGAATTTATCTGATCAATGGCAATACGCTTTCGCAGACGCTCAGTAGCGGCGGCGTCAATCAGAAGAGTTTCTCGGGCGGCAACTGCACCACCTGCGGCGTAGTAGTCGATTCACTGCACAATCAGGCCGTCATCAGTATCGCTAACAACGCCAATTCGAATCCTTCCCCGCCCCCGGGGCCCGGCGCCTACCAGGTCATCAATCTCGCGAACAAAACCCTGAGCGCCCCGATTTCACCGGTGGGGACCCATGCGATCGCCGAGAGCTTCGGCCTGAATACCAGCACCAACATGATCCTGTCCCCCAACGAGGATGGATTCTTCGACCTCATCGACATCACCAATCCGTCGTCCCCGATCGCATATTCCTTGCCTGGCGCGCCGCTGCGCCCCTCGTTCGATTCGTCGTCGATCGATACCACCGGTATCGTGGTCGCAGGCGGCGAGGGTTCCGGCAACGTATTGATAGGGGATTTGAGCCAGGCCACCTTCTCCACCAGTCCACCGATTTGGAATGCGCCGAACCAGATCGAGAACCTGCCGGAATTTGCCCCGAGTTTCGGCTATTTCAGCTCCGGCATTACCGGGATGTCGATAGCCTACGGCAATAACGAGGTCTTCCTTGAAGATGAGGACGGCACCGCCAGCTTCGGCGCCGGCATCGGAGCGATCAAGTTGCCGTCAGTTGCGGGATTCGGAACTCCATCCATTCAGGATTGGGTAGTGGCGCATATGCCGACCACGCCCGACAACGCTTCGTGGAACATGCCTGCCGATCCGCATGGACTGGTCGCCGCGCGCACCAACCTCACGATCAGCGGCGGGAGCGTCGCATTGGGCACGGCGCCCAAGGGAATTGGATTCGTGGTTAACAATCAGCGCACCTATCTGGCGGTGGTTGACCTTGATGCGTTGTTGGCTGGACCACGCGCGCCGAGCGATGCGCATCAGCTGGACCCGAACTTCCAGGCATTGCAGAACAACCTGGTTGCCTACGTACCGGTGAATGCGTCGACGCAGACCAACTTCATCAAGAACGGGGATTTCAACGATGGGTTCGGGTCCTATACCACCGGGGTGGTCAGCGGTTCCCCGCTTATCAGCATCAACACCAGCCCGGTGACCTGCCTTCCTCCGACGCCGCCGCCTGCGGGCAATCCGTTCGCCAGTCTGAATGTGGCAAGCGGCGCCGATGGATTCTTCGAGCAGCAACTGACCGTGCCGAATGCCGCCGGCCAAGTGGTCAGCTTCAAGAGCTGGGGCATCATCAGTCCGGTCACCGTCACCGTCAGCGTGGTTCCCGCGATCGGCCCGGCGCAGATAATAGGTACTTTCACTGCGCCGCTGATTATGAATTCCGATTCGAGCTGCTCGGGCGCCACTCCCGCGATTAAGACCTTCAGCCTGAGCAGTTTCGCGGGACAGACGGTGACGCTGCGGTTCGAGGCGACCTCGGCAGGCAGCGCAGGCGCGATTGCCAACTTCGACAGTATGTTCGTCGGCAGCGGCAGCTGATGATTGCCTGAAACATTCGCGCCAAAACGAAGCGCCGATTCTTTTGGAGATCGGCGCTTTCCATTGATGCGATGTTCGAAGTTTAGTTGATCAGCAATTCCGCGATTTGGATCCCATTGAGCGCCGCGCCCTTGCGCAACTGATCGCCGACCACCCAGAAGTTGATGCCATGGGGAGTGCTGATGTCTTCGCGGATGCGGCCAACGAAGCAATCGTCCTGACCTTCGACCACGATCGGCATCGGATATTTGTTCTGCGATGGATCGTCGTAAACGCGCAGACCCGGAAAATTATCGAATGCCTCGCGCGCCTGCGCCGCGGTTACATGGCGCTCGGTTTCCGCATTGACGCAGATCGAATGCGCGGTGAACACGGGCACCCGCACCGTGGTCGGCGAGATCGCGAGGTCCGGTACATCGAGGATCTTGCGCACCTCGTTGACCAGCTTCATTTCTTCGCCGGTGTAGCCTCCCTCGCCGAATTTATCGATATGCGGAATCACGTTGAACGCGATCTGATGCTGAAAAAACTTCGCGGTGAGCTTCTCGCCCTTGCTCCACGCCATAGTTTGGCTGCGCAGTTCCTCGACTCCGCCCACACCCGCGCCGGAAACCGCCTGGAAACTGGTCGCGACTACGCGCCGCAGCTTGCCCGCGTCATGCAGCGGCTTGAGCGGCATCACGGTAACGATCGTTGTGCAGTTGGGGCACGAGACGATGCCCTGATGCTTACGCGCCGCGGCGCTGTTGATCTCAGGCACCACCAGCGGCACCGTCGGCTCCATTCGGAACGCGCTGGATTTATCGATAACGACTGCGCCCGCTTTGACCGCATACGGCGCGAACTCTTTGGATTGGTTTCCGCCGGCCGAGAAGAAGGCGAAGTCAATGCCCTTGAAGGAATCGGCGCTGACGACCTCAACCGGGAGCGATTCGCCTTTGAAGGTCATCTTCTTGCCCAGCGATCGCGCCGACGCAAACAGCCGAATCTCTCGCACCGGGAAGTTGCGTTCTTCCAGCAGCTTGAGGGTGGTCTGGCCCACCGCGCCGGTGGCGCCAACTACTGCGACACGTTGCCCATTAGCCATGGCGATACTTTATCTGCATCCTTGGTTTGAATCGAATACTTCGGCGTATAATGCCACACGCTACGCCTCGGAGGGGGATCTACATTTCGCATGAAGTCTAACGTCGCGTCATTGCGGGCCACCCGGGCCGCTCAATCGAATTCGTTCGTCCAAATTCCGCTGGTTTCGCTGCTGTTGCTCCTGACAATCTTTGCGTGCGGTTCGGCATGCTTCGCGGCGCAACCCGACCTGGGCAAGGTCCCGGACATCTTGCAAGGGCAACACTATTTACTGCGCGACGACGATTTGATCTTCCTTCAGGGGGTAGGAAACGGCTCGAGCTATCAGGCCACGGAAGCCGTGGTGCCCAGCTCGAACTCGAATTTTGGCGGGCCGGTCTCGACCTTTACGACCTCGTTGACCAATTCCGGCTTCACCCCTTTTACCGGCGTCGCGCTGGGACGCTTTTACAACACCGGGTATGACGATCTTCTTACCGTGGGCCAGCAATCAATCAATGGAAATCAGGCCTGGGTCGCCAGCCTCCGTGATCCGAAGACCGGCGGGGTGTTTACCCAACAGATTCCCAGCCTGATTCCACCGCTGGCGGTGGACGGCGGGCTGGGGATGCAAATCGTCAAGGGCGATTTCACCGGCGACGGCTTCGAGGACGCCGCCATCGCGTACTACTACGCCACCACTCCACCGCTGGTCGGCATCAACATCGTGACCGCGACGAACGTCAATACCAACGATTCAGCGCTCACGTTTGGCGCACCGATTATCAGTCCAACCAACAATGGTCCGGGGATATTGCCGGCCACGTTGGTGGCTGGTGACTTTGCGGGTAATGGAGTTTACGGACTGGCAACACTGCTGTCGGACAATCAGACGGTGCAGCTTTTTGCGGTTAATCCTCAGACACTGCAGATTACGCCTGGGCAATCGGTGCAACTGCCCTTCGCGCTCGCCGGCGTGGGGAACGAGACCCTGGTGGCGGGTCGGTTCAATGATGCGAGCCATGACCAACTGGCGGCCATCGGGCAGGTGGCGGGTGCGAAGAAATTCGCGGTCATTTCCATCGCTATCGATCGCGATACGCTGACGCCGACGATCAGTCAGACGGCGTATGTCAATGTCAGAGCAGCCTCGCTGCTTTTCCCGATTTCCAACGTAATCGGGAAAGCCGCACCGCTGACCGGCAAATTCGGGGTCCAGGATCAATTGATCATCGGTTTCAGCTCTCTGCTTTTTGGCGGGATCATCAACGCCGGCACCTTCGACGATACTTTCCTCTTCCATCGCGAGAGCACCTCGCAGCTCAGCACCACCGAGCCGACCTGTCTCTACAATTTTGAAGCCGGCAACTTCGATAATCGCGACAGCAACGGCAATCGCATTGCTAACTACGAGATAGCGGCATTTTACCTGCAAGGTAATAACTCGGAGAACTTTGCTTGTCCGGGCGCCAGCTCGGGTCCGCAAAACTTGATGGCGGAAATCTTCCGGGTAAATGCGGTCGGCTCCAACTGGTTGGCGCCGGCCAATCAGTACACGCTAAGCACTTTTCCAAATGGCATAAGCGGATTGGCCGGAGCGCAGATGGCGATTGGCGATACTCAGGGAAGGTCGCTGCGGGTCGGCACGCCGGACAAGGTGACGATCGAAGGACAGATTCAGCCGGACATCGTGCTGGGCATCCCGCCGATGCACGTGGATTACATCAAGCCTAACTTTGTCTTCAATCCGGCGAACCATCCCGGTTGTCAGGATGCGAATACGCCGTGCAATCTGAATCTGACCGTGCGGCCGAGCGTTCCCGCGCCCAGCACCGGCTTCTCCACCCAGTTCAAGTTTGCTTCCAGTTCGTCAACCAGTTCCAACCGCAGAACTACCACCAGCTGGGCATTCGGCATCAAGAGCAGTAACCAGACCAAGGTCAGTTATGGGTTGCCGGACATCGCGAGCGTATCGGTCGACCTGAAGGCCTCGGTGCAGAGCACGCATGACAACCGGGTCGCAAAGTCATTCAACACCTACAGCAGCAGGAGCGATAGCCTGACTGCGACGACCGGGTTTGCGGACCATATCTTTTTCAGCCAGTTGCGCCAAAACATCTACTACTACCCGGTCCTTGGCCAGATGACCTGCCCTGCAACTATTCCAAACTGCGCGCCGAACCAGATGACGCAACTCTATGTGGCGTTCTCTGCTCCGGACCGCGTCACCCAGGGCGACATCGATGCCACCACGCTGGACTGGTATCAACCGGGACACGAGCCGGGAAACATCCTGAGCTATCCGTGGGATTTCAATCATCTACAGAGCCAGTTCACGGAAAATCTCTCGCCTGAGACCACCAAACCGGCGCCGTGTCGGGGCACCGATACCTCGAAGATCGCCTATTCGACTACCTGGAGCAGCGGTTCGGGTCAGAGCCAGACCAGCGGCTCCAGCAACGCGTTTTCTACCGATGCCTCCCTCTCGGTCACCGGCAGCGCATTTGGCGTCAGCGATCAAGCCTCGGTGAGCGTGGCGGACAGCTCTTCCGTAAGTACGCTGCAGCAGAGTACGCAGACGCTTTCGGCGGCGGAAGGAATAACCATCAACAAGCCGGTCTTCGGTAGCGACGTCGCTCAATGTTGTCTGTACGACTTCGGCAGTTACCTGTTCGGGCTGGCGGATCCAAACGGAACTTTCCAGACCTTCAACCTTACCAATTCGGGGGGGAAACCTATCAATGTTCAGACTACCGGGCCCCTGGTCGTTGGTTTCGTCAGCAATCCCACGCCCAACAGCAGCGACGAGCTTTCATGCGGCGGTGCGCCGGCATGGTGGCAGGAGGTCTATAACCTGCCCGATGTTGCGGTGATCCATCCTGAGCGTTGGGACTGGTCCAAATACAACAAGACCGCGACCTTCAATCCTGCGCAGCCCGGCGTCTCGCCCTTGGTGCAGCCGTTCTATCATGCGAATGGGTTTTCCATCGGCGAGCAAGGGACGACCGGAGGGCCGACGCTAAGCGAAGCTCGACAGGGAGATCAACTTACGGTTACCGCGCGGATTTACAACCTGAGCCTGCGCGACACCGATGATCCAACTCTTTCGGATCCGGCGGCTTCGATTCAGGTCCGTATCTACGGGCAGCTTTACAATGCAGGAGAGCTGGACGGAAACAGTTTCCTCATCGGCCAGACCACGCTGCCAGACATCCCGGCGCTGAAATCGACGCGCCATACGGGACCAAACTGGCGGGACGCGTCGGTCAACTTCGACACCAGCCCCTACGCAGGCGGTCAGTATATGGTTTTTTGGGTCGTCGCCTGGATGGAAGACACTAGTGGCAATCTCGTTCCTGAGATGCCTGATCATGGCCTCACGGCAGACCCCACAAATCTGGCATTCACGCAGATCACTGATGTCCCGACCCAGATGCATAGTAATAATGTCGGCATGTATCCGGTGAACTCACCGTTCTTCATCGCGGACAAGAACGCACCTCCCGGTGCCGTTCAAGCTGGTGAGACGCTGAGCATCGCGGATATGGCGCTGGTGGGAACCGCGGCTCGCGATGTTCGCGGCGAACTGGATCTGCACCTCCACTCACGGTCAGCGTCGGCTTCGAACGTGACGGTAACGCTGGACTTGCGCGGCCCGAAAGGAGCGCGCGAGTTGCTCGCTGTCCAGCGCGTCCCCTATATACCTGCCGATGGTGATTACATGCTGCGCGCCATCATCCGTCCCGAACTTTGCGGACGAACGGCGATCCTCGCAAATGCGACGGCTGAAGATGGTAGCGCGGCGACTGGTAGAATAGTCGCACCTATCAGATGCAGTAGTCGATCGGGACGGGCATCAACCGACGAAGCATCGCTGCGGTAGCGCGAGGAGGCGCTGCTAGACTTTTTCCAGCAGCCACTCGGAGACTAACTCGGTCATCTCCTTGCGGCATTCGATCATGATGTGGCCGGCGCCCGGGTAAAGCTTCATCGTCTTGGGCTCGCCTGCGCGCTCGTACAGCATCTCCGAGCATTGATGCGACAGGATGGTGTCCGCCGTTCCATGAATCAACAGCAGCGGCTTCGGCGCCAGCTCGCCCACCGTATGCGCACCTGCGAGCTGGCTGGAAATTGCGATAACGGTGCTGACATTCGGACTTAGCGTCCCAGCATTGATAGCCACCGCGCCGCCGAACGAATGCCCGATGAGCGCCGCGCGCGGATAACCGGTGCCTTTGAGAAAAGCCATCGCCGCCAGGGTATCGAGCACGCATTCGCCGAAGTCATTGGGCAGCCGATAGTTGATCCTCGCGATGCTGATGCCCTCTTTCGGCAGATTCAGTCCGAGCTTTGCATAGAGCATAGCCGGGCCGTCATAGCCGCCAATCGCGCCGCTGACACAAAGCGCTGCGCGCCCCGGCTCTGGCGCCGCATGCAGGATCATCGGAATCGGACCGCGGGTGGTTTGAATCTGCAGCCATCGCGCGCCAGCCACTTCGGGGCCCGGCTCGATCCCTGTGATGCGGAGGTTGATGCCTTCGTCGCTCATCTTTTATCGATCGAGACTTGAGCTTCGGGATCGTCGTCGCCGAGCATCCGCATTCCGTAGCGAATTAACGCGATAAATTTTTCCGCCCGTGCAAGCAAATCACTTTGCTCATGCGCGGGAGCATCGACGATTTCCACCGAGGTGGCATGCAGATTCTGCTTGAGAATGTTCACCGCGCGCTCGAGGCTCTCGCGGTCACGCGCAGGGCTTTTGCCAATGTCGCGCCGCAGCGCCCGTTCGCGGATGTAGATCAGTTCGCCCATCGCAAATAGAGCGCCCAGCTTAGCGCAGTCAGATTAGAGTTCAACCCGGATAGCTGGCGCATCGAAGGACGTGGAACTACGATTTACTTAACCATGGGGAAACGAAGATGCCAAAGATCCAGAGCGCTGAAGCGGCGCGTCACGAATATGCCGAGATGCTGCGGGAAAAGTGCGGACTTCGAAACGCGCGTCTGATCGAGGCGATTGCGACGGTTCCGCGCGAGGATTTCCTCGGGCGCGGACCATGGATTCTTAGCGATTTGTCGCTCCAGCCTCGCTATACCCCGGACGACAACCCCGCACATCTATATCAGGACGTTCTCGTCAGCATCGATTCGGCGCGAGGCCTCAACAATGGGATGCCGAGCGGCCTCGTCAAGTGGATCGATGCGCTGGACTTGCATGAAGGCGACACTGCCGTTCATGCGGGATGCGGCCCGGGATATTACACGGCGTTGATCGCGTCGGTGGTTGGCGAGCGCGGGAGAGTTGTCGCATATGACATCGACGCGGACCTGGCGTCACGGGCGAAATCGAACCTGCAATCCTACGCAAACGTCGAGGTCTGCGCCGCGGACGCATCGAAGTACGATCCCGGTCCGGCGGATGCGATTCTCATCAATGCGGGCGCGACGCATCCGCTCAATCGCTGGCTCGATGCGCTGAACGAGGGCGGGCGGATGGTGTTTCCGCTGGTGCGATGGCCGATGGGCGCGATCTTCGGTCAGGGCATGGCCGGATGGGGTGCGATGATGCGCGTGCGCCGGTTGGCCGGGAAGATTCTCGGCCCTCGATCATCCGCTGGACGCGGAGCGATGATGCGCGTGCAGCGCGACGCGGCAGATCGATATGCGGCATCATTCGTCGGACCGGTCGGGATGTTTCCATGCTTCGGCGCGCTTGATCGCGCAGCCGATAGATTGTTGGAGCAGGCGTGGAACACGCCAGTAACGGCGGTGCGCTCATTGCGCCGCGAACGCCACGACAAGGAGTCATCATGCTGGCTGCACGGCGCCGGCTACTGCTTCTCTCGCAATGCTCCCCGCTAATGAGGAACTGGCCAATGGTTTCCCGAAGAGTCGCGTGCTTGGTCACCATGATCCTGTTATGACACTCCGCTGCGCGAGGTCTCGCAACGACGGCGGCGCGCCTCGAATTGCATGTCGCGCCTACCCCAACATAAAGTCGTGAGCGATGCCCGAGCGAAGCGATTTTGAGGTTGTCATTGTCGGCGGAGGAATCGCCGGCGCGTCGCTCGCGTATTTTCTCAGCGAGCGCGGCGTTACCAACCTCGCGCTGCTCGAGCGCGAAAGCCAGCACGGCTACCATTCGACCGGGCGCAGTGCCGCCACACTGGTCGAGAGCGATCCCATCGCACCGGTGCAGCAACTCAAAGCGATGGGCGGCAAGTTTCTGCGCAACCCGCCGGCGGGCTTTTCCGAAAACGCTTTGCTCAATCCATGTCCGGTAATGCTGCTCTATCGGCGCGGCAATCTGTCGCAGTTCGAAGCCAAGGTTGCTGGACTGCGACGCGACCGCATCGGTTTCCAGGTGTTGAGCTCGTCCGAGGCTATCGCGCAGGTCCCCGCGCTCGCGCTGGAGGATGCCGATCGCGCAGTCGTACTCACCGACGACGGTCGCATCGATGTGCATGAACTGCTGACCAGCTACCTGCGTCATGCGCGCAACCGCGGCGCGACGATTCGTACCTCCAGCGAAGTGCGCGAACTCATTGTCGAAAATGGCCGCTGCGGAGGAGTCGTGACCGATGCGGGGAGGCTCACTGCGCGATGGGTTGTCGATGCTGGCGGTGCGTGGGCGGGCCAAATCGCAAAACTCGCGGGCGCCGCGGATATTCCATTGGAGCCTCGCCGGCGCACCATCGTGACCTTCGTGCCACCGTCGCATCTGTCAGTGAGCGGATGGCCTTTCCTCATCAGCGAGGCCGATCAAATCTACTTCGCGCCTGAGTCCGGCGGCTTGCTGCTCAGTCCGATGGATCAGGAGCCGATCGCGCCTTGCGATGCGCAGCCCGATGACGAAGTGATCGCCGCCGCGATGGAGCGTCTGCGCCGGCTGGCGCCCTCACTCGTACCGACAAGCTTGAAACGCAAATGGTCGGGGCTGCGAACCTTCTCGCCCGATTCGATTCCAGTGGTGGGCGAGGACCCTCGCATCAAAGGATTTTTCTGGCTCGCGGGTCAGCAAGGCTTCGGCATCGAGAGCAGCCCCGCGCTTGGACAGATTGCCGCGGACCTGATCGCGCGCGGCGCCACCGACCGCTTCGAGGCTTCAATTCTGTCGCCCGCGCGCTTCACAGCGACCTCATCATCTCGCTAAAAGACTTCATCGCTGGGTGGAGGTCCCGATGAGCCTGGTTCCATACCCCGATCAATCAACCCTGTGCGAGGAAGCGCGCGATGCGCTCGCGCAGGCGCCCCTGTTGCTCAACATCTTCAAGATGATGGCGAATGCCGAAACCTGCATCGTGCCGGTGACGCGCCTGGGCGGCGCGATTCTCGGCCGGCAGAAGCTCGACGCGAAGCTGCGCGAACTCGTCATCCTGCAAGTCGCGCACATCGAAGGCGGCGAGTACGAATGGATTCAGCATGTGCCGATCGCGATTTCCGTCGGCGCCACGCAGGCGCAGGTCGACGCGATCAAAAATCAGGCGCTCGATTCGCCGAGTCTCACGCCGCTGGAGCGGCTAACGATGCGGTTCACCGAGCAGGTCATAAATCGGGTGAGGGCCGACGAGAGTATCGTGCGTGAGTTGATGCAAATGCTGTCGCCGCGCGAGATCGTCGAGCTCATTTTCACGATCGGGTTCTACATGATGGCGGCGCGGCTGACGGAGACGACGCGCACCGACCTCGATCCTCCGGCGGGCACCAAGGTCCTCGATGCGCTGAAGCGGCAGTCTTAAGCGGGTGCGCGCGCGATGGCCGCGCGGCGCGCGCGTTCGGGGTCGCCGGACCAGGTCCACGCATGCTCGGTGCGGCTGACTCCCACCAGTACGCCATTGAATGCGCTCGGATGGATGAACAGCTCGGGCATGCCGGCCTGGTCGCGCGGACGCGGCGCGAACTTCGATCCTAGCGCTTCGAGGCGTCTCGCGAGCGCATCGACGTCGTCGGTCTCGACGAAGAACATATAGAGCGAGTCGCCGCGCTTGCGATGGAAGCGGCCCATCGCCTTTTCGTAATCGGTGATTTGCGAGAGTTCGATGCGATCGAGGCGCTCCGGCGGATTGAACAGCGTCAGGGTGCCGGTGTAACCGAACTCGGGGCTGGTGATAGGGCTGAACTTCGACACATTGAGGTTGAAAATCTTCGCGTATCGCTCCGATGCAGCGCGCCAGTCGCCGACGACATTGGTGACCTCGTAGATCCACTTAATCGCGCCGACCGGATTGCGCTCATGATGCGCGCTTAGCACCGCATTGATTCCGAACGTCGCCTTCGGATCGAGATAGAGCTGACCGGACGCGCGCGCGAAGCGCACGCCGTTGGCGTCAAGTTGGCGCGCAGCCGCATCGAGGTCTTCGACCGAGAAACCCGCGCCATAGAGTCCGCCATCATACTTCGCAACGAAGTCGGCGATCGGTCCGGTACCGTCAGCTTCGAGCAATTCGATGAGGCTGCTTCCGGCCTGCATCGTCGAGCGCTTCGCGCGCAGAATGGAAAGATCATCGCGACGCAGCAGTTCAGCGCCTAACACTTGGGTGACGACGCGCTCGGCCGCCGCGCGATCACGCACCGCGATTTGCACTCGGTCAACCCGCTTCAGCATCGAGGTTTCCTTACTGGAGTTGCGGCTCCGAGCCCGGCGGCTCCATCACCGGCGAGCCATGATGCATGACCATGAACCATTCATTGCCGACGCGTTCGAAGACGTTGGTGGTGAGGACCTGGGTTTTCATGATGCCGTCGTAGCCGCGCTGGGTGAGATTTTCCTCGACCACCACCACTGCGAGGTCCCCGGTCATGATGACGTCGACATCGCCGATCTCGAAGCTCATCTCGAAGACGCCCTCGAAAATCCGCTCCCAGCTCTGCATCACCGGACCCCATCCCAACAGCTTGCGCCATCCGGGATGGATGCAGACGATCTGGCGATCCTTAAGCCAGACCTTTTCCATTTTCTCCATGTCGAGACTTTCGAATGCGCGATAAAACTCTCGGTTCGCTTTTACTACTGCTTCGTGTTCGGACATTTGGAACCCGGCGTTGGGATGTCCACCAGCCTAGCCGCCGCGAGATATCGCCGCAAATGGGCTAATTCGGTGGGAGTATCGCGGCAAGTTTGGCGCCGGTGTCGCGATGAAAGATTGCATCACCAACAAGAGCGGCGATCTTTTTGGATGCTTCAGCAATCGGAATCCCACCACGATGGATATTCGAAATGACGGTGCGATCGGGTTCCAGCGAACTCAGCCGTGGCCGGTAGATGACATAGGCGCTGAGGCTCTCGGCGGTCGCGAGTCCCGGCCGCTCGCCGACGAGCATGCAAACCACATCGGGGCGGAGAATCTCGCCGATATGATCCTCGATCCTGACTCGAGCATTTCTGACGAAAATCGGTTTCAGGAGGTGATATTTCGGTTGAAGGGTTTTGTTCAGCGCGCGCAGTAATGGCCCCGCGTTGGCTTCCACAGCCGCCGAGGACAGTCCGTCGCCCACGAAAATAAGGACTGAAGATTGCAATGCTCCCCGGGACGACCGCTTGTTGAGTGCTTTTAGTTTTGCGATTTGATCGGCCAGCAATCGGCGGCCGCGCTCCGGACGACGAAGATACTCGTCGCGCGAAGCAGCCTCGCTGTGGAACTCAACGACGCCGTTTTTCCTCGGCCAGTCCGCGCTGACCTCAGTCATCACGGCGTCGATGGCACGTGCGTGATCGGCGCGAAATTTCAACCATGCGCTGGTTTTGTAACGCGCACCCGCTCTGCCGATATCCAGCCGCGCCGGCGTTTCCACGCCGCGGGATTCGTGGCTCTTCATCTCGTTCCGCTGACGAGCGATGGATCGCCGGCGCGCCGCGTCAATTTACCGTCATGCATAATTCCGCGTTCTTCGCACCACTGTTCGAATTCGGGCGCGGGCCGAAGATTCAAAACCGCGCGCAGCGCCGCCGCATCGTGGAAACTGGTGGACTGGTACGAAAGCATGACGTCATCGCCCATCGGCAACGCCATGAAGTAGTTGCATCCCGCGGCGGTCAGTAGCACGGCGAGATTTTCGCAATCGTTCTGATCGGCGCGGGCGTGGTTGGTGTAGCAGGCGTCGGCGCCGAGCGGCACGCCGAGCAATTTGCCCATCATGTGATCCTCGAGGCCGGCGCGCGTGATCTGCTTCGCATCGAAAAGATATTCCGGCCCGATGAAACCCACGACTGTGTTCACGAGGAACGGATTGTACCGCCGCGCGAGACCGTAACAACGCGCCTCGAGCGTCACCTGGTCGGCGCCCTCGTGCGCGTCAGCCGAAAGCTCCGATCCCTGACCGGTTTCGAAGTATGTCAGGTTCGGTGCATGGAGGGAGCCGCGTTCGCGCATCGCGCGATAGCTCTCATCGAGCATCGCAACGTTGATTCCGAAACCGTCGCACGCCTTTTCGGTGCCGGCGAGGCTCTGAAAAAGAATGTCGACCGGCGCGCCGATTTCGAGCGCGCGGATCTGAGTCGTGACGTGACCGAGCAGGCAGTTCTGCGTCGGCGCGCCGGTGCGATCGATGATCTCCGCCGTGAGATCCAGCAGCCGCTTGAGGTTGGCGGGTTCATCGATGCACGGGTTGATGCCGATCAGCGCGTCGCCGCTTCCATAGGAGAGGCCCTCGTAAATCGATGCCGCGATCGCATCGGGCTCGTCGCGCGGATGATTCGGTTGAAGTCGCGTCGAGAGGCGTCCTCGGAGACCGATAGTGGTGCGCGCCTTGGTCACGACGCGGACCTTGGCGCCGATCGTGATCAGATCGAGATTCGATGACAGCTTCGCCACCGCGGCGGCGATTTCACCGGTGCATCCGCGGCCGGCGCGTGCGACCTGTTCCTCGGTAGTTTCGTCGTCGAGAATCCACTCGCGAAATTCACCAACCGTCTGATTAGCAATTTCGTCGTAGATTGCGCGATCGAGGGCATCATCGATGACCCGGGTCACCTCGTCGCGTTCATATGGCACCACGGGATTCTCGCGGAGATCGCGCAAGGTCAAATCGGCGAGCAGCATCTTCGCGGCGATCCGTTCCTGTTCCGATTGCGCGGCCAGACCGGCGAGTTCGTCGCCCGAGCGCGCCTCATTCGCACGCGCGAGGACATCCTTGATGGATTTGAACTTGTACGATTTCCCGAACAGCCGCGTCGTCAGTTTCATCCGGCTCCTAGAAGTGAAAGACGCGGACGGATTTGATGCGCTCGCGATCCCATTCGATCAGTTCCAGCACATGTTTAGGCTTGTCGGCGTCGAGGTTCGAGTGGCGAAGATACTCGACCGCGGCGCTGCTGTCGGTTTCGACCACTGAAACAATCTCGAAGCGCAGCGTCGTGAACCGCTCCATCCCGCGGCGCGCGTATTCGCGAACCTGATCGCGTCCTTTGAGGATCGAAGCTTGCGCCTCCGGATAAAGTTGACTTACGACCGCACTGGCATGGGTTGCGTCTCGTGAATACAACGCGGCCACTTTGTCGGGATTGCGGCTCTCCCACGCCGCCGCCCATGCGAGGACGCGGGTGCTTGGCGATGCCATCGGCTGCCTCCTTTCATCGACGCGCGGGAATCACCGGCAGCACCAGATGCGATGAGAAGCCGCGATTGTGCATCACGGTCTGAATCGCGGGCCGCATCTCCGCGTCGGCGAACAGTGGATGTCCGGTGTTCGGATTGCGATCGAAGCGCGGAAAGTTGCTGGAACTGATTTCGAGCCGGATGCGATGTCCTTTCTGAAACATATTCGAGGTCGACCACATATCGATGGTGAACTCGGTAACCTCACCGGGCGCGAGCATCTTCTCGTGCGCGAATGATTCGCGAAAGCGCGCGCGGATGATTCCCTCGGTGAGGTTGCGCGCGAAGCCGCAATCATTCACGTCAACCAGCTTCGCGGTGAAGTCGGTATCGGGAGCGGAGGACGACGCATACAGCACCAACCGCACCGGGCCAGTCACTTCGAGGTCCTCGGCGAGCGGCTCGGTCGTATAGACCAGCACATCGGCACGCGCCTCAGCTTCGCGCTGATCCCACGCGCCGCCTTGCAGCGCCCCTGGATAGCAGCACAACGCGCCGCCGATGGTCGGAGTCGGATCAAGCGGATTGTAGAGATATACGTCCGCCGGTTCATCGCCGGGATGCTCGGTCGAAAGCGCGCCGTCATCGAGGGTGCTGTTGGCGCGCCCCCGGCTATGCAAGTAGAAGCGGCGGAAGTCGGTGCCGGGCAACGGCCAGTCGTTCTCGTCGCGCCACTGATTGATGCCCATGGTGAAGACTCGCACCGGCGATTCCGCATCGAAGCCGTTGCGCGCGCCCTTCAGCCAATGATCGAACCATCGAAGTTGCATGCCATCGAGGTCGATCGAAATCGGACTCGAAGCCATGCCGAAGTCGACGCTGCCGACCTCGAGGGGGAATGGTTACTGCGCCGAGTGTCCTACGAG
>VFSW01000999.1_pt1 | contig 42077 bp, 37 predicted proteins | sample 5358111 | NCBI WGS metagenome assembly VFSW01 (sample SAMN11554181, study PRJNA540505) | mine drainage metagenome | isolation source: sediment from site ElyBrook_90M | place: USA: Ely Copper Mine, Vershire, VT | collected 2017
CAGTCTTGGGTAATGCCGGCGGCTACTTTCGGAACAGCCAGAAAAGAATGCTTAGCACCAAGCTCACGATGATCGACGTCGTGATCGGGAAATAGACGCTGAAGTTGCGACGTCTGATAATAATGTCGCCAGGCAGATGACCAAATCCGATACGCGACAGCCATGGCCATACCAGGCCGACGACCACCAGGAGGATACCGATGATAATGAACACCCGCGAGACCGTCACTGTCAGGAAACCGTACCCAGCCTGAGATCCGGGCTCGACCGGTCCTGTGCCGGTTGCTGCCCGAGAAATGCGAGGATCTCTTCGCGCCGCCGCAGTGTGTCGGCGTAACCGAGATCAATGAGCTCGCGGCAATAGGGCTTCTCAAACAGCAGGTAACTGATAAGTTCCCCTCCGCCCCGGTCGAATGCACCCAGCCCACGCAGCATAAATCGCACCGACTTGGGGAAATTATGCTTGTGACGTTCGGCGATTTCGCGCGGGTCACGGCTCGGCGAAATCAGCAGCGCATCTATGGTTCGCAGGTGCGCGGTGCGATCCTGTTTGGTCAGATGTTCGGCTGGAATAAGGCGGAGGGTTTCATTGATGCGCCGCAGGCGTTCGAGATCCGCTTCCAGCGTATCGAGAAAGATGCTGCTGAGCACATGACCGCCGATCTGCGCCAGCGATGGATATTCAACTAGATCGGCTTGCCGGGGCACCTGGCTGCCACTCTCCGGGCGAACACCGATCACCAGGATGCGGTCGGCGCCAAGATGTATCGCCGGGCTCATGGGCGCGATTTGTCGCATCGAGCCATCACCGAAGTATTCGCGCTGGAGCTTTACTGCCTCGAAAACAAACGGAATCGCCGATGACGCCATCAGGTGGTCGATCGTGATTTGGGTCGCCACCCCGACGCGCGTCGCTCGTTTCCACGACATTTGTGTTGATGCTGCCTGGAAAAAACTAACCGCCTGACCGGAGGTGTAACCGGATGCCGCAATGCTGAGCGCGTGCAGATAGCCAGCATCGATCGACTGCTGAATGCGATCGCAGGAGAGATAGCGCCGCAGAAGGCGGTGCAAAGGGTTGCGGTCCAGTAGTGCAGCTGGATTGCTCCTGCCCAACCCGACGAGAAACAATGCGGCCATCCAGCGTATCCAGTTCACGAACAACCCACGTGCATCGGCCCGGAACACCTGATCGACGCGAAAACCGCCCCATACCTTCTCCATGCGACGCGCCGCCTGCTGAAAATTGCGCGCATGGATCGCGAGCGCGGCGGAATTGATCGCGCCAGCAGATGCCCCGCAAATGATCGCGAAGGGGTTGGGCGTCCCCGGTGGCAGCATCTCAGCGATAGCCTTGAGCACACCCACCTGGTAGGCCGCACGCGCTCCGCCCCCCGACATGATCAGTCCGATCTTAGGTCTGCCTGACGCGTCGTCCATTACCACTTCCCGTGGCCAGTATCATGAATTACATGTCACATTAAATAAGTATTAGCAAATATGGTGCCAAAGGTTAAGCCTGGCGCCCATCATTCCTTTACCGAACGAGGTGCCGGTCATCGCTGGACATTGGATGGCACCGCTTTACCGGGCTAACTTGCCTCGACTCAGAACCACGGGCAGTGTGGCCGATAGCTCCGGCGGACTGCAATCTGACCGGTTGGCCGGTTTCCCCTGGGAACGGCATCATACCGGTGAACGAGACGCCGTCGGCCCGTGTTTGTTGGGGTTCAGCGCGGCCTGCCGCTGACCTCCGGACAATGCATGCACTGTCAGTACCTGGGATTTGGGCACGTTTTGCAGCAATTTGCGAAACTGTATACTGCATTATGATTCGCGCGGTAATAGCATCTCCCTGCACTGCGGAATATGGCACGATCAACGATGATGAACTGGTGACCTGGACCATGACAGAACTGGCACATGTAGTGTTTTACGTGCGGCGCCTTTCGCCATCACTTTCCTTTTATACTGAGATCGTCGGCCTTACCCAGGTCGGAAATTTATTCGGTGGCCGTGCTGCAATGCTGACTGGGGGCCGAACCCATCACGAGTTGCTGCTGATCGAAGTGGGGGATGCCCCGGCGCCTGTTCCTGGCCGACGCATTGGTCTTTACCACGTGGGCTGGAAGGTTGGAGAAAATCTCGACGACCTGCGCCGGGTCTACGAGCATGTCAAAGCCAAAGGTTACCCTGTCGAAGGCATGTCAGACCATACAGTCAGTCAGAGTTTGTACCTGTTTGATCCGGACGGAAATGAGGTCGAACTTTTTGTAGATGATCCGGACATCGATTGGCGAAAATCCGATGCTTGGATGGATAATCCCGTAAGACCCCTCAAACTGTGATCCCGGGCTACGGGCACCTGGACCGCCGGTTCGGAAGTTGGCTGATCAGCCGATACGCTATCGCAACGGCAATTCTGTTAGACTGGCGCAAATCGTGGAGGACAAATTCATGCCGGTATCAATCACCGAGGAGAAGGTTTATCAGGCCCTTAGGGGCGTTGTCGACCCGGAACTGCGGCACGATATCGTCGAGCTCGGCTTTGTTCACGACATCGAAATCATCGGCGACTACGTTCATCTAGACATACAACTCACCACTCCCCACTGCCCGTACGCGGAGCAGATCGTGCGCAGCATCCGCGAGGCAGTGGGCGCAATCGAGGGTGTCGCGAAAGTGGACGTGGAACGCACCTGCATGAAGGAAGAGTAACCCTGTTCATGCCCCTCCGCGCGGGCGCCACCCTTGATAGGGTTGTTCAACGCCTGCCGTAGCGCTCGTCCATATAGCAGCTCCGATGTGGAAGCCAGTCCGGTATCTTGTAGTACGCTGTCATGATCTGCTTCAACACCATGTCGCGATAGCTCTGGTAGTTGAAGTCGTGGCCGAACACCACGTAGAAAGGGGTGTTAGCGACCACCAGCTTCTCGATCCTGATCGACTTGAAATACGGTGCGTAGTCAGCAACCGACGGTGTGCTCTTGGTCATGATCAGGATGTTCTGTCCAGCGTACTTGTGGAAGTCGGTGAGGATGTCGTCTTGCCGTCCATGGTAGGAACCGCCACCGAACACAACGATATGTTGCCTGTGCAGGTAGGACATAATCGAGGACGTGGTGTAGCGATCGGTCGCAAACACGTACTTGCCCGCATACGGCTTTATGTCCTTCCACAGGACGTTGTTTCTCTCGGTGAAGACGATGGAATCGTAGTGCTTCGTGAACATCCAGTCCTTGAGTGGCATGACCAGACCCACAGTCACGAGCACAAGGTGAAGTGCCGTGAAGTAGGCCATGAATTTCGTGGCCGTCACTAGCTCCCTGGTGGTGAGATAGATCGCCATGGACAGGAATACAAAGCCGTAAAACGACAACGGCCAATGCAGGCCGATGTCCTTGGTGGTCGATAGCACCGTGAAAAACGCAAACGGTATTACTGCGGAATACACGAAGATCTTGAGTTCGCTGTCACGCACACGCTCTGCCAGTTCACGCCGGTGCCGTACAACGTAGTAGAGCAGCGGTGGAGTGACAAGATATACCACGATACCTACCCACATCAGGAACTTGTCCAAGGACAGCTGCATTCCGTGATTGCGGGTCATAATATTGAACAAGATGTTGTCCCAGCAATGCGTGTAGTTCCAGTACAGGTTGATCAGCCCGAATGGAAGCGAGGCCAAGAACAACAGCGCGAATCCGCGTGTCTTGTCACGATTGCGGTCAGAAAACAGGTAATAGGCGAGATAAGCGCCTATCAGCAGCACCGCGAAGTACTTTGAAAGGAACGCCAACCCGAGACAGACCCCAGACCAGAAGTAAAACTTCATGGAGTTGTCTTTAAGCGCCTTGAACAGCAGGGCGCCGGACAGGAACGAGAATATGATCAGCGGTGCGTCAGTGGTAATGAGTACGCCCAGGACAGCTATGGGCGATACCATGTAGAGCACCGCAACCAGGTAGGCGCGCGCCTGATCATAGCACCGGAGCAGCAGATAGATTCCGACGCCGATGATCGTCGACATAGCCACTGCCGGCGAACGCATCAGCAGCGCCGAGTTCCCGAACTTCAGCAGGCCATACAGAATCCAACCAATCAGGGGCGGATGATCGTAATAGCCATAACTGAGGTGCTGGCCCCACTCTATGTAGTAAGCTTCATCTGCCGTTATCGGGACCGTCGCGGCAAGGACAATCTTGATCGCCAGGGTTGAAAACAGCGTGATATAAAAAAGTCTGCGGTTGAATGTGACGCGGTCGTCAGCTGCGGTGCTCACTCGATATCCCCGTGCAATTAGCCAGTTTATTGTGAATAATGGGTCGCGCAATGTGCCGGCTAGGGCAACACGCCCCCGAGCTTTTTCCTTAGTGAATCGTTTACCTGTGCCGGATTGGCCTTGCCCTGGGTGGCCTTCATGACCTGGCCGACAAAGAAGCCGAAAAGTTTTTCCTGGCCGCAGCGGTATTGCTCCAACTGCTTGGGGTTTTTTGCCAGAACATCATCTATTGTCCGCTCGATGGCGGACTCATCAGTTATTTGCCTGAGGCCCCTTTTCTCGATAACGGCGTCCGCATCACCTTCGCGATCCCACATCGCCTCGAAGATCTCCTTGGCGATTTTTCCGGATATCGTGTTGTCCGCAATCCTACGCACCAGCCCAGCCAGCATATCAGCAGTCACCGGCGCCGCCGCGATCTCAAGATTATCACGGTTGAGGTAGCCGCTGAATTCCCCGATGATCCAATTTGCAGTCAATTTGGCATGGTCGGGAGCGGCACGCACAGCTGCCTCATAGTAGTCCGCCATCTCGCGCGAACTGGTAAGCACCTCGGCGTCGTAGGCCGTGAGTGCATATTCCTGAATAAAACGCTCGCGTTTAGCGTTCGGCAGTTCCGGCATGTTCATCGCCGTTTCTTCGATGAATCCAGCTGCCAACTGAAGCGGTAACAAATCGGGGTCCGGGAAATAGCGGTAATCATGGGCCTCTTCCTTGCTGCGCATCGATCGTGTCTCGTTCCTGACGGAATCGTACAACCGTGTCTCCTGCACCACCTTGCCGCCGCCCTCGATCAGTTCGATCTGCCGTGCAACCTCATATTCAATCGCTTTTTCCACAAAGCGGAAGGAATTGATGTTCTTGATCTCGGCGCGTGTACCAAACGCGTGCTGACCTCTTGGCCGCACGGAAACATTCGCGTCGCATCGGAACGATCCTTCCTGCATGTTGCCATCACAGATCCCAAGATAGCGCACCAGCACGTGCAGCTTCTTGAGATAGGCCACTGCTTCCCTTGCCGAACGCATATCCGGTTCGGAAACGATTTCGAGCAGCGGTGTGCCAGCGCGGTTGAGATCGATGCCAGTGAGCCCATGGAACTCCTCGTGCAGCGATTTGCCTGCATCTTCCTCAAGGTGGGCACGCGTAATTCCGATCTTCTTCGGCACCCCGTCTACGTCAATCATGAGCTTGCCGAGTTGCACGATCGGCAGCTCATATTGCGAAATCTGGTATCCCTTTGGCAGGTCAGGATAGAAATAGTTCTTGCGCGCAAACACCGAGCGCCGGTTAATTGTGGCGCCTACTGCGAGGCCAAGCTTTACAGCCATGCGCGCCGCCTCCCGGTTCATTACCGGCAGCACCCCCGGCAGCGCAATATCGATCCCGCAGGCCTGCGTATTCGGCTCCGCTCCGAACCGGGTACTTGATCCCGAAAACAGCTTGCTCTTCGTTAGCAGCTGTACATGAACCTCAAGGCCGACAACCGTTTCCCATTCCATCAACAAGCCTTTTGCGTGAATTTTTAGGCAACATGGTGCCCACCATGACAACTCCCCATTGCGCTCACACCGATTGCCGCGACAGTTCGGCGCCCACCGCGTCTTCGCATGAAGATCGCTCCTTTGTTTTCTATGGAGACACTGGCGAGAACAGCTCGGGTCGCCAACCTGCCGAGCTCCGGCAAACGACCCTGTCTTCCGCCAGTATAAATGCAGGGTCCGGCCAGCACACCTCTCATTTTCATTGACCGGCGCGGTTTCCCCGCAATCCCGTTTCCCATCGTCCCTCGCCGGTGGTAAGCACGAAGCAGGGATGTCTTGCCGACAGTACAGAGACGTCCGTCGGCCTGTGGCTGGATCCAGCGCGCGCGTCACCTCTTGCAGCTGGCGAACACGACTGCCCTGCCGTTTCTGATTCCCGTAACTCCCCGTCCGCAGTGCCCGCCAACGCGCTCAGAAGCCCCTCGGTGCGCGCAGATGCCACTCCGTCGCCTGCTGATACTTGTGCGCAACGTTGAGCAGCCTGGCTTCATCGAAATACCTGCCTATGATCTGCAATCCGACCGGGCGACCGTTGCCGTCGAACCCGGCCGGGATCGACATTCCGGGCAGCCCCGCAAGGTTCACCGAGATAGTGTAAATATCGCTCAGATACATGGCGACGGGATCGTCCGTCTTGGAGCCAAACTCAAACGCGGTACTCGGGGAGGTTGGCCCCATGATCACATCACAATGCTCGAAGACCCGGTCAAAATCGCCGGTGATGAGTCGCCGCAGTTTCTGCGCCTTGAGGTAGTAGGCGTCATAGTAACCAGCGGACAAGGCGTAGGTTCCAATCATGATGCGGCGCTTGACCTCGGTACCGAAACCCTGGGCGCGGGTCTTGGAGTACATTTCCCATAGATCGGCGTATTCGGGAGCGCGGTAGCCATAGCGGACGCCGTCATAGCGCGCCAGGTTGCTGGATGCCTCGGCCGGAGCGAGTACATAATAACAGGGGATGGCGAGTCTGCTGTTTGGGAGACTCACGTCCACGACCCGCGCACCGAGCTTACAGTACTGCTCGATCGCGGCCTCAATCACACGACCGACCTCGGCACTCAGACCCTCCCCGAAATACTCGCGCGGCAGCCCTATGCGCAAACCTGAAATCGATTCATCAAGGGTGCGGGTGAAGTCAGGAACCGGGCGATCGACAGAAGTGGAATCGCGCGGATCGAATCCGGCCATGACATTGAGCAATAGCGCCACATCTTCAGCGCTTCTGGCCATCGGGCCACCCTGATCGAGGGATGACGCAAAGGCGATCATGCCGTAACGCGATACCCGCCCATAACTGGGCTTCAGCCCGGTAATTCCGGTCAGCGCCGCCGGCTGACGGATGGAACCACCGGTGTCGGTGCCGGTCGCGGCCGGAGCAAGACGAGCTGCCACCGCCGCAGCCGAGCCGCCGGAGCTGCCGCCGGGAACACAGTGCGTGTCCCAGGGATTACGCACCGGCCCGAAAAAGGAAGTTTCATTGCTCGACCCCATGGCAAACTCGTCCATATTTGTCTTGCCCAACAGTACACAGCCGGCAGCGTTGAATCTTTGAATGACGTTCGCATCATAGGGCGCCACGAAATTTGCCAGCATTCTGGACCCGCAGGTCGTGGGTAGACCTTCCGTGCAGAAAATGTCCTTCTGGGCAATCGGTATTCCAGTCAACGGCCCGCCCTGGCCGGTTCTCAGCCGCGCGTCGGCCGCTTGCGCCTGCTCCAGGGCCCGTATCCTATCGACGGTAATGAAGGCGTTGAGCTCGCGATGCGATTCGATCCGGTCGAGATATGCCAGAGTGAGCTCGTGGGATGAAATATCCTTATTATTCAGTGAATTAGATAGATCTGCGACAGACTTCTCATGCATGGGCATAACCGTGATCAGTGACCGAAAACAGCGAGACAGGGGAAGCCGCAGGTCATTCAATCACCTTTGGCACGAGGTATAGGCCGGCCTGCACCGACGGCGCGTTAACCTGAAATAGCTCACGCTGGTCGAATTCTGTCACCTCGTCGGCGCGAAACCCCAACCCTGCCTCGAGCGGATGAGACATGGGAGCGATACCCTCGGTATCGACTGCGTTCATCTGCTCGATCAAGCCGAGTATCCGGGATAGGGTTTCCGCGTAAGCAGTCAGTTCTTGCTCGTCAACCTCCAGACGTGCAAGATGGGCAATGCGTTCTACGTCTGCTCGATCCAGTGACATTCGATCCCCCCAGCGTCCGGATGCGCCTCAAACAGTCATTCAACTTAACATATTAAGGTCCGCTGTTGAACCCGCTCTCGACGGTTGATAGAGTAGGACGATTTTATACGCTTTTCCCAAATTACGACTAATTGACAAGGTAAAACCTCATCCATGTTTCGCACTTTGCGCGGTTTTTTTTCGAGCGATCTAGCCATAGATCTCGGCACGGCAAACACGCTGATCTATGTGCGTGGCAAGGGAATTGTCCTGAATGAACCGTCGGTCGTGGCGATCCGGCAGGAGTTCGGAGCACGCAACAGCCGCAGCGTACTCGCGGTTGGGGCCGAAGCCAAACGCATGCTGGGACGCACTCCGGGCAGTATTCAGGCGATTCGCCCAATGAAGGACGGGGTTATTGCCGACTTCACTGTAACCGGCGAGATGCTCAAGCACTTCATCCGTAAGGTGCATGAAAAACGCCTGTTTCAGCCAAGCCCACGCATCGTGATCTGCGTACCCTGCGGCTCTACCCAGGTCGAGCGGCGCGCAATCCGTGAATCCGCGATCGGCGCGGGTGCGCGTGAGGTGTACCTGATTGAAGAACCCATGGCCGCAGCCATCGGGGCCGACCTGCCGATCGCCGACCCGACCGGATCCATGGTCCTGGATATTGGCGGAGGCACAAGCGAGGTTGGCGTCATTTCACTCGGCGGCATCGTGTATTCCCATTCGCTGCGCATCGCCGGCGACAAGATGGACGAAGCAATCATCAATTACGTACGACGCAAGTACGGCCTGCTGATCGGCGAAGCAACCGCCGAAAAGGTGAAAAAGGAGATTGGTACCGCCTGGGACGACAGCGAAGTGCGGCAGATGGAGATCAAGGGCCGCCACATCGCCGACGGCGTTCCGCGCAGCATGGTCATAAACAGCAAGGAGGTTCACGTCGCGCTGCAGGAGTCGCTCACTGGCATAGTCAGCGCGATCAAGGCGGCGCTGGAGCAGACGCCGCCAGAACTCGCGGCCGATATCGCCGACAAGGGCCTGGTCGTCACCGGTGGCGGCGCGCTGTTGCGCGACCTAGACCGCATGTTGCGCGAGTCGACAGGTTTGCCTATTGTTATTACGGAAGACCCCCTGACTTGCGTAGTGCGTGGATGCGGGCGGGCACTTGAGGAAACCGAAACCTTGAGCGAGGTTTTTGTCCACGAATAATTAACCCTGGATGTATTGATGCTGAGCTCACCCGGCTGGTCTTTGCGTACGCCTTCGGTCCTGACCCGTTTCGTCATATTCACCATATTGTCTTTGGCACTTATGGTGCTTGACCACCAAGGTCGGCGCCTGGCAAAAATTCGCGCGGGTCTGAGTGTCGTGTTCTACCCAATTGAAATTGCTGCAACGCTTCCGGCGCGGGTGGGCGAATCGTTTCTGAACTTCGTGGGCGGCGACAGCGCATTACAGGAAAAATACAGCAAACTTGCTGCCGAGCAGCCGCTGCTCGAGGCAAAGCTTCAGCGCTACGAGGCACTTGAGGCTCAAAACACCCACCTGCGGAAACTGCTCGGATCCGCGGCGCTGGTCGCAGATCGCGCCGTAGTTGCGAAAATACTCCAGGTTAGTGAGGAACCGTTCACGCGCAAGATCGTTATTGCCAAGGGCAGCAGCGATGGGGTGCATGAAGGGCAGCCAGTCATAGACAACCACGGCATCATGGGACAGGTCACCGAAGTAGACCCGGGGCAGAGCCGCGTCACGTTGATCACCGACCCCGGCCACGCCATTCCCGTGGAGGACGTTCGCAATGGTTTGCGCACCATTGTCTTTGGCACTGGTGATGAAGACCGCGTCGCGGTGCGTTACCTCACGGCACCGACTGACATCAAGGTAGGGGATTTGCTCGTCAGCTCCGGAATCGGCGGGACGTTTCCCTTCGGCTACCCAGTGGCACGCGTTACCCGCATCGTCAACAACCCGAACGAACCCTTCCTGGATATCCACGCCCGCCCTGTCGCGCATCTCGAGTACAACAAGGAAGTCTTGCTGATCTGGCCGGTCAAGACCGCTCCCGGCAAGACGTTGCCGCCCAATCCGGCGTCTCCAATCGGAGCCCCGCCGATGAACGGCGCAATCCGCAAAGCGCCGTCGCCCGCGGGCGGCACACCTCGGGGATCACCGATGGCCGCACAGCCACACCCGGCCAGCGTAGGGGGCTTATCGGATATCGGCCATGCGCATTGAACATTTCTGTTTATCAGCTGCCTTAGGTTGCAGCATGGACCACTGCACCGGCTGCGAGGATCCCGATGAGTCTTGACCAGAGCAACCGCAGCCGCCTGGTAATTGCCTTCACTTTTCTGGTAGCTCTGGTCCTTGCGATTCTGCCCGTGCCAGGATGGGCCCAGCCGTTTCGTCCCGACTGGGTTTCCCTGGTACTCATATACTGGTGCATGGCAACCCCACAGCGAGTTGGGGTAGGCATTGGTTGGACGGTTGGCCTGATACTGGATGTTCTGTACGGCTCGCTGCTCGGGGAACAGGCGCTAGCCAAGACACTGGTTGCATTCCTCACCCTCAAGCTGCATTTGCGCATGCGCATGTTTCCGCGCTGGCAGCAGGCAGTAACTGTGCTTGTGCTGGTCGCTGTTAATCATCTGGTCGTACTCTGGATCAGGGACCTGGTCACGCACACCCCAGTACGGTGGTCATACTGGACATCGAGCGTCGTCAGCATGCTTATCTGGCCTTGGCTATTTGTTATTCTCAGGGACGTGCGACGCCGGGCACGCGTAAGCTGAACTTATGTCTGGCACCCCCATCAAGGACTACCTGCGCGAGTCGCGCCTGTTCAATGCGCGTATATCGGCCGTGGTGGCCATCGTCACCGTCGTGGCGCTCGTACTGATCGGACGCCTTGCTTACCTGCAAATCATCGACCATCGCCATTACGCCACGTTATCCAATGAGAACAGCATAAATCCGGTGCCAATTGCGCCAGTGCGGGGGCTCATCTTCGACCGCAACGGGGTCGTACTCGCCGAGAACTATCCTGTCATGACCCTGGAGATCGTGCCGGACCAGGTGAAGAACATGAAGATCCTGCTGTCGGAGTTAGGCAAGATCGTAACGCTCAACGATCGCGATCTGAAAAACTTCTACAGGCAGCTGCGCGAAAAGCCGCGTTTCGACAGTCTGGTTCTGCGTAACAATTTAACGGAAGAGGAGGCCGACCGCTTCGCCGTGCAACGCTATAGGCTCACTGGCGCCGAACTGCATGCGCGTCTGGAGCGCTACTATCCGCAGGGAGGACTTGCTGTTGCGGCCCTGGGCTATGTCGGCAGAATCAGCGAAAGCGATACAAAGATCATCAATGATGCCGATTACCGCGGCATCGAGTACATCGGCAAACTCGGCATCGAGGCGAGCTACGAGAACGTGCTGCGTGGTCAGAGCGGAATCAAGAAGGTCGAGGTCAATGCCGAGGGGCGCGCAATCCGCACCCTGGACCGCATACCACCGGTAGCCGGAGAGAACCTGGATCTCAACCTGGATGCGCGTCTTCAGTCAGCAGCCGAGCAGGCGCTCGGCGACCACCGAGGAGCAGTGGTCGCAATTGACCCGAGGACCGGGGGAGTGCTGGCGTTCGTCAGTACCCCGAGCTATGACCCGAACCAGTTCGTGGATGGCATCAGCACGAGCGCTTACGGGGCGTTGACAGGCAACCCGGACAGCCCCCTTCTCAACCGCGCGCTCGACGGCCGATATGCACCGGGCTCGACCATCAAACCATTTCTCGGCCTGGGGGCGCTGGAAGACGGCCTGAATCCGAACAAGACCTACTACTGCCCCGGCTGGTATACCCTGCCGGGGAGTACACATCGATTCCATTGCTGGCGTTGGCGCGAGGGTGGTCATGGTGTGGTCGACTTGCACGACGCGATCGTTGCCTCCTGCGATGTGTATTTCTATAACCTCGCAGTGCATCTGGGGATCAGCCGCATAGACAGCATTCTCAATGAGTTCGGATTCGGCGCAAAAACCGGCATTGACGTTCCGGGGGAATTCACAGGGCTGGTTCCGTCGCCGGCCTGGAAGGCCGCTCACGGGTTACCGTGGTATCCGGGCGAAACGGTCATCATGGGCGTCGGTCAGGGAGCGATCCTGGTCACCCCGCTCGAACTGGCCAACGCCACGGCCATACTGGCCGATAATGGCGCGGGCTTCCAGCCACGCATGGTGCGTGCAATCGAGAATCCGACGACCAGGGCTCTGACCTACCTCAAACCGGTCCCTGGTCGCACGGTGGTGCTGCACAATACGAGCGATCTACAAGAGATGATTCACGACCTGACCGACGTGGTCAATACGCCCAAGGGCACCGGATACCTCATGGGCCGGAATGCGCCGTACAAGATCGCTGGCAAAAGTGGCACCGCCCAGGTAAAGGACATGTCGGCAAACGCGAGCTACAACGCCAAGCAGATCGCCAAAAATCTGCGGGACAATGCGGTGTTCATCGCGTTCGCCCCGGTGGGCAACCCGCGCATCGCCGTTGCTGTCATCGTGGAGCACGGCGGCTTTGGTGGCGAGGTGGCGGGTCCGGTTGCACGCAAGGTCCTGGACGCCTATCTGCTGCCCGATCTCCCGTCCTCGGCAAACACAAGCAAATCCCCAACAAAGGCTCCGCACCATGCGGGTTGAGGTGAGGCAACGCGCCTGGCCCAGGCCACCTATCGCGGATGCCGGGCTTCCCGCTATAACATTTCTGTTCTAATCTTTGACCCATGAATAACTGGCAACGCTGGCATATTGACAGACCCCTTTTTCTCGCGCTTACGCTGTTGTCGGTAGTCGGCATGTTTGTGCTCTACAGCGCCAGCGCTGAAAACACCATGCTGATGGTGCGCCACACGCTGCGCCTGGTACTTGGTTTCGCCGTGCTGGTTGGCGTGGCCCAGATTCGTCCGGAAACGCTGCGGCGCTGGTCACCATACATTTTCGTGTTCGGACTGGTGCTGCTCGTCGCCGTCCTTGCCATCGGCTCTGTTACACAGGGGGCGCGACGCTGGCTCAATCTGGGGATCTTCCGCTTTCAGCCATCCGAAATCATGAAACTCGGCATGCCCATGATGCTTGCGTGGTTTTTCGCGCGCGATTCGCTGCCGCCCAAGACGCGGTTCATGGCGTTGGGCGGAGCAGTCGCGCTGTTACCCATCCTGCTGATCGCCAAGCAGCCCGACCTCGGCACGGCCGCGCTCATACTGGGCTCCGTCCTCACAGTCCTGTTTCTCGCGGGTATAAGCTGGCGCAGCATATTGACAGTCCTGGTGTTGGCAAGCATGGCAACCCCGCTGTTGTGGGCACACTTGCATCATTATCAAAGGCAGCGCATCGCCACCCTTTTGGATCCGGCCTCCGACCCGCTGGGTGCCGGTTACCATACGATTCAGTCGATGATCGCTGTCGGCTCGGGAGGTTTTTTCGGCAAGGGATGGCTCAATAGCAGCCAGGCCCATCTAGATTTCCTTCCTGAAAGCTCGACCGACTTCATCTTTGCTGTCTTCGCCGAGGAATTCGGTTTTCTCGGCATTGTCATACTGTTCTGCCTCTATCTGTTCATCATCGGACGCAGTCTGCTGATCGCCTTCTACGCCCAAGACACATTCACGCGGCTGCTTGCCGGCGGACTGGCGCTGACTTTTTTCATGTACTTCTTTGTCAACATCGGCATGGTCAGTGGCATATTGCCCGTTGTTGGAGTTCCCTTGCCCCTGGTCAGTTACGGTGGCAGCGCGACGGTTACACTGATGGCTGCTTTCGGGATGCTCATGAGCATCCATACGCATCGAAAGATCACCGCACAGTGATACGTCTTGCCACCGCCGAGCAAGAATTGTCCAGCCGCGATAGGAGCCGGGGAGGCAGGTTCCGGCCGCCGCTTGCAGCCGATTCCGGCAGAAACTGGCCAGGCCGGGTAACCCCGCGGACCTTTGCCGCACCAGTAGCGGCGCACCGGAACATCAAGCGTTGGCTCCTTGGGCGTGCGCCACTGTTGCTCCTACTGCTGCTGGAGGCTGCCTGCAGCACGCTCCCCCGCAAAGGTGGCTACTATCAAAATGACGGCCCCGGACGCATGCCGCTGACGGAAGTCACGAGCATTCCGAACGCCGTTCCAAAAGCGGAGCCACTGAGTCCCATTGGCAATCAGCCCTACACGGTTTTCAACAAAACGTATTATCCAATGAAAGATGCGGCAGGTTACCACGCGCGTGGCGTCGCCTCCTGGTATGGCCGGCAATTCCGCGGGAGATTCACGTCCGACGGCGAGCGCTACAACATGTACGCGATGACGGCGGCACACAAGACCCTACCCTTGCCGAGCTACGCGCGGGTGTTGGACCTTTCCAACGGGCGCTCAGTCATCGTGCGCATCAATGATCGCGGGCCGTTCCTGGAGAACAGGCTGATCGACCTGTCGTACGCCGCAGCAGCCAAGCTCGGCATGCTCGGCACCGGGACTGCCCCTGTCGAGGTGGACGGGCTCGCGCCGTGGGAGGCTCCTCCGGCACGGGTCGCCAGGAAAGAGGCCGGCACATCTGCTCGAGTGCCGGTCGGGAAGACCACCGCCCTCAAATCTCCACAACTTTATCTTCAGGTCGGGGCCTTCGCCAAGAGGAGCGACGCGGAAATGCTGCGCATGCGGCTCGAGCATGCGGACTTCACGCAGGTCTGTGTGCAGCGCTCACACTCGACCCCGGCAACGCGGTTCCGCGTGCGAATCGGTCCACTACCGAGCGTCGCGGATAGTGATAGACTCGCACAGCGCGTCGCCGCCTACGGAATCCACAACGCTTATGTCGTGGTGGAGTGAACTACATGTCCGCGTCCTGGGCGTGCGCAACGCACGCTCCCACTACCACTTCTGTAAGCATTGGCGCTGACATATGAGACAGATCATCCTTACGGTCGCAGCGTTGCTGACCTGCGTTTCGACGGCTTGGGCGACGCCCTGGAACATCGACTCCCCGTCCGTGGCTGCAAAAGCTTGGTATCTGGTCGATTATGACAGCGGGGAAGTATTGGCCGCGCACAACTCCAGCGAGGAACTACCGCCCGCCAGTCTCACGAAGCTCATGGTTGCCTATCTGGCCTTTAAAGATCTGCGCTCCGGACTGCTCACGCCCAACGATGAGGTCCCCGTCAGCGTCAAGGCATGGCGCACGCCAGGATCACGCATGTTCATACGCGCGGACACGCAAGTAAGCGTGGATGAGTTGATCAAGGGCCTGCTTGTCGATTCCGGAAATGACGCCGCGATCGCGCTCGCCCAGCGCATCGGGGGTAGTGAGACGCGATTCGTGGCACTAATGAACTCCCAGGCGGCCGCACTCGGAATGGATAATACCCATTATTCGGATGCGACCGGACTCCCACATGCGGACCATTATTCGACAGCACGTGATCTGAGCATGATCGCGCGCGCCATCATTCGCAGCTTTCCCAATTATTACGCCCGTTGGGATTCACGAAAGAAGTTCAGCTACGGCGGAATCACACAGTACAACCGGAATACCCTTCTGTGGAAAGAACCGGGGGTCGATGGCATGAAGACCGGCTATACGCGCGCTGCCGGTTACTGCCTCGTGGCGTCCGCAGAGCGCGATGGCATGCGCTTGATAGCCGTGGTTCTCGGTGCCGACAGCCCCCGCGCCCGCATCGAGGCCGGCAAGAAACTGCTCGATTTCGGCTTCGGCAACTTCGAAACGCGGCTTCTGTACAAATCCGGCAATCACGCACTGAACGTACGTGTTTGGATGGGTAGAAACGACACACTTCCGGCCGGAATGCGGCACAACCTATACCTCACCATTCCACGCGGCACTTTCGACAAGGTCCATACCCGGATCAAAGCGGCAGCCCAGATTGCGCCGGTCCGAGTGGGTCAGAAAGTGGGCACGATGACCCTGGACTTTGGGCATGTGGCCTTGGACCAATTTCCCCTCATTGCCTTGCAGTCTGTCTCCCGGGGAAACCTGTTCGAGCGCACAAGCGACAGGCTGCGCATGTGGCTGCATTGATTTTGACTGAACGCCCCGGCTGCATACCGGGGTATAATACCGTGGTACCGTACCGGACAGGTCGGCCGACTCGAGATTACCAAAGGCAATGGCTACGGTCCGGATGAAGCGAACATGGCCCTACCAAAACATGTCTACCTGAACGGTGAGTTTCTGCCCCCCGAGTCCGCACGGATTTCGGTGTTCGACCGCGGGTTCGTGTTCGGCGATGGCGTCTACGAGGTCATCCCGGTATACGGCGGCCGCCCGTTTCGTCTGTCCCACCATCTGCTGCGCCTGGAAGCAAGCCTCGCTGCCATCCGGCTCCCGAATCCGATGGCACCGGACGAGTGGGCGGAGATTTTCCACGCGCTTGCGGAGGAGTACGGTCCTGTCGATCAGTCGATTTATCTTGAAGTGACCCGCGGTGTTGCGCCGCGCGATCATGCCTTCCCTTCCGGTACCGCTGCTACGGTCTTCGCCTATGCGCAGCCGTTGACGTATCCGCCTCCCGAACAGATTCAGGCCGGCGTACACGCGATCACAGTGCCGGACATACGCTGGTCGCGCTGCGATATCAAGGCGATCGCTCTGCTGGCAAATGTTCTGATGCGCCAGACGGCGGTCGAGAACGGGTGCGCAGAGGCAATACTCATTCGTGATGACCGCGTGACAGAAGGCGCAGCCAGCAACATTTTCATCGTATCGGGAGGCGTCCTCTCCACTCCACCCAAGGGGCCGTTTATTCTGCCGGGTATCACGCGTGATTTGGTCATCGAACTGGCACACCGCAATAATATCGCCTGCGCCGAAAAAGAGATCCACAGACCTGAGCTGTTTGCCGCTGATGAGGTATGGATGACCAGCTCCACCAAAGAAATCCTGCCTATTGTGCGCATTGATAACCACGATGTCGGTGGCGGCCAGCCAGGGCCGGTGTACACACACCTGCAGGCACTCTACCAGGACTACAAACGCGCCTTCCGAAAACAGGAGGTCGATTGAATACGCTGAACCACGACAATGGCCATGGCGACCGCGCCGACGAGGTATCCGCCGGGCCGCTGGCGTTTCCCTGCCGCATAGACATCAAGGCAATGGGTCGCCAGAACATTCGGTTCGAGGCGCTGGTGCAGGGTATTGTCTCGCGCCATGTTGATGCGCAGGATTTGCACGCTGTCAGGACGCGGCCCAGCAGGGGAAACAAGTACGTCGCACTCACGCTGACAATCACTGCGCATAGTCGCGCTCAACTTGATGCGATCTATCGGGAACTGTCCTCCTGCGAGGACGTCCTGGTCGCACTATAGCGATGCATCAGGATTCGCGCAGCGCAGGCTTGGAGGGCATTTCGGAGTACGCAGGAGCTGGTGGCCCGCGGGTCCGCAGGCTCGGGCTTGCCGATTACCGTGAAACCTGGCTCGCCATGCGCTCGTTCACCGACCGGCGCGAGGCCACTGACGCTGACGAAATCTGGCTTTTGCAACACCCTCCGGTATACACCCTGGGACTCAATGCAAAGCATAGGGAACCCGCCGAAGCCCACGGCATTGCGGTGGTACGAACCGATCGCGGCGGGGACATCACCTATCACGGACCCGGACAACTGGTGGCCTATGTCCTTGTGGACCTGCGGCGCCGCGGCCTCGGCCCCAGGGGACTCGTCCATATCCTTGAACAGGCTACAATAGAACTTCTCGGTCGCTATGGCATCACAGGATGCCGTCGCGCCGGTGCACCCGGCGTTTATGTTGGCCAGCGCAAGATTGCGCAACTTGGTCTGCGTATTCGCCGCGGCGCCAGTTATCACGGTCTATCCGTCAACGTCGCCATGGACCTTGGCCCGTTCAGCCGCATCGATCCCTGCGGCTATCCAGGCCTGAGGGTCACACAGCTGGCCGACTTCGTTGCTGCCCCGGACCTCGACAAGGTCGAGGCGGTACTGCTTGACGCGCTATACAGCAATCTGGGTTACAATGAAGCCAAGTGTCGCGCGGTGGAGCGTTCATAATGGGTCATGATAATCAAAGCGCCGACGAAACGGATAGTTTCGGACCTAAGCCAAACCCCCTCAAAGGCGCATCCAAGACCGCGCGCATTCCGATAAAGATCGCGCCAACCACCGAACGCCTGCCGAAGCCACGCTGGCTACGCGCTGGTTCGCCAAATACCCCTGAGGTGGCACGTCTTAAGTCGATCCTGCGTGCCAATCGATTGCATACAGTCTGTGAAGAGGCTGCGTGCCCGAACATCGGTGAATGCTTCGGCCACGGCACCGCCACGTTCATGATTATGGGCGATATCTGCACCCGCCGCTGCCCGTTCTGCGATGTCGCGCACGGCCGCCCCCGGGCCCTTGATCCGCAGGAACCGCTGAATCTTGCTGTTACGGTCGGCCGTATGGGCCTGAGGTTCGTGGTGGTCACCTCAGTTGACCGGGATGATCTGCGCGACGGTGGGGCCGGGCATTTCGTTGCCTGCATCCGCGCGCTGCGTGCGCACAATCATGGAATCGGCGTTGAAATCCTGGTGCCGGACTTTCGCGGGCGCATGGACAAGGCGCTGGATTTGCTGGGTGAAGCACCACCGGATGTGTTCAACCACAATCTTGAGACTGCCCCGCGCCTCTACAAATCAGCACGGCCCGGCGCCGACTACAGCCATTCGCTTGAACTGCTGCGCAGGTTCAAGGAGCGCCATCCGGCGGTTCCCACCAAGTCCGGACTAATGGTCGGTCTGGGTGAGACGAATCAGGAAATCGAGAACACGATGCGCGACCTGCGCGACCACGGTTGCGAGATGCTTACCATCGGCCAGTACCTGCAACCAAGCCGCGATCATCATCTGCCGGTACGGCGCTATGTAACGCCTGAAGAATTTGAACATTTTACGGTCTTAGGCTCAGAAATGGGATTCCGCAATGTGGCCAGCGGACCGCTGGTGCGTTCTTCGTACCATGCCGAACAACAGGCACGCAGGTCATGATCGACACACTCTGGACCACGGTGATCGCTCTGCTGCTTGTTCCTCCGGGAGTGATAATCCTGGTCGGCGTCCTCGGCCTCCTGCTGCATGTGAAGCGGCCATGGGCCGGCGCGGCGGTTATCGGCATCGGCATTGCCGCCCTCATTGCGCTGTCCCTTCCCCTGACCGGTCATGAGCTCATGACCGGGCTCGAGGTCTATGCACCGCCGTTGAGCCCTTCCCTCAAAAAGCCGGGCAAGAACATCCACGCGATCGTTGTGCTCGGCTCCGGGCGGTATGCCAATGCCCCGGAGTACGGCGGCGACACGGTCGGATCGACTGATCTTGTCCGGTTGCGCTACGCGGCCTGGCTACAGCACCGGACAGGCTTGCCGATACTGGTCAGCGGGGGGTCGCCGTTCGGAGAAGCCGCCCCGGAAGCCGACCTCATGAGGAAGAGCCTTGTGCAGGATTTCGGCGCACACGTAAAATGGGTTGAGGGAAAATCCCGAACCACCTGGGAAAACGCCCGCTACAGCCGCACGCTACTCGTGGCGGCAGGAATCCGGCATGTGTATCTTGTCACCAACGCCTGGCACATGCGGCGGGCAGCGTGGGCATTCGAGACCAACGGGATCGAGGTCACTCCTGCTCCGACGGGCTTCGCTACGCTCGGCGCGAAGTACTCCGGTTTGCTGGGCTATATACCATCGGCCATGGGCCTTGAGCTGAGCGCCACAGCGCTTCGGGAGCGACTCGGTTTTCTGTGGTACAACATAACGCACAGTTAGCCGTCGTCCTGACCGGTGCCCACAATAATGGTTGTAAAGTGGTGCCTGCGCTTTGCCTTGACACAGAGCAAGGCATCGGAAATCTGGTAGCTCCTCATCAAGGATAGTTCACGTTGCTGCAACGCGATTGCGCGATGATGCCCCAGGCGCGATTCGCAAACTTGTGCTGTAACCCCATTGGGATCATAAGCGGCCTGATCCCAACTCACAACTGCAGTGGTTTCACCAGAACACTAGCGCGGCAACTGATCCCGCAGTACCGGGTCATGGTAGCAAACCGTCGGCCACGGTCATGTGGTCTGCACGCAAGGCCCGAGACGGCCTGCTACACGAATCTGGGTAATCATCCGGCCCGGCCACCGGCGCAGACGGCAATCAGCGACTAGACACTTCACGCCACGGTGAGGAGACAGCGGATGCTCCATTGGGAGAGTCTGCCTCGCCGAATGCAGTCGCAATGTCCATTACTTCGCTTATGCGCTTCAACATCGCATCCACACATGCTGGATCGAAATGCTTGGATCGTTCGCGCCGCAGAAAATCAAATGCGTCTCCAGGCGCCCATGCATTCTTGTACGGACGCCTGTTCACGAGCGCGTCGAAAACGTCAGCGACTGCAACAATCCGCCCAACCAGCGGAATCACTTCTCCCTGCAGACCCTGCGGGTAACCAAAGCCGTCGTATTTTTCGTGATGGGAATAGGCGATATCTGCCCCCATCTTAAGCAGAGCGGAATCGCTACCCTTCAGGACATCGTAACCGATGGTCGCGTGGGTCTTCATGATTTCCCATTCAGCCGTGTCGAGCGGTCCGGGCTTGAGCAATATGCGATCCGGAATACCTACCTTGCCGATGTCATGCATGGGTGCGGCAAGAAGCAGCATGTCGCAGAACTCCCGGCTCTCCCCAATCTCCCGCGCAATCAGTTCGGACAGGAAGGCCATGCGGCGCATGTGGCCTCCGGTCTCCTCGTCGCGCGCCTCACTGAAGCGCACCAGCCGGTCTATGATGATTTCCTGTTCACGCAGCGCGATTCCGCGTACCGCCTCGGTCACTTCGCCGCCAAGCTTGTGGGCCTGCTGACGCTGGTCACGAAGGCTGTGGCGGAGTGCCAGCAGATTGCGGCAACGCGCCACCATCTCGGAAGGGTTGATCGGCTTGCTCAGAAACTCGGTAGCACCACTGATGAGCGCTGCTGGCCGCACGTCCTCGGGGGACATGCCAGTGATCATCACTATGGGAATTCCGTTGAAGCGTGGGTTCTGCCGCACCCGAACCATGAACTCGATTCCGCTCATTTCCGGCATCTTATAGTCGATGAGGCACAGGTCCGGCTCATGTTCGGCACACCAGGCCAGCGCCTCGCGCGGCGAGACAAAACTGATTATCGAGGCACCGCGAAGCTTGCGCTGGAGTGTTTCCTCCATGAGCGCGATGTTATCAGCTTCATCGTCCAGCAACAGGATTGACTGCGGCATCGACATCACAATTTTCCGTTCGAGGATCACCGGATTTCTTTCAAGATCCGTGCCACCACGATCATCCTGGGCCAACTCTGGTCGAGCCATTCGGTGATCGTCGGCGCCGGTGATCTTACTACCGATCGTATGAGACTCTAAGATCATGTTTTTCCTATAAAATAGTGGTCTGCATCATTCATGGCCGTTTTCGAAAACATGACAACCGAAACGCGCCTGCAATCTGCAGCCACGGACAGGCATCACTCAGGTGACGAAAATTGCGTCTTTTGTCGAATGCGGCGAAGCGGCTTCGACCGGGGTGGTGGTGTTCTACCACCATTGGCGACTCCGCTTCCGGGCAGCGTCGAGGCAGAATCCGCGGAAAGTGGTGCGGCCGACACGAGGTGACTGCAAATGATTTATCAGGTGTGGATTCCGGGCTCTTCCCAGTCTTCAGGCGGCCATAAAATCCGAGGTCCTCAGTTTCGGGTCGCAGCGGCTTTCGGCGGGGACCGGGAAACAACGTAAGCTTGGCAGCAACCAAGGCTGCTTCCTGCGGCAGGTGATGCCAAACGTGCAGCCCCGGTGCGCGATCTTGCAAACACGTCCATTGAGGCACGGAATAGTCTTGCTCGGGGATGAACCACTTCCCGTCTGCCCTTACCCTACTTCGGAGAACCGGACGACGTACTGACCGGGGGGATTGCGCAGCCCACGCAGAATATTGTGTTGAATCCGGCAAGTGACATGACCGACATTTCCATGGCTTCCGCGCTGTCACCGCTCACAGCGGGCCTGGTTCAACCACATTGACACGATGCGCAATCAGCCACCCGGGGACTTGAAAAACAATACTGCCAGAGGCGGCAGTGTCAGCGACACGGAGTGGTGCCGTCCATGCGCTTCAACCGGAGCAGACTGTACGCCCCCGCGGTTTCCAGCCCCGCTTCCGCCATAACACTCGGCATCGCTGTTCAGCAATTCCCGCCAGAAGCCAGGATCAGGCACACCGATGCGGTAATCTGATCGCACCATTGGGGTGAAATTGCATACGACAAGTACGGTATCAGACTGGTTGCGGCCGCGGCGTACGAAACTCACGACACTTTTTTCCCAGTCGTGGAAGTCCATCCACTCAAACCCTTCCGCCTGAAAGTCCAGCTGGTACAATGCCGGTTCGGCACGATAGACACGATTGAGGTCTTGGACCCAAAGCTGGATCCCGCGGTGCGCCTGCTCGCCCAGCAAATGCCAGTCCAGGCTTTGCTCGTGATTCCATTCCTTCCATTGACCGATTTCCCCGCCCATGAACATCAGTTTCTTGCCAGGATGCGCGTAAAGGTACCCGAACAACAGCCGCAGATTCGCGTATTTCTGCCAATTATCGCCGGGCATTTTTCCCAGGAGCGATCCTTTGCCATGTACGACTTCGTCGTGTGACAGGGGAAGAATGAAATTTTCGAAAAACGCATACCACAAGCTGAATGTAAGCTGGTTGTGGTGATACTTACGGTAAACCGTATCCCTGGAAAAGTACTCCAGCGTATCGTGCATCCAGCCCATATTCCATTTCAGCCCGAAACCCAGGCCGCCCAGGTCGGTTGGCCGGGACACCATGGGCCAAGCCGTCGACTCCTCGGCAGTCATCTGGATGTCCGGGTATTCACGGTAGGCGGTATGATTCAGGGCACGCAGGAAATGCATCGCATCGAAATTCTCGTTGCCACCATAAAAGTTCGGTACCCATTCTCCAGGTTGACGCGCGTAGTCGAGATATAGCATTGATGCGACTGCATCGACCCGCAGGCCGTCTACGTGATAGCGGTCGAGCCAGAACAGAGCACTGCTTGCGAGGAATGATCGCACCTCGTTGCGCCCGTAGTTAAATATGTAGCTTTTCCACTCGGGATGAAATCCCTGGCGTGGGTCAGCATGCTCGAACAAGTTGGTTCCATCAAAATACGCCAGCGCGAACTCGTCGCTGGGAAAGTGTGATGGCACCCAGTCCAGCAGCACGCCTATTCCGGCCTGGTGCAGCGCATCGACAAGGTGCATGAAATCCTGCGGGTCCCCATAGCGCGCTGTCGGTGCAAAGTACCCAGTCGTCTGGTAACCCCATGAACCGTAGAACGGATGCTCACAAACCGGCAGAAGCTCGACGTGAGTGAAGCCCATGGCACGAACGTACTCGACAAGGTGAATGGCAAGTTCGCGGAAACTCAATGAACGGTTGCCGTCTTCAGGCACCCGGCGCCAAGAGCCGAGATGAACTTCGTAAATTGCCATGGGAGCATCGAGGGCGTTGGACTTGTGCCTGCTCGCCAGCCACTGCGCATCGCCCCACTGGTAATCGAGATCCCACACGATGGACGCCGTGCGCGGTGGAAGCTCAAAACGAAAGGCGAAAGGATCCGCCTTGTCGACCGCATAGTCGTGATATCGGGACTTGATGTGATATTTGTAGACGGCGCCCGCCGGAACGCCGGCGATGAATCCTTCCCAGATTCCCGATTCGTCCTGCCTTGCGAGCAACGGGTGCTCCGACCTGCGCCAGGCGTTGAAATCGCCTACCACCGACACCGATACCGCATTTGGCGCCCAAACACCAAAATAGGTGCCTTCTACACCGTCCGCAACCAAGTGGTGCGACCCAAGCTTTTCGTACAACCGGAAGTGACTTCCCTGTTTGAACAGGAAGATATCGTAATCAGAAAGCAGGCTGAACTTGCGGACACCGCTGGGCGTGGTGAGGGCCTCGGATCGTGCGCCAATCATCGACTTCCTCCATCGCTTGGACCGCCGCCGAACATCTTGCCCGGACAGCACCAGGTTCATGTCTGCGCAGAACCTGGATCGAAAAAGCGGACTTTAACGCCCCCCGGGGAGGAATCACGGATAAGGCATATCAGAGGCGATTGTCCGCGTGGAAGACACCCTCTCGTGCCCGATTGGTCGTGAAAGGCTGTCTCCCACAACTATCGTGGGTGTGTTTAGAAACTAATATGGTGGGCCCGGCAGGACTCGAACCTGCGACCAAGGGATTCACTTTTCCCAGCCGTTTCCAGCTGGAGCGGACTATCTCATCACCCGTGACAACAATACCACCACGTGCCGTCAGGGTGCGGGACGCTCGAGCCTGTCATTAAGGACACTCAAGTCCTCAGGTAGTCTCTGCACCTTCCGGAGGTGTACCCCCGGCTTGGCTCAGGATTGCCGGCAACCGAATTGCTACGGTTTCCCTGAATTCATCCCGTTCATCTCACACCTTCTCGATGTGAGCGCACCATTGTGATGAGTCCCCTGCTCTAACCAACTGAGCTACAGGCCCAGGGTCATGATTCTAACAGCTTGCGCAAAATGGTTGTACGGCTTTGTGGAGCGTACTCGGATGGGCACAGGCGAAAGTCGGTTTCAACCTATGCTGCAAAGGCACTCGACGCTGACTTTGGGTCCCGGGATGAATTTTTGGTATCAACCCGAGACGATTGATGCGGATCGGCAATACACAACGACCCGGCTTGCGAACGACTCCAAGCCGAAATCTGGGTTCATTGGGCGTTTATTGATTCAACTCCCTTGCGCGGCCAGAAGCCTGCCCACATTTGGACCGGTCTGAGTGCCTTCCGGACGGAATTCCTGATTAGGCCTACGATGCCGTTGGAATGCTGCAGCTGAAAGCTGCCGACAAGCGCGTGTTTGCATTACCGAACACTCACCGCCCCGGTAATATCTGAGGCGCAGACACCAGTCGCAGGAGACTGCGACTTTTAAGTCCGCATGTCTGGAGATCGCCGCGAGATTTTCCCTTGCCCGCGTCTGGCGGGCAAGGGCGCCTTCAGTCGAGGAAGCTGCGCAGGTGGTCCGAGCGGCTCGGATGGCGCAGCTTACGTAGCGCCTTGGCCTCGATCTGGCGTATGCGTTCGCGTGTCACATCGAACTGCTTGCCAACTTCCTCCAGCGTGTGATCGGTATTCATGTCAATACCGAAGCGCATGCGCAACACCTTGGCTTCGCGCGGAGTCAATGTATTCAGAATTTCGCTCGTCGCCTGCTTCAGGCCCGCCAACGTTGCCGCATCGGTCGGCGCCGTGATACTGGTGTCTTCGACAAAATCTCCAAGGTGGGAATCCTCATCGTCGCCGATCGGGGTTTCCATGGAAATAGGCTCTTTCGCGATCTTGAGTACCTTGCGGATCTTGTCCTCCGGCATTTCCATGCGTACCGCCAGTTCCTCAGGGGTCGGCTCTCGGCCCATCTCCTGCAACATCTGGCGCGAGATGCGATTAAGCTTGTTGATCGTCTCGATCATGTGCACAGGTATGCGGATCGTACGCGCCTGGTCGGCGATCGAGCGGGTGATGGCCTGCCGAATCCACCACGTCGCGTAGGTTGAGAATTTGTAGCCTCGACGGTACTCGAACTTATCGACGGCCTTCATCAAGCCGATATTGCCCTCCTGGATCAAATCCAGGAATTGCAGACCGCGGTTCGTGTATTTCTTGGCAATCGATATTACGAGACGCAAGTTGGCTTCGACCATTTCCTTCTTGGCGCGTCGCGCCTTGGCCTCGCCGATCGACATGCGGCGGTTCACTTCCTTGAGTTCGCCGATCGGCATGCCAACGCGATCCTGCAGCTGTGCAAGACGGTTCTGGGCTACGGTAATCGTCGCCAAATTGCGTTCTATCGCATCGACGTTACATTCACCCGACTTTATGATCTTCTTGATCCAGCGCGGGTTTGCCTCGTGGCCAGGAAAAGTTTTTAAGAACGTCTTGCGTGGCAGGCGGGCCTTGCTGACACAGATGTCCATGATGATCTTTTCCTGCTCCCGCGCCTGATCCACTAGCGAGCGCACCTGCTCCACCAGACGATTGATCTGCTTGGAGACAAACTTGATCTGCAGAAACTCATCCGCGAGCTTCCGCTGGGTTTTGGACGCTTCCGGGCTACTAAATCCCTTCTTCTCGAGAACCTTGGACAGGTTGGCGTGCAACTTGCGAATGCGCGTAAACCGAGCGAGCGCCTCCTCACGGTCCGGACCACCTTCCTCATCGGCAGCTGCTCCGCCACCTTCCTCATCGTTCTCTTCGTCGGCGTCGTCAGTCGCGGCTGCACGGCTCTCGTCACTCAAAAGCTCCGGCGGCGGTTCGTCGACCGCATTGGGGTCCACAAAATCCACTACCAAATCGGTGAGGCGCATCTGCTCGGCCTCGACCATATCCATCATGCGCAGGACATCGGTAATTGTGGCGGGACAAGTGGCAATGGCTTCGGTGCTCTGGCGTATGCCGTCTTCGATGCGTTTGGCAAGCTCGATCTCGCCTTCACGCGTGAGCAACTCCACCGTCCCCATCTCGCGCATGTACATGCGCACGGGGTCAGTGGTACGACCAAACTCATTCTCCACCGCAGAAACCAGCACTTGCTCGGCCTCTTCGGTGACCTCTTCGTCCTCGGGAGCAACAGCTTCCGTCTTGAGCAGCAGTGTGTCAGGGTCCGGCGCCTGATCGTAGACCTCGATCCCCATGTCATTGATCATGTTGATCACTGCCTCGATCTGGTCTGTGTCATGCACACCCTCGGGCAGATGGTCGTTGATGTCGCGATACGTCAGGAACCCCTGCTCTTTCCCTTGAATGATGAGTTTCCTGAGCTGCAGGCGTTGAGTTTCTTGATCCATTCTGGTGGAATCCGGTTCAGAAGATATTGACAAATAACGTTTCATTTTAAACTAAAATGATACTTATCCCCAAGTATTTCAAGACCTCGGGGTCAACTTTTCGCGCTCAAGATCCTGTTTTTCGCGCAAAAGACGTACCAATTCTGCCTTTTCGGCGGTATTGAGACCTGCGGCACGTTCCTTGCCGGAGAGTCGCTCGATCTGCTGGCGATTAGCCTCGCGGCGTAATTGGCGCAACAGGTCCAAAAATTCCGCCTCAACGTCCTGCTGATGCATCGGATGTTCCCGAGCTGCCAGCCGACCGATATGAAGTATGTACTTACTATCACGAAAATGTTCGATAATACTACCTGTATTCAGATCGGCTTGCCCATTCAGCAACCGCATCAGCTCAACCAGCAGGGGAATTCCCTTCCCATCCAAAGCCAGGAAAGGCTGAGGATCCCCGACCAGCTGCCCCAGTCGAGGGTGCTGCAACAGCAGCGCCAGCGCAGTCTGCACGAGAGACGGAACTCCGGCATCCTGCGATGCCCGCCGCGCCGCTGCGACCTTCCGCGTGGGGGGTAGGGGCTTTTCCAACAGGCTAGACAGCTTCTGCGGTGCCAAAAGGCTGATTTCCGCAAGCCTGGCCGCCATCAGCTCCCGCAATGCGCCCTGGGGAACATTAGACAGAAGTGGGCGCGCAAGTTCCACAAGCCGTGCACGCCCGTCCAGACGTCCCAGGTCGATGTCCGCGGCCAGCGTCTGGAATAGATAATCCGGTAAGGAAACCGCTGTCTGTAAGCGCGCAGCAAATGCCTCGAGTCCCTCCTTACGGATCAGGGTATCGGGGTCTTCGCTTTCGGGGAGAAATAAAAAACTGACCTGACGGCCCTCATGCAGCGTCGGCAGGGCGTTTCCCAGGGCACGCCATGCCGCGTCGCGTCCGGCACGGTCGCCGTCGAAGCAGAAAACCACCTCTGGGGTGTAACGAAACAGTCGCTCAAGATGATCCCGCGTGGTGGCGGTGCCCAGAGTGGCAACGGCATAATCCAGGCCAAATTGGGCCAATGCGACGACATCCATGTATCCTTCGACGACGAGCGCGCGGTTTTCGCGTCGCAGCGCTTCACGCGCACGAAATAACCCATAAAGCTCGCGCCCCTTGTGAAACAAGGCGGTTTCAGGCGAGTTCAGGTATTTCGGTTCACCCTGGCCAAGCACCCGACCACCGAAACCAATGAGGCGCCCGCGGTAATCATGGATCGGGAACATGATCCGACCGCGGAAGCGATCATAGTATCCGCCGTTATCCTTCTTGACGACCAGGCCTGCGTCCACCAGAGCCTGCTGGCTTACAGGATCACTGCCCAGTGTACGCGCAAGATTGTCCCAGCCCTCTGGTGCAAAACCCAGCCCAAATTCTGCGGCGATTTCGCCGCTCAAACCCCGCCCCTTGAGATATGCTACCGCCTCCTGCGCTTGCGGATGCTCACGCAGCTGCCGGCGGTAGTAGCGATCCGCACGCACCAACAGATCGGTCGTCGTGGCAAGATCATCGACCCGCGCTGGAGCCGCCAACGCCCCTCTCGACTCCCGCGGCACGAGCAGACCCGCGCGCCCGGCCAGCTCTTCCACCGCCTCCGGGAAGCTCATATGTTCATATTCCATCAGAAAGCCGATAACACTGCCGTGCACACCGCAGCCGAAGCAATGGTAAAACTGCTTGTCCTGACTGACGGTAAACGAGGGGGTTTTCTCTTCATGAAACGGGCAGCAGGCTTTGTAATCCTTGCCCGCCCGACGTAGGGGGACACGCGAATCGATGACGTCCACGATATCGATCCGCGTCAGCAACTCGTCGACGAATTTCTCCGGGATCCTGCCCGTCATGTCTTTACTCTGTCGGGCCAAGGATGCGGACCCTGCCCGTTTTGCCGGAGATACGGGTAAGCTAGCCCTTGGCAGCAAGTATCAGCTTGATCTTGTTGCTCACTTTGCCCATGTCGGCGCGCCCTTGCAAACTCGGCCTTAGGCTCGCCACAACCTTTCCCATGTCCTTCACACCGGCGGCGCCCATCTTGCTGATTGCGTTCGCGATCAACTCGTCGATCTGCGCCTCGCTCAGCGGCTCCGGCAGGTAGGACTGCAGGATGGCGATGTCCCGGCTTTCCTTGTCAACCAGATCCTGGCGGCCACCCAGCCGGAACTGCTCCACAGAATCTTGCCCCTGGCGGATAAGTTTTTCAATCACAGTCATTACCTGGGCGTCATCCAAAGTAATGCGCTCATCGATTTCACGCCGCTGGACCGCAGCCAGCAACATGCGGATGGTTTCGAGGCGCGCCTGCTCCTTGCTGCGCATGGCGCCTTTCATGTCTTCTTTGATCTTCTCTTTAAGATTCACTCTGCATTTCCGATATCCGGCCGCTGCCCCGAGCCCGGAGCGTTTCAGTACAGACGCGTCGTGCGCGCCGTGATCCGGGACAGTTTCTTCAGTTCTCGCTTGCGCGCCGCTGCGGCTTTGCGCTTACGAACCGTCGTCGGCTTCTCATAGAACTCGCGACGGCGAATTTCGGCGAAAACACCGGCCTTTTCGCAAGAGCGCCGGAAACGGCGCAGGGCAACCTCAAAGGGTTCGTGTTCTTTTACCCGGACTGTTGGCATTAATGTCTTTCCTCAGCAATCGGTTGAAGCCGAAACTTGGCTAAACGGCGAACCGCGAATGATATATAATAAACTAGTTGTTGTCATCCGCCTGACTTGGCTCCCATGCGTGTACTTGGCATCGAAACCTCTTGTGACGATACCGGGGTCGCTGTTTACGACTCGGAACTGGGGCTGCTGGGTCACCGGCTATTCTCCCAAAGTAGCCTCCATGCTGAATATGGCGGGGTTGTGCCGGAGCTGGCCTCCCGTGACCACATACGCAAAGTCCTCCCGCTGATGCGTGAGGTCCTGGCCGCTTGCGCCATAAACCCACAAGAAATACATGGAATAGCCTATACCGCCGGTCCAGGCCTGGCGGGTGCCCTGCTGGTCGGCGCTGTCATCGGCCAGAGTCTGGCGTGGGCCTGGCAGGTGCCGGCCATAGGGATACATCACATGGAGGGCCACCTGCTCGCGCCCATGCTTGAACCCGACCCACCTGCCTTTCCTTTCCTGGCATTACTGGTTTCCGGCGGCCACACACTGATTGCCGATATTCAGGCACATGGCCGCTACCGGGTCCTCGGGGATTCGGCCGACGACGCTGTAGGCGAGGCATTCGACAAGACCGCGAAGCTGCTCGGGCTTGGTTATCCCGGAGGACCCGCGATTGCACGCGCAGCGGCACATGGCGCGCCGGGTCGTTTCCGCTTTCCCCGCCCGATGACCGACCGACCCGGCCTGAACTTCAGCTTCAGTGGACTCAAGACAGCGGCGGTACTTGCAGTACGCGAACAGGCCCTCGATTCGCAGGTGATCGCGGACATCGCTCTGGCGTTCCAGGACGCCGCCGTGGATACGCTGGTCATCAAGTGTGGACGTGCCCTGGCTGCGACAGGCCACAGACGGCTCATCGTCGCCGGGGGAGTCGGCGCCAACCAGCTGCTTCGTGAGCGGCTGGCGGACTTGGCTACATCCCTGCGAGTACAGGTTTATTTTCCGCGCCCCGACTTCTGCACTGACAATGGGGCGATGATCGCCCTTGCCGGTTACATGCGTCTGGCTGCAGGTCTGTGCGATGGGCCTGACTTCAGCGTACATCCGCGCTGGTCCATGGACGACCTGCCACCGGCAGTCTGAACGTCTGCACCGAACGGCAGGCTCCGCTCCAATTCCGTTGCGCGATCCTGGTCGCGCGGAAAGCGTTAGTTACAGCAGGCACGCATGCTGTGCTGGAAACGGGGCCGTTCAAGGCCGCGACGCTACCGAGGCTGCGGGTCGCGCCGGACGATGGCTGTCAAAAGTGAATCCTGCTCTCTGTACCGTCAATAAGCTTGCGGATGTTGGAACGGTGGCGCCAAAGCAGCAACGCCACGATGATACAGGTCGCGATAAGAATCGATCGCGCGGGCACCCACCACCACACGTACACCGGCGCCAATACCGCCGCTGTGATCGCGGACAGGGAGGAATAGCGAAAAAGCAAGGAGACACCAATCCAGCTGGCGATCAGCAGGAGGCCGACCCAGATATTGATCGCCGAAATCACACCGAGTGCGGTCGCCACCCCTTTGCCACCGCGAAAACCGTGATAAACCGGATACAGGTGTCCCAGAAAGGCCGTCAGCATAACAAGCGCAAGGGTTGTCTGGCCGGCACCAAGCACGCGCGCCATAACGACCGGGAGGATGCCCTTGAACACATCCCCGAGGAGCGTGATCACCGCAGCCGTTTTGCCGCCGTAACGCAGGACATTAGTCGCACCGGGATTTCGCGATCCCACGTTGCGGGGATCCTGCAAACCCATAAGTCTTGCCACAATGATAGCGGACGATATCGACCCGATGAGGTAGGCTGCGACGGGCAGGAGGTAGCCGATCATGGCGCGCTATTGGACGGCCTAAAGCGGCTGCCGTCAAGACATCATGCCCAGATTTCGCTATATTCCGCTCATGCCAACGGAAGCGCCCATGGATCACATTTATCTACACGACCTCAAGGTTGACTGCGTTATAGGCATTTGGGAATGGGAGCGTCGCACAACCCAGATCATAACGATTGATCTCGACATGGCGGTAGACGTACGGCGAGCGGCGGCGACCGACCGTATAGAGGACACGCTCAACTACAAAGCCGTAGCCAAACGCGTGATTGCGTTCGTCGGCGACTCGCAATTTCAGCTGGTGGAGACTCTGACGGAGAAGATTGCCGAACTTGTCCTGGGCGAGTTCCTGGTACCGTGGGTGCGTGTGGCAGTCAACAAGCGAGGCGCGATCAGGGGCGCCACTGATGTCGGCGTGATCGTGGAGCGTGGACGCAAAGATTAGTCACGGCCCGTTACTGCGCAGTGCACGGTGCCATCAAATGCCGCAAGTCTTCATCAGCATTGGCAGCAACATTGACCGCGCACACCACATCCGCGCGGCGGTCAGCGAGCTGCGCGAGCGCTTTGGCCGGCTCATACTGTCAACCGTGTACGAATCAGCGGCCATAGGCTTCCGTGGAGACAACTTCTACAATCTGGTCGCGGGGTTCGAAACGGATGCTCCCGTTCTCACGCTTTACGACCTGCTGTCCGAGCTTGAGCGGCGCCATGGTCGGTTGCGCGGCACTGACCGCTTTGCCCCCCGTACACTGGACCTAGATCTGCTGCTGTATGGCAAACTGGTGCGGCAAGACAACCATGTGCAGATCCCGCGCCCCGAGATCACGAAATATGCGTTCACACTAAAACCGCTGTCGGAAATCGCCCCTGAGTTGCACCATCCCGTGACAGGCATCAGCTTTGGCGATATGTGGTCGCGCTTTGCCGCCAAGGATCAGGGCATCTGGCCGGCGGCGATCGATCTTGCCTAGTGTGCCCGACACCCCTGCGGGCGTGTTTGCCGGCGCATAGACCGCAGATTCAGACAACGGCGAACAGCGCCTGCCCGACTCAGGCAACGACAGAACGGCCACCATCCACGGCGATTACCTGACCCGATACGTAGCCGGCATCTCGTACGAGAAACAGCACCGCGCGCGCAATATCGGCGGGATCGCCGGAACGTCTCTGCGGCACCCGTGACAGGATGCGCTGCTTGGTGATTTCGTCGAGTTCATTTTCCGGCCACAGGATCGTGCCCGGAGCTACCGCATTGACACGGACCTCCGGCCCAAGTTCGCGAGCGAGCGACTTCGTAAGCATGATCAGTCCGGCTTTGGCGATGCTGTAAATGGGATAGTTCTTCAGCGGTCGATCGCCGTGGATATCCGCGATGTTCACGATGCAGCCACCGCTTTTCTTCAGATGCGGAACGGCCGCCTGCGACAGGAAAAAAGGAGCCCGCAGATTCGAACCAATCAGGTCGTCCCAGTGCTTGTCGGTCGCATCTCCGACCGGGGTAGGATAAAAACTCGATGCGTTATTTACCAACACGTCAAGCCGCTTATAATCTTCGACCGTCTTGGACACCAGGTTTCGCAAATTTGCCCCGTTCAGCAGATCTCCCTGAACAAGCATGACGGAATCGGGTCGGCGGGCGAGCAGCTCCACCTGCAACGCATGGGCATCGAGCTTGGACGAGCGATAGTGCACCACCAGATTCATGCCCTGGGCATGCAGCGTACGGCAGATTTCCGCGCCAATGCGCCGCGTGCCGCCGGTAACCAGGGCCACTTTTCCGGCCAGGGGTTGAGGTTCCATGATATTCTCTGTGTAGTTAGGAAATCAGTATTCTGGTCAAAAGCGCCATCGGCTCAAGCCGCCTTTACGGACGCCAGTCTGATGAACGAGCCTTGCAACAATAACGCCTATAACGCCTGCCGCCAACACAACAGCCACATGCCGGCCCCGCGAGATCACCGGGCGACGACGTGATACCGGCAACACGTCTTCCACCTCCGGGAACGGCCGAACTCCATCACAGTGAGGCACTGGTGCAGCGCATTCGCAAGGAAATGCATGCCACCGGGGGAAGCATCGATTTCATGCGCTTTATGGAACTGGCGCTCTATGCTCCAGGGCTGGGCTATTACAGTTCCGGCGGACGCAAATTCGGGGCCGAAGGCGACTTTGTGACCGCGCCGGAGCTTGGATCACTGTTCGCGCGCTGCCTTGCGCATCAGTGTCGACAGGTGTTCCGGCAACTGGGTAAGAGCGTCATTTTGGAGGTTGGCGCCGGCACTGGCGCGCTGGCGGCCGATCTTCTGGCGTCGCTGGCGGACGATGGGCAGCTTCCGGAACGCTATTTCATCCTGGAGCTGAGCGCCGAACTGCGCGCCCGCCAAGCGGAACATCTGGCAAGAAAGATTCCGGAGCTTGCGCGGCGCGTAACGTGGCTGGATCGGTTGCCGGAGGAGGGCCTGCGCGGCATCGTGATCGCAAACGAGGTCCTCGACGCAATTCCGACGCTGCGATTCCGCTGGCTCCCGGACGGGGCGAGGTTGTTGCATGTCGCGTGGGAGAGCGGCAACTTCGTCTGGCGTGAGGTGCCCGCACCTACGGCCTTCGTTGAGCTGTTGCGCGCGCGCATGGATCCATCATCCCTGCCTGCAGCCTACACTTCTGAGATCAACCTGCAGGCCGAAGCGTGGGTGCGCAGCATCGCACAGTCCCTGGCAGCCGGCGTCATTCTGATCATTGACTATGGTTTTCCGCGCACCGAGTTCTACCACGTGGACCGAAGCGCGGGTACCTTGATGTGCCATTATCGTCACCATGTACATGAGGACCCATTCATTCTGGTCGGACTGCAGGACATTACGGCACACGTCGAATTCACGGCCATTGCCGAGGCCGGGCACGATTCCGGCCTGGCGGTGCTGGGCTATACCTCACAAGCCGCGTTTTTGCTCGCCACCGGAATTGCCGAGGCTGTACAGGAATCACCACCGCTGGAAGTGAAGACACATTTTCGGCTTGCGCAGGAAATCAAGAAACTTACCCTTCCGCACGAAATGGGAGAACTGTTCAAGGTCATGGCACTGGGTCGAGGCCTGCCGGATCCGTTGCTGGGTTTTGCGTTGCAAGACAGACGCGCGCGGCTCTAGATCGAGCGGCGGCTGCCCTCCGGATCAAGATTCCGCGATTGCGCGACGCAGTTGCGCCTGCGATGTGGTCCCTACCCAGATTCTTTCGACTCGTCCGTCTCGCACCAGCACCGTCGTGGGCGTGCCCATCACTGCAAAGCCTCGCGCCAATTCGGGCGCTTCGGCCACATCGACTTGGAACACGCTGGGATGGTCATTCGCAAGTTGCTGGATCTGCGGCGTCATGGACCGACACATGCCACATGATTTGCTGAAAAAATAAATCAACACACGACCGCTGGCTGGCAGTGTAAGGTCGGCAACCCGCGGTACCGGCTTGCCGCGCATATGGCGTGCGCGAATGAATGGCAACACCTGGAGGCACAGAAATGCAGCGCCGGCCGTGATCAGCAGATAACCTCTAATATCCATACTGTTGCTCGCGTCCACAGCCGCAAACCAGGGGCACACCGTTTCCGGCTTCGGGAATTGACAGCGACCGCGTGCGCCTGCGGCGAGGCGGCCTTCGTAGCCGCCCTGGACAGGGATTTTCAGCCGCAAAACCGCCACGGCGTTGAAAGTCAGGCGAGCAGTTGAGCAACACCGTCTTCAGAGCCCTTTCGAACCAGCCGGGTACAAACAAATGAAGACCGCAGAGGCTGGTCATTGCGAAATCCGCTCTATCACCGCGAGGCGCTCCCGGCGAATCCACTCCCCCGCAGCCGACCCCGTCACGCCAGCCCTAACCACGCCGGAGCCGTCTATCGCACGCGCCGCAGCAAACGCACGCCGCACCCGGCCTGCTTGCGGGTAGGCCTTGTCCTCGAATCCGCACCGGCCGCGTGCATCAGCCTCGCATGCAAGCAAAAATTGGTCGACACGTTCCGGCCGGCGGAATGCATCGATCGCCTCCAGCATATCCAGCAGCGTGGCAGGCGTAAGTTCCGCGGCATGGTGGCATCGTCCGTGGTATTGGGCAACCAGTATGGCAAGATCCCGATAGTCATTGGGTACGCGCAGACGTCGGCAGAACCGCCGAATGATTTCCACACCTGCCTGCTCGTGACCGATATGGTTGGGCCATTGTTGCGGCGGCGTGCAGCTTTTTCCGGCATCGTGCATCACGGCGGCAAAACGCACTCGCGTATCCGCCGACAGCAATGCGGCCTGATCCAGTACCTTCAGCGTGTGTATTCCCGTATCCACCTCGGGATGATGCTGTTCCGGTTGTGGAACACCGAAAAGCGCCGCAATCTCCGGGAAAAGCCGGGCAAGGGCGCCACAACCGAGCAGCACCTGGAAGAACACCGAAGGTCGCGGCTCCGCCAGTGCACGCTCCAGCTCCGTCCACACCCGCTCAGCAACAAGCGCATCCACTTCACCATTTTCGACCATGCGCCGCATGAGCGTATTGGTCGAGTGGGCAACATGAAACCCCCACTTGGCATAGCGGGCTGCGAATCGGGCTACACGCAATATCCGTACCGGATCTTCGGCAAACGCCGGCGATACGTGGCGCAACAACCCTTTGCGCAGGTCTTCGGCACCGCCGAATGGATCAATCAGGGCGCCATCTTCGGTCTGCGCCATGGCGTTGATGGTAAGGTCGCGGCGCCGGAGGTCATCCTCGAGAGTCACGTCCGGCGCAGCATGAACGGTGAACCCCCGGTACCCGATCCCGGTCTTACGTTCAGTACGCGCCAACGCATATTGCTCTTTCGTTTCAGGGTGGAGGAACACCGGGAAATCCGCCCCGACCGGCTTGAAGCCACGCGCGATCATTTCCTCCGGGGTGGCGCCAACTACCACATAATCCCGGTCCGTCGCTTCGATACCCAGGAGCCGGTCGCGAACGGCACCTCCTACCAGATATACACGCATGGACTTATAGTACTTTGGACAGATATTTCCAACAAACATGAACCCACGCAGACTTTATGCATCGCTGGCTGTCGCCGCATCTCTGGCGGCATCCGGCTGTTCCACCATTGCTTACTACGCCCAGGCCATCAATGGCCAATATGGGCTGCTCGAAAGACAGCAGCCCATAAAAACGGTCCTTAAGGATCCGGCGACGCCGGCGCTGCTAAAGACGCAGTTGGAAGATGTCGTACGTATCCGCGACTTTGCAGTCCACGAGCTTGATCTCCCTGACAATGGGAGCTACCGGGACTATGTGGATCTGAAGCGGCCGTATGTTGTGTGGAACGTCTTTGCCACACCGCCGCTGTCACTGCGCCCGCACAAGTGGTGCTTTCCAGTCGCCGGATGCGTAGCATACCGCGGCTACTTCGCGCGGGCGGCGGCGGCGCAATACGCCAGGCGGCTCGATGGCCGAGGCTATGACGTCTATGTCGCCGGTGTCACTGCGTACTCCACGCTCGGATGGTTTCGTGATCCAATTTTGAACACCATTCTGCGCGGTTCGGAAACCGGCATTGCCCATCTCATATTTCACGAGCTTGCACATCAGAAGCTCTACGTTTCCGGCGATACGGCATTCGATGAATCCTTTGCCGTCACCGTTGCGCGTGAAGGGATGCGAAGATGGTTGCTCGCCAACGGCAATGGCACGCAGATGCGACGCTATCTGGAACAGCGCCGCCGGCGCGCACAGGTAGTAGCACTGTTGCTCAGATATCGCGCACGCTTGGAAATGCTGTACGCGTCTGCCGAGTCACGGCCCCGAAAATTGCAGGACAAACAGCGCATATTTTCCGACCTGCGTGCGGCCTATGCCAAGCTCGAAGGGAAATGGAGCACAAACAGCAGACATGATTCGGGTCTATTCAGAAACATCAACAATGCCTACTTCGTGCCGATAGGCTTATACGACTGCTATGTAGGCGCCTTCGAGACATTGCTCAGGTCCGTCGACGGCAAGCTGCCCGCGTTTTACGCTGCGGCACGGCGAATCGGACAGCTGCCTGCCAAACAGCGACATCTCGCTCTGGCGGCTTTGACACCTCACACCCGCCTGGATTGCGCCGAACATCGCGATTGATGGCATCCATCCAACATGTCCTGTTCCCAATTGCTGCAAAACCGGCAGCAACAGTTTGAGTCAGAAAGGGGTCGCGTTTTCTATTGGCGTGCATGATCGCGGCAGTGGGCGGCCCGGACGCGACGAAGAAAGGAAACATGAGGTTGCGGCTACCGGCAGGGCGGCGGTAACAATGCTCTAGCCTTGGCGGTCGAAGGCCGGTGACCGAAAAGCAGATGCAGCGCTTAGGCACGGCGCCTTCGTTGTCGATCGATCTGTTGCCCCAACAAAAGCCCGCCATTCTCTGACACTGCAGTCTTCGGCGCGTTTGCCCTGGCACGAGGGGCTGGTCATGCTTAGCTGATGACTTTAATCCTGCCTCCCGAGATTGCGGCGATCGGATAAGGGTTTACTAGCCCTAGCTCTTGGTTCTTCCAATGTTTCCGATAACACCCGGGCGTTCAGCCATGGGGCTAACCGTCAACTTGTCCCCCTTCAGAATCTTTCCGTTCAGCTTGGCAATCGCAGTTCGGGCACGCTCATCGTCCGGAACGTAAACATAGGCGTATCCCTTTTCGGTCCGACTGTCGCCCGCTGGCTTCAAGCTCGCAAAAAGCACTTCTCCGAGCCCGCTGAACACGTGCTGCAAGTCCGCCGGCACGACACCTGGCGAGATATTGCTGACATATAGGTTCATTCTGATCTCCTTGCATCGAGCGTTACCGCTGTGTCGACACACGCTGCGACCAAGTGCGGCGCAGCCGGGTATTCCATGCCGGCGGTGGGTCACCGTTTGAGTATCGGTCAGCCTCACGGGGCTGTATAGCAACGCAGAACGCCTTCCGTCCGCGCCGATCGACCGGCCGTCGCCACAAGCTCGTACTTAATACAGCGTGTTCGGAATTTCCGGAGATTGTACGGCTGCGATTGTGGTGGTGGCGGTGGCGCTTCAGACCCAGCCGCGCGACCGGTATCTCGAGTAGCGCAGACTGCGGGAAGCTCCGAGGTAAAGCGGCGCTATGTCCTCGAGGCGCGAAGGAGTAATGCCGAAAATATGAGGGAAATCACCGTCGCATACGCTAGCCGTCTGCAGGGACCGGTAGTTGTCGAGAGAGAACGGCTTGCCCGGTGCAAACTCCAGGATTTCTGCCTGTATCCGCGACAGACTGTCACCGAGCGCGATGATCCGGCACCGCGCGCCCACAAGCTGCGCGAGATATTCAACGATCTGACGCAATGAATAGACACCGGGCCCACAAAGATTGTAGCTCTGCCCGTAGGCACGGTGATCATCCAACGTGGTCTCAAAGGCGCCGACCACATCCTCCACATATACCGGCTGCAAGCGTGCATCGGGACAGGCAAGCGGGAACACAAACGGTACCGCATGCAGCAAGCGTACAAAGCGATTGGTAAAGCTGTCGTCATGGCCAAAAATCACCGACGGTCGGAACACCGTGACGCGCAGACTGGTACTCTTGGATTCCATGACCAGCGCCTCACCCTTGGCCTTGCTGCGCAGATAGTGGCTCGGCGCATCGGACGATGCCGCCAGAGCGCTCATGTGCAGCAATCGCCGCACCCCACTGTCGCGGCAGGCCTCGAGAATCCTATGCGGCAGTTCGACATGGACGCGCTCGAACCCGCGGCCATTGCGGCCGCGTTCGTTCAGAATACCCACTAGGTTGATCACTGCATCCTGGCCGTGGAATTCCCGCCGCAGCAGCGCCGGATTATAGACATCGCCTTCAATCAGTCGCACCGTCGGCAGCACAAGCAGGTCTTTGTGGCGCTCGCGGTGACGTGTGAGGATCTGGACCTCATGGCCGGCGGCGGCGAGTCGCGCCGTGAGGCGCCGGCCGACGAAACCGGTACCGCCGAGAATGCATATCTTGCGCTTGGACAATCCCCATCCTCTACTGTTGCCGGCATGGTGTACTTCCGGAAGTTCGAGCGAACACCTCCGGTACTGCTACCGCGGCCACGCGAGTGTGGCCGCGCCGATAACATGAAGTCAAGTTGCTGCCGCCGGGTCCCGGAAAAAATGCGCTATCGTGCAGGCGCGGAAAGGAGCGGAACGCCGCCATCATCTGGAAGCACGGTGGTCATGGCGCTGCCCAGATTGAAGCTTTTGTCGCCGAGGAGATAGGCGTATACGGTGCTGAAGGTCATCACGTTCTTCACGTAATTGCGTGTTTCGCGATAGGGGATCGTGTCGACCCACGTATCAGCGTCAAGCGTGCGTGTCTGCGGAAGCCACTGTCTGATGCGGTTCGGTCCCGCATTGTACGCCGCCGTGGCCAGGACTTCGCGGCCGCCATTGTCATCGAGGACGGTCTTAAGATACGAGGTGCCAAGTCGTAGGTTGTTTGCAACGTTCAGAATCGCGCTATCGCTGCGTACGAACAGGTGGATGCGCAGGCCAGTGAGCCACCCGGTGCGTGGCATAAGCTGCATCAACCCCAGCGCGCCCACGTCCGAACGCGCGTCGGTCATGAACGCGCTTTCCTGACGCAAGATTCCGTAGACCCAACTTGGATCTAGATCGTTGTCCTGGGCGTTGGTTTCAATCATGTTCCGGTAGAGAATGGGAAATCGCAAGCCAAGGTCGTTCAGATTGTCGCTCCGCGCCGCCGTAAGGATGGCGCGGTCGTACCATCCCCATTGGCGCGCAAGCACCGCTGCTACCTGAAGATCGCGATTGTCGATGTTGCGGGTGGCCCAGGCCCACTGGCGTCGCGCATCGACTGTTTCGCCTAGCACAAACAGCTCCTTCGCCATCTGGATTGCCGGCAGCGCTAGCATCGCACTGACTTCATCAGGAGTTACCTGTATCCGCGCGCGCTGCATTGAGTAGCTGCGCCCAATCCTGTCGGCCGCTAGGAAACCGTAATAGCCGCGCTCTTTCGCAAGTGCTGCAAATATCCGTAACGCCGCAGCCTCGTCGCCTACTTTCTCGAGCATCCGCGCCTTCCAGTAGCGCCACTCGTTCTGCCTCTGCTCACCGTGGGTAAGGTTAGCGATGAAACGCAGCGCCGTGTGCCATTTCCCGACACGCAGAGCCGCACGTACCCTCCACCGGCGCAGCGATCCGTCATCGGGGTTGGCTGACGCCTGGGACAACCAGTCCACCGCCTGCGGCAAATGATCCTGCGCAGCCGCGATCCCGACCTTGCGCAGAACATAGTTGTTGTCCTCGCCGAAGAACTGGTATTTACGCCTGAGGTCGTCCCAGGCCTTCATCGCCGCTGTCGGATCGACGTAGGCCAGTCTGGCTATGCCCTGCCGAATTATCTCACGTGCCACAGGCGTCTCGACTGGGTAGTGGATATCATGCAGTTCGTGCTGCGGATCGCGGTACATGGCCAGCCAGCGATCCACCCATACCCGGTCCTTCGTCGGAAGATCCCATTTCAACTGCGCGGCAAGGGTAAGATTTTGCCGCCTCATGGCAAGCCGGATACGCTCCCAAACCTTGGCGCTGGTCATGTAGCCGGCTTTGCGCCAGGCGGAAAACACGGGGTCGCACGTGTCGGGAAGACTGTCACCGGTCAACCAAAGCTGGCCGATTTCAGTCATTAGCGCGGTCCGCGGCTTTACTGTTCGCAGCAGGTAGTTCATGCGGTCGCAGTTGAGGGGCGATTCCTGATCTACGTTTTGATACTCCTCGATGAAGGTCTTCCAGTTATTTCTTTTTGCGAGATAACGGAGCCACTTCAGTCGGAGCATGTTGCCGATCGGGGCATCCTGGTTCTGATCGATAAATGCACGCAGCGTGCTGGCGGGCGTTGATGGTATTCGGTCCCTCAGGTAGTAGTACTCGAGATAACCGTGCAGAACGTAGCCATTGAGGTTACCTTCGAGCTCGTGAAAACGTCCCAGGTCGCCCGATCGCAGCGCCGCAAGAGCGCCCAGGTAATCGCGCCGGTCCTGTTCGATTTTCTGACTTGCCGCGCGCGCCGACGTGACCGTCCCCTGCAGGAAGATCGCCAGAACGATGAAACACAGCTTAAAGCGAGGCGTCATGTCCGATATTATAGTGCGCAGTTTGCGCTGGGCCGTGCGACCATGGGAAGCGATAGGTGGCCATAGCAACCATTAACCCGCTCAACGGGGAACATGTTAAATCAATCGACGGCAACACTGCCAGCGAGATCAATGCCGCGCTCGCCGGAGCGGCAGGTTCGGCGCCCGCCTGGGCCGGAACCACGTTCGCGCGGCGTGTGGCACTGATGCGGAACACCGCCGCCGTCCTGCGCAGTCAGTCGGATCGCTGGGCACGGCTCATTACCCTTGAGATGGGCAAGATAATCCGCGAGGCGCGCGCTGAGGTGGAAAAGTGCGCGGGAGCCTGCGAGTTCTATGCCGAACACGCGCAGCGCTTCCTGGCCGACGAGAAGATCGAGTCGGACGCAGGATTTAGTTACGTGGCATCTATCTATTACACACAAGTTTTAGGCTCCGGCCAGCAGTACCGATCGCGGCGAAA